>Ga0209489_103135_pt1 | contig 32637 bp, 16 predicted proteins | sample SiratrowhiteBW_FD_187527 | JGI IMG/M metagenome (GOLD analysis project Ga0209489, IMG submission 187527) | Root nodule microbial communities of legume samples collected from California, USA - Siratro white BW (SPAdes) (version 2) | ecosystem: Host-associated > Plants > Roots > Nodule | place...
TTCCTTTGGATGTCTTCTCCACTAAAGTTTATCAGCACATCGTACATCTCTGGGAGTTTGGAAGTTGAAGATGCGAATTCCATGCAAGGAATTGATGACGTCATGAGGAGTTAGAAGACGAAGCGATCATTTCACACATTCTACGGCTTGACCCTTGCGAACATGGCAAACATTTTCCATGGATCCACACCAACCAAAAAGTTATCTCGTCCGAACAAGTAACCTCTGCAATATCCACAGTTTCGACAAATGAACAAAACAGAAAGGAAAAAAATACCTGAAAAAGAACTCGTTGACCAAGAATCCACTCAGTCATAACCACTTGTCAAGGGTAAATCATTCTAGATTTTCTCCTCCCCTTCTTCCACACAGCTGCATCACCAACCGATTCCGTTCACCAGAAGCTCTCGGCTAACACCTGAGGAGTCACTTTAACTCTTGGAAGCTGAGAACTTAGCGGAGCTAGACAACTCATTATCGGGAAAAACGAAAGACAATATTTACCTCTGAGAAGTCTTTGATAAAGAATTAGGTGACGACCATAGAAGTTCGCAATAAGTTTTCGAGGGAGTGGGTTAAGTAATAATAAAAGGGATTTTTTGTTATACCAGAAAATTTCAAAATTATTTTGCTATCTATTGAAAGTGAAAAAGAAAAATAGAAGTTACTGTTTAACAATATATCGAAAAGGAAGATGTTCCGATATTAGTTGATAAAATCATTATCTAAAAGACCAAAAGTTACATAATGCTATCCCAAAATTTCATAATAATGTTTAATAGTTTAAGTTTTAAAAAAAAAAAAAAAGAGTTGATAACTGGTAAAACAGATTGTATATATATAAACTTTCATTATAGAAATAAAAAAAATGGGAATAATATGCTTAGGATTTGTTTATGCAATGTTTTCTTTTTCTTTTAGTAGCTTTTTATTTAAATTCTTTACATTTATTTCTCTGTCATTTATTCTTAGTGCAAATATAATTGTTATCTTCATTTTTGAATTTTAATCAATTCTTGTTCATCTTTGCATTTATTTTCATTTTCTTTCAAACATTTTTCTCAAAGGTTTTACGTCTAAAATCTTAAAATTTCATATAGTTATCTTAATATAGTTTGTTTTTCAGATATTCTTATTTCTTTAAACAAATATATTGAAAAACCTTATCTTAATTGTTCTATTCAGTATTGAGATTATGTTGGTCACCTATATTGATATCATCTTAGATTAATTACTTAAATAATATTAAGCTATTAAGTTTCAGATAAAATACTAATTAAGGATTAAGATCTGTGGATAGAATTAATCTAGATGTATCCATCAAAAACTTGTTAAAATATTGTAAATAGGTTTATATTTATGAAGAAAACACTACAGATTTATTATTCTTCGTAAGTGTTACTAATTTGAAGATCAGAGTCTCAATTTTTATAAGTATACCATTTTTACAGAAAGAAAATAGAGGGAATCGTCTTGATAACTTCGAGTGAGAGAATATTAATGAAGAAGACATTATCTCTCGATAAAGAAAGACAAAATAAATGAGTTCAATTTTATAAGATCTATTTAGTTTGAACAAAAAAATTTAATTAAATTTAGAATGATAATAATATTTTCTAAGTTAATTTAGTCATATGAGCAATAAATGAAATTTATATAATACAATAATTATAAAAAATCGATCATATCCTTTTAATTAGCATTGAAAATAAAAAAAAATTGACATAATATTTTTTACCGATATAATTTTAACCAATGTATATTGATAGAAAAAAAAAAACATTTGTTATTTTATCGATAAAATTGAGAGAGAGAGAGAGAGAGAGCCCGTGATTGATGCGGTGTATTGAGCTATTATAAAAATGGAAATGGTGCAGATACATGAATCAGGTACTTGATTTGTTTGATTTTTTTATGAGCCAACGAATAGAGTACATATATATATATATATATATATATATGGTATCCAGTGTACGAACGAGAGTGATGAGTTTTATATTGAGCTATCAGCAAATTTGAACAAGATTCGTGATGCACGATGCAGCAGAAAAAAAATGAAGTGCATCAACTACGAAAGATGAAAAACGATAAAATCAAAAGCAGTGAAGAAAAAGATGGAGAAAAGTATCTAATCTGCTGTAGCATTAATTAATTTTAAGAGTGACATCTTCATTTTCACTCATATCTTAATCGTTTATCCAAACACTTAGGAGTTTCCCGCCAAATACGGTGAAATCCCATAACTTAATGTTTTAATTAATTTTATAATCCTTTACAGAAACGATTGTTGTCGTGGACACAATCTTAGTATGAACATGGATACATATACTTGTCTTTCCTTAAATTCACACTGCAATATTTAGCTTTTATGTATATTAATTTTCCAGTATTACATAATTTAAATTCATACTATATAACGTTATTCACTGCCTACATCACCATTTGGATGTCTTCTCCACTAAAGTTTTATCAGCACATCATACTTCTGTGGGAGTTTGGAAGTTGACGAGGCGAATTCCATGGAAGGAATTGATGACGTCATGAGGTGTTAGAAGACAAAGCGATGGCTTGAGAAGTCCAAAACCAATCACTTCTCAACAATGTCAAAAACTGAAATAGACTCTAACTAAGAAGCTCGCTTTGCTCTTCCCTCACTCTTCTCTGATGATGATGAAGCTTGATTGACTGAGTACAAGACTGAAAATATCTTCTAAAGTGATTCCCTCGTTCTTCATTCCTTTCCGAGATTTTACTTTTACTCTTCGACATAATTTGAGGTTTTCTGAAAAAAAAAATATATTAGATTTTAAATAAGATAAAATTTCCAATATTTATTTATTAAACCTGATCTATTTGTTTGTTAAATTACATAAAGTACGTCATTTATAAATTTAATTCCAACGATTAAATTTCATTTATAGTTTCTTTAGGGAAATATAACTATAAAATTAATTATTCGTTTCATTGATATAAAAAATCTACAGTATCAATTGTTATAAGAATTTAAAATCTATCTTATACAACACTTAATTCAACACCGATACTATATATTCCCAAAGCCTATAACTTTGGTAAGATGGAAAAAGAGCAAGCAATATATAACTTATTTCGTCTTATATCAGCATTTGGAGTAACTTATTAACCTTCGTCTAGGTTACTATTTAGGAATTTCGTAAGTTTAAATAAATGCCTGAAGTTATTTAACATCTTCAATCAAAATTAATGAAAATAGCACAGGATTATTAGTCAAATTAAAAAAATTGAGTTAATATTATAATATTTAAAACTGAAATTAAGTTATATAAAAGTGAAATAAAATTTATAAATGTAGCTGACGTTTTTAATAAATAAATATATATATATATATATATATATATATATATATTATTATTATATTATTATTATTAGCGTATCAATGCCAAAGTATCTGTAACAATCGTCTAATACTTATTAAAAATTAGACGACATATAAATATAATTAAAAATATTTTTATATAATCAAAATAAAATTATTTTTGTTTAATATTTTGAAAAGAAGTTTCAATTTGTTTTAGGATTTTATTAATAAGATATTTTATATATATTAGAATAACTCATATTTTTCAAAGTAAAATAGTTTTTAGCAACTCTCGACTATGTTTTATAAAAACCCTGTCACACATTATATCATTTTCTACTTTAAACAACATTTATAATACAATATCTAAAAAATCATTGCTTAAAATAAAAATAAGCAATGGTTTTTTGTGTTGTCAAAAAAGTAAGTGTTATTTATCTCCGACTCACAATATAAATAAAAAAATATTGTTTTTTTATTTTTATTTTAGACAACGTGTAGAAAAAATGTGGATAAGTAAATGTTACTTTAGCTTTTAGAATTATTTTAGAATTACATTTTTATGAATGTGATTTAAAGTGCCTTTAATATGACTTTGAAAATAACTATTCTTAATGTAAATTAGACACGTGCTGACTCACTCAATGAAATCCTAAAATTTGTCACAATACATAAACCCCTTCAATCGCGTCTGCAAATCTCTTATAGTTTTCTCTCCCAAAATCACTCAATATGCTTCTTACGGCTTCCTTAATTGTTCTCTAGCGCTTTGTACTCCTTCTCAAAACTTTCACCGCTTTTTCCACTTTCGTTGTTGTCTATACTCCTACTCTAACATATATATATATATACGGTAACATATAATAAGTATATAAATATTTATTTACATACAATGTTAGCTTAGAGTATGTACACATCATCTAATATTTTATATATGTTTCATCTTATCTTTATCTTATAAGCACCTTTTCAGACTTAAAAATAAACATAAATTATTTAATGTTGATATTAGCTTATATTTTTAATAAATCTTGTTGGCATACAAGTATTTTTTGTAACACAGAATAAGCATATAAATTTGTATCTCCATATTAGATTAGCTTAGATTATGTGCACATCATTTTATGTTTTATGTGTTTTTTATCTAATCTTATAAACACCTTATCGGACTTAAGAAAATACTACACAATATTATATTATATATTGAATAAAACACTTATATCTTGTGTGATTTTTTGTTTTTATAAGATTATTGTCTTACAATTGAAGTTGGCCATATTTTACACTTAGATAGCTTTTAGCACTTAAATAAAATCTTAAGATGTTGGACTTTTACCTTAACACAAATTTAGGAGACCATACTTTTATGCCTTTTAGACTAAACGAGCTTTCACAGTGTCACTGCTTACATACTTATTAATCTTATATCTTGAGTCAGCATAATAGGCTTCAGTTCTACTTAAAGAATATTTACACTTTCGAGCTACCATGAACACAACCAATACCATGCTTCAGTTAGCATTGGGGTTTGTGATCAAGCTCAAGTGGAAAGACATGACTGCATTTTCGCTAGGACTCAAACATAGGCCTCTATCACCAACAATCTCATATACTCCAATGGAATTTTGCATAAGACGATTTAGAAATGAAATTAAGTTAATGTTATAATATTAAAACTGAAATTAAGTTATATAAAAGTGAAATATAATTTATAAATGTTGATTACGTCTTTATATATATATATATATATTTAATGTAGTGTAACAATCTTCTAATACTTATTGAAGATAGATATAATTAAAAATATGTTGATATAATAAAAATAAAAATGATTTTTGTTTAATATTTTACATAGAAGTTTCCAATATGCTTTAGGATTTTATGAATAAGATATTTCAAATACACCTATCAATGATTCTTAATATACTATAAGCTTGATATTGCTTATACTAGAAGTGTGAGTGTCTTTCAGTTAGTTGTTGTTACTGTTTATCTGTTACTGTTTATCTGTTTGTCTATGGTCAGTTCTGAATTGTGTTTTTATTCAATTGATTTCTTCTACATTTGACTTTGGTATTTTTGTTGATTGCTAATTTGAGTGTTTTAGTCAATTTATTGGTTGTGTTTGTCAATTAATTATTTCTTGACTGATCTGGTTCATACTCTGATTTCAGTTAATTGTCTTTGAGTGGCTTGATTGTTTCTAAACTGCTTTGGGTTATATATTGTTTTCAATTGACTGCCACTTGTGTTTTAGTAAATTGTTCTTTGTTATTTTCTGATCTGTGTTGTTTCAATTGATTGTTCTGGTCTTGGAATAGATTGATTTTTTGTTGTGCTTTCCAAAGAAGCACTTTTGGTTGTTTCAATAAAGAACTTTCATATACACTTTAATACTTTCCATCTTTTGCAAAAAATTTTGAAAATTCAATTAACCCCCTCTTGAACTCGGCCTAAAATTGTTTACAAATAATAGCAAGAGGTTAGACTTGAGTGGTTATAAGCCCACCACCACCACACATTCGTCCAACAGCACCACAACACCCAGCCCACATCTCACAAGCATCCCACACTTTCTGCACCACTACACAATTGATAAAAAAGATGTTGAGCAATTTCTTCCACCCTCTTGCAAAACGGGCATACATACGTTTCCAACTAAACTCCTCTTCTAAAGAGGTTGATCGTAGTAGGTAATCTGTCTAGCAAAGCTCTCTAAACACAAATTAGTGTTGATGACACCACCTTTAAAGACCAAAGTTGTTGGAATACCTTTAACCTCTCCTTTATACACCCCCTATTCAAAATAATGTAACCAGACTTAACATTGTTGTTCTTCCTCCTCTAACCAAACCCACCCATCCTCGCAACCAATACTTCTTTGTATTGCTAAGGTACTATTAATCAACTGCTCTTCCAAATACTTCTCCCATTGGAACCTAGCTCTTCTTCATCCTAGATTCCATCCATATGTGTACAAAGGGTTCTCTTCCTCCCGTACCCCTAATTTTGTCATTGTGTTCTCTTTACATTCGGAAATAGAGAATAGTCTAGGATATGTAGTTTTTAGAGATTGATCACCAACCTAAGTATCTTCCTAGAATTTCACCTTTTTCCCATCCCCCAAAACCCATTTGATTCTTCCATCGAGCCAATTATCTTTAGCTCCCTTCCAACATACTTTAGTGAGATCACGCCACCACCATGACTGTGTACTATTAATCAAATTAATATTCAATTCCCTCAATGACCCATACCAAGACTCTAGTACCTCTCTTCATAACCCCAATTCTAGCCCACCAAGCCTCCATTTCCACTTAGATAACAAAGCTACATTGATGTTAACAATATCTTTAATCCCTAATCCTCCTTCTCGTAATGACCTACACACCTTCTCCCAACCAATCCATGCAATTCTTTTACCTCATGTCCCTACCCCCATAGAAATTTAGCTTGTAATTTCCTAATTTTATTGCACACACTAATATGAGCTTTAAAGAAGGACGTATAGAATAAAGATAGTGCAATGATCACAAATTTAATGAAACACACTCTGCCAACCATAGAGAGTAGTCTTCCTTTTCATCTAGACAACCTAGATTGGACTTTATTGATCACCTGGTCCCATCCTAGATTCCATCCATATGTGTGCAAAGGGTTCTCTTCCTCCCCTACCCTTAATTTTGTCATTGTGTTCTCTTTACATTCGGAAATAGAGAATAGTCTAGGATATGTATTTTTTAGAGATCGATCACCAACCCAAGTATTCTTCCAGAATTTCACCTTTTTCCCATCCCCCAAAACCCATTTGATTCTTCCATCGAGCTAATTATCTTTAGCTCCCTTCTCACATACTTTAGCAAGATCACTCCACCACCATGACTGTGTACTATTAATCAAATTAATATCCAATTCCCTCCATGACCCATACCGAGACTCTAGTACCTCTCTTCATAATCTCAATTCTGGTCCACCAAGCCTCCATTTCCACTTAGAGAACAAAGCTACATTGATGTTAACAATATCTTTAATCCCTAATCCTCCTTCTCGTAATGGCCTACACACCTTCTCCCAACTAACCCATGCAATTCTTTTACCCTCGTGTCCCCACCCCATAGAAATTTAACTTGTACTTTCCTAATTTTATTGCACACACTATTATGGACTTTAAAGAAGGACATATAGAATAAATGTAGTGTTGGAAATTTACTATGTGCATTTACCGATCAACATACATATGTAAGAAAAAGATTCACTTCTTGTTTTCTTGTTATTTGTTACTGCTTAAAATATTTTCAACAATAGAAGAAAAATAGAGACACAGAAGGAAGAAATAATAGAAACATTAAAAACAAACCACACACCATATTATTTTTGGGCACAAGATTGCCTCATTCTTCCTAATCTTCATTCTTGTTATATTTACCGTCGGTATCCTTAAGAAAATATCATCATATGCATGACAAATTCCTAAGATTTTCTAATGTTCCATGCTTCTTATGTCCTCCATTACCTAATACATCATGAACTTTTCAAATGACAAAAGTCATGGGAAGTTTTGCCTTGATAGTTGTTACCCAAATAAAATTACTTAGCACCACCATGTTAGTTGTCCACACATTCGAAAGCATGAGAAAAAACAACAAATTGTTAAACTATAAAGATAAAGAGAAGCATTGAGCTGAAACCTTACCTTTCGGTGACAACATGGATGGTTTATTTATATTGAAAACAAATAAATACAATAAATAAAGAAAATTTGATATCCTCTTATAATAAGGATATGATCCTACAATATACAGATATTGCCCTATATTTTGCAATTGATCATACCACAACATCTCTTTCTTGCTTTTCCAAGATATTAAATTAGCCCCCAAATAAGAAGAAAGTACCCTAAAGTAGAACGTTTATCACTGTTGAGTATACCCAATCAACATAAGAATACCCAATGATTTGACTATTCTCCTCATCTCCATAATTTAAGCCTTTGCCCATAGCATTCTTAATATATTTATTAGTATTGTACAGCTACATCTCAATGGTCTTGACAAGGAGAAATTAAAAATTGACTATGCTTACTGCAAAGGAAATCTTAGGATAAGTAACATTGAATTAATAGCTTGACAATCCAAAGATGGTCACTTTGAGAGAAAGACAGTAAAATAGTGATGATCAGCTTCACTTCGTATTATTCTAAGTTGTTGAATGACAATCCAAAAACAATCAATAGTCTAGTGATGAATAGCTGCCATGGAAACGACAAGGCAGATGGCAGTCATTTAGGCATAACTGAGAATGTGTTAGTGTAATCCTATTCATAGATTTTTGTATATCCGTTGGCAACTAGGCAAGCTTCATAACAATCTATGTTCCCCTTAAGACCAATGTTAAGAGTGTACACCCACTGAAACCCAACAATTGTTTTGCCAGTTGAAAGGGAAACTAACTCTGAAGTACAACTACATTGGAGAGCACACATCTCATAAGTCATAGCTTGTCACCACTCAAGGTGAGATGAAGCATCACTAGGAGACAAAAGAATTGGAATAGAAAATAAAAAGGACAAACAAGCATAATGTACGGAGGAAAGGCGATGATAACTTCGGGTAATGTATTGAGGAAGGGTTACATGTAGAACGTATACTTCTTTGAGCAAAGAAAAAATTAGATAATTCCACGAATGAGGATATGTGGCCATTAGGCAAGCTTCTAAACCAATCCAACATGGTCTCGGACAAGATCCCTACAACCATCTTGCATTTCACCTGATTCTCTTGATATCAACATCAGCACCCGAAAGGCCTTAAGGTGATAGGTGGGATATACGACTGCTATAATCATATAAAGCCAACATAGGCAAATTGTAATTTTGTACAAAGACTATGGTTCCAAGCTAGGAGAAAGAGGGTTTTGCTCACCACCACTTACATCATCCACTGGAATACAACTTTTATATTCATTGTCTATTCGTACATATACTTTCCGTCTCTGTAAAGAAGATATGACAATGAAATAGGGTCTCAAATGTTGCTACATCAAATAATGGTTTCGATAAGATATGATATCATATCTTATAATCAGATCCATTGCTTTCGTGTAGATGAAAACAAAATAAATTTTGGTTGCAACTCAAAGTGCTCAAGGGTCTTAATTTTTGAGAACAAATAAAAAAATTATATATACATATGATAAAATAAAAATTTGTACAACTATTGTTAATATTATATATTTTTACTAAGAAAATTAAATATTATAATAAAACAATAATTAATTAACAAAATATTAACGAATGGTTACACTACTCAATTTATTATTTTTAAAAAAGTAAAGAGTGTCTCTTTACATTAGTTCATGTATGTGATAAATTTTATATGGTAAGTTTCAATTTGCTCAAATTAACTTAAATATGACCCTTAACTTTTAAAGCGCTAATATTTTTTATAAATGTAGAAACAAGTTATTTGAACAGTGTTTAAAAAAACATATAAAGAGAATCAGCCAATTGGAAATATCATAACACTAATGGAAAAAATACGTTTAAAGATGAGATATAATCGCGGTTAAAAAACACATTTAAACACATTCAGAGACGCTTTTTTATTTATTTTTAGTTTCAAAAAATAAAAGCAATACCACCGCAGTTGTTATAGACAACCGCGTTTGTATGTACCATACCAGCGCGGTTCCCTGTTACAACAGCGTTTGTATGTGTCATACCAGCGCGGTTTCTTATAAACCGCGGTGGTATGTTATACTTTTCATCGCGGTTATACAACCGCGTTTGTATCTTCAATACTTTTTATTGCATTTGAATTTATCGCTGTTGGACAACCGCGCTTGTATATCTTATATAACCACGATTAAATGTCCTTTTTGTAGTAGTGTAAATATATTATGCTAAATGTTCTTTGCATATTTCTTTGTTTATATGTTGAATAGGTTGTGTGAAGTAATTTGCCGATAATAAATATAAACATCACTGGAAAAAAAAATACTGATGAGACAAATTCTTTAAAAACACTTAAAATTTGTCGGTAAATTGATTGTATGTAGATTTAACGACAGATTTCTGAGTCTGTCGTATTTTTAACTGATTTTTGATCCTTTAGTAATTATCGACGGATTTAGGATAAATCCATCGATAAATCCGTCGGTAACTATCGACAGACTCAGAAATCTATCAATAAAATCGTCGATAATGATATTTTACTGATAGGTAAAGTTCCGTCGATAAAATTTCGTCTGTAATTTAACTTTTTCTTGTGGTGCATACTTTCGTATAGTGTGATTATAAACCTTCTAATATGTTATTTTATGAAATAAAAGTCTTGTGAGGCCTTCTAATGACATATGGCTCAAGGAAGATAATCTAGCTTATTGTAATCTTAATTGATTATAAAGCAAGTGCTCAAGCCATAATAATAATCATATTTCTACACATAAAATCAATTATATACGATAAGTTCAATTTGCTCAAATTAACTTAAACATTGCCCTTAACGTCTAAAAAGCTATTTGTTTTCTATAAATGTAGAGATAAGTTATTCGAACAATGTTAAAAAAAAAAAACATATATACGGAATCAACTATACGGGATCAACACATATAAAGACTTACAAGTATACAATGCTTTAAACTTGAGTGTCATAATAGCCGATACATCGTTTTTTAATGTTTGGGATTTTTGTTTGTCAATTCTTGTTTATGAACTTGTATTTTGTTTATATTTTTCCCTAAATGATAACATTAGCGATATTGTAAAATTTGGTCCAAGGGAATTGTAAATTGTCATGTAGGAAGAGAAATGACTAAAACAAGTCAAATATTTTAAAGAAAGAAAATAGTGTTCTACATGGCTTAAGGTATGAACTAACATACAAAGTTAGAAATATTATGTATTGAAATTATTTTAGACTTTTTTATGATGGTTTCGGTTCTAACCAACCTGGTGAATGAATTTTCTTTGTCGGTTATTTAAAAAAGTGTGAACTTATTAATTCATGATAATCAATATAAATTTTATAACCGATACATAAAGTCTAAAACTAAATGTCTATAAAATGTTGCACACATTTATAATTTATCAACGGCTAGTTGTACTTGTCTAAATGTTTATTTTTTATATTATTTTAAAAGATTATACTTGGACATATCAAGTGAACATTAATTCATGAGAATTAATTTTATAGCGATTTTAACAAAATTAAAATAATTTGTAAGACCATGAGTTGAAAACTGAAAATTGAAACAATCACTTGACATAACTGAACACTATAATGAAACTTACAATTACAAATGTAAACTGAAAAATAAAATTGATATATTTAAATTATACATAAAATGAATTTCATCAGCCTAAATAAGGAGAAATGAAATTAAACTTTGTTTCAATTAGTTTTAAATTTATTTAGGATGAGGCTACAGTTCTTGTTATGTTGAATAAAAAACAGAGACTACATAGGAGATAGGAAAGCAAAACATCTAACGAATATTATATGCCAAAAGGAAAAAGAATTGACAAAAGTAAACACTAGAAAGCAAATACAATAAAGGCCAAGGAAGCGCGTAGCCAGAAACCGGTAAAATAAACATGAATTTCTTAACTGTAAGTTATCCTCTAAAGAAAAATAAGGAAAGGATCAGAAAAAATAAATTGCAATGAAGGATACAAGGATTAATTCCAAAACTCAAGGGATGCAGCTATTCTCAAAGAAGACAAATAACTTACCAGAAGTCACACATCACAATTTTCTTTATAAATCTAACGAGGGAATTTTCCTTTGACGCAGGCTCCTTTTCTAAGTCATTTGGCTCCTTTTTAAAGTCATTCGATTCACTACATATCAGATAGACAATCGTGTTCTTGACTATCAATCTATGACCAAAACTCACAAAAATCTCCACGTTGTCTCCTGATCCTAAATTTGACCTGATGTCATGCCAATCTTCATCATTAAAGGATATTACTTTGCCATGGTTGTGTATATGCAATGTGCACTTTGTGTAATTAACAATTAAGACACTTTTAAGACAATCAGTTGCCACGATTTCAGAGGTTGATGAATAAACGATACACAAAGTCATTCCCTTCATGTCACGATCTTGAGGTACAGTGAAAGAAACAGAATGTCCCTCACCCATATGGGCCAACCAGTAAGGATCATTGTCACCTGGGAGATAAACATCACATAACTCACTGCTTGCAAACACCTGTTTCATGTGATAAACAAGGGCAAGTTTACTTAAGCAAAAATCTTATACATGATTAAAACAAATCTAGTTAATAGTTTTGTTGTGTATATATCACCATCATTCCATTAGCGATTTAGAATGCGTTCGTGTTTTTGTCTCAATTTATATTTCTACGATCATTGAGAATAAAACAATCACGAAGCTAGTAAAGCAAGAAAGTGAAAATCAATTTTCAAGGGTGCAAAAGTTCAATATTGTAGTTTCTATTAGAAACTTCATTGGGATTAGTTTATGTTCTCTCAAATAATAGCTAAAATTATGGTGAAGGTAATAAATAAAGGGAAAGCTAGAGTAGAACCTTAGGTATGCCATCGCTCACAGTATTGAAGAATTCTCTGTATCTTCCAACACCAGTCAGAGAAGAGTTCAAGTGATGCTTTGAAATTCTTGATTCTGTAATATTTGCACCATATTCGACCAATATAGTTTTGACTTGCTTAGATAGTTGAAACTTGGCGTCACATTGCACCAAAACACTTCGAAGATTTGCAAGGCTGTTAAGAAATGGTGCAATACCATCCCAACTCTTATACTCCATATCCATGATCGAATGAATATAAGATAGCGGACTCATTGTTGACGACATCTGAGACCGAATGATAGAAGCAAAAAGATTATGTGACAATCCCTGAAATCCACGTAGAGATACATATCCAATGCTTTTTGAGCTTACAATTGAAAAAGGCACTTGTTTCACAACTTTTTTTTCAGCAATTAAAGTTATCAAGGATTCCATCCGCAGTACATCTTTTTCCATTAGGTCAATCTTCGAACAACCAGAGATAATGAGAGTTTTCAAAGATTTCAACTTATATATCTTTCTGGGGAGATTGCTTAGACATGTGCAGTCCTTCAAATTTAGCAGTGTAAGATAGCATAGGCATCCAATAGATTGATGTACCTTGCGCAACCTTTGACAATCTTTGAGAATAAGCTGTTCAAGACTTGGTAGTCCAGAAAAGTCAGGGGTTTTTATCAAGTACTTGGAGTGACTAAGATTAAGGACTTTTAACCACCTCAAAACCTTCAAGAAGATAGTTTTGGATAAAATACTAAAGAAGAAAATGAGAAAACGAAATAGTTATAAGTGAAAACAAATACTAATTTTAAAAGAAAATGGCACGTGATAAAAACCTGGGATTCTTTCCAAAGGAATTGGAGAGGACTATGTTTTAAGTCAATAGCTATTGCATCATGCAGATAAAAGTCGTCTCCTACATTTACAGTATCACCTGGCAATCTATGAATGGCTTTTGTCCCCTTAGACGAAAAGAGCTAAGAAAAACAAATATATTGAAGATGAGAAAGCAACCATTTCCAAAAGAAGTTTCAAAACCATAGATAAAGGCGTTCTTACCCTACGAAACAACGGTTGACGGTACCTCCAACTTTCTCCTGTTTTTTGACGAATAATTTCTGTTCCGATTTTCCATAGCATCGAATGCATTCCTAATTTTTTTTTTCATATTAACTTTTATGAGGCTACGCTCTGTGAGAACTCTTATTCCGCTATCAGCGTCTACTCCACACCCATTTAGGATCATGGTAGCATAAACTCTGCCCTTACCAACAAAGGAACGACATATATCAAGGAACAAATCTTTTTCCACTTCATTGTGTAAACCGTCGAAGCTTATTTTGAATATATGATAAAATCCAAGCTCGGGAATATTGCCTAATCTTAACAATACTCTATTCCATTCTTCTTGCGTCCTTTCAAGTAAATAAGTTCCAACGACTTCAAGAGATAGAGGTAGTCCTCCACAATAATCAACTAATCTTTTTGCAAGGAAATGGTATCCTTGTTTTGGTTTTGCTTCTCTAAATGCGTGCCAACTAAGAAGCTCAAGGGACTCGTCTGCCTTCATTAGCTTTACCCGAAAAACAGAATCAACTTCATATGTCCTCGCTACGTATTCATGTCTTGTTGTAAAGATTATTACAGTTCCTCCTCCGAACCAACGGCAGCATTGACTTAGAAATGATGCATGAAACTTACTCACGTCGTCAAGTACAATGAATACCCTTTTCCCAGAAAGTCTTTCCCGAATCATACTTCTTCCCATCTCAACGCTATCTATCTCCACCTTTGTTTCTAGGAGATCTGAAAGAAGTTGTTCTAGTGGTAAATGAAAATCCCCTCTTATTCTGCTAAATTGTCCAATATCTTCAACGAAACTTTTCTCCATGAATGTATCATGAATATGATGGTAGATGGCTTTGGCAAGGGTGGTTTTACCAGATCCTCCCTGTCCACATATAGCTATCCTACAAACTTGCTTTGAATAATTTTTTATAGTTTCAATCAGATCCTCCACGCGGGATTGTAATCCAACTGGAAAGTTAGTGACAGACAAGAGTGGTAAATTAAGAAGGCTCTTAACAATTTTGTCCACTAGTTCAGCATCACTCCTTCAAATAGAACAAGACATGTATTACCAAAATTGAAGTCAATACAATTATAGAATAAGTCATTTATTATCAAAATTGAAGTACAAGCTTAAAATTGAGTGAGTGAGAGATTTACCTGTAATTGCTCTCATCCCATCCAAATAAATTTGCAGCTCTGGTGAGTGTGTGGCTCCATCTGGACATGCCATGCTCCATTTCTTGTCCGGAGAATGTTTGCTGAGCAGTTGCTTTGAAGGCTTTTCCAAAATCACCCTTCTGAAGACGTACATCAGATGGCTCAATTTCGTAATATACGGGCAGAACATGTCGGCCATAAGTTTCGTGCCATTTAATGATCTGTTGAAGCTGATTAAGACACCAAGCAGATTGAGAATAGGTTTTGGTGAAAACAACAATTGCGACGCGACAGAGATTGAGAATAGGCTGTTGGATGTGAGATGGGTTGACTGCATTCTGGTGGTGAAGGAAAGTGGTGAAACCAACAGCAGAGAAGGCAGAACCAAGATGAGAAACAAATTTCCTTTGGATGTCTTCTCCACTAAAGTTTATCAGCACATCGTAGATCAGTGGGAGTTTGGAAGTTGAAGAGGCGAATTCCATGCAAGGAATTGATGACGTCATGAGGTGTTAGAAGACAAAGCGATGGCTTCAGATGTCCAAAACCAATGACTTCTCAACAATTACAAAAACTGAAATAGACTCTCCTCACTCTTCAATGATCAAGCTTGATTGACTCGTAGTACAAAGACTGAAAATATATTCTAAATGACTCCCTCGACATAATTTGAGCCTGAAAATATGTTATTAACTCCTTTCGACGTTTTACTTTACCCTTCGACATAATTTGAGGTTTTCAGAAAAAAAAAATATATTAAATTTTAAATAAGATAAAATTTCCAATATTTATTTATTAAACCTGATCTATTTGTTTATTAAATTACTTCAAGTGCGTCATTTATAAATTTAATTCCAACGAAGATATAACTAGATTTCGTTTACAGTTTCTTTAGGGAAATACAACTATAAAATTAATCATTCGTTTCATTGATATAAAAAAATCCACACTATCAATTGTTATAAGAATTTAAAATCTATATTTATGCAACACTTTAATTCAACACCGATACGATATATTGCTAAAGCCTATAGTCTGATGGAAAGGGTACGCAAATCAGCATTTGGAGTAACTTGTTAACTTTCGTCTAGGTTACTATTTAGGAATTTCAGAAGTTTAAATAAATGTCTGAAGTTATTTAACGTCTTCAATCAAAATTAATTAAAATCGCAAAGGATTATAAGCAGTCAAATTAATGAAATTGAGTTAATATTATAATATTTAAAACCGAAATCAATTTATATAAAAGTGAAATAAAATTTATAAATGTAGATGCCGTCTAATACCTATATATTAAAAATTAGAAAATATAAATATAATTAAAAATACTTTTATATAATCAAAATATAATGATTTTTGTTTAATATTTTAAATATAAGTCTTCAATTTATTTTAGGATTTTATTAATAAGATATTATATATATACTAGAATAACTCATATATCTTAAAGTAAAATAGTTTTTAGCAACTCTTGTTATCGAAATATGTTTTAGAATTACAAATCCCGTCATGTTTTTCACTTTAAACAACATTTATATCACAAGGTCTAAAAAATTTCCTAAAAGAGAAATAAGCAATAGTTTTTTATGTTGGCAAAAAATGTAAGTTTTATTTATCTCTTACCCACAATATTGATAAAAAAATATTATTTATTTATTTTAGACAATATGCAAAAAAAAAATATGAATAAGTTATTCTTGGTGTAAATTAAACACGCGCTGACTCACTTAATAAAATCCTAAATTTTGTCAAAATACATAAACCCCTTCAATCGCCCTCATGGACCTTATATAGTCTTCTCTCCCAAAAGCACTCAATGCCTCCTACGGCTTCCTTAACTGTTCTCTGACGTTTCGTATTCCTTCACCGAACCTCCACCACTTCTTTCATTTTCCTTTGTTGTCTCTTCTCCCACTCTAAAATACATTTATTTTACATATAATAAGTATATAATTATTTATTGACTTACTAGTTAGCTTAGATTATGTAATGTTTTATGTGTTTCATCTTATCTTATAAGTACCTTATCAAACTTAAGAATAAGCATAAAATATTAGATGTTCACATTAGTTTATGTTTTTAATGAATCTCTTTGGTATTCAGATATTTCTTATAACATAGAATAACATATAGATATGTACCTTCATACGAGGTTAGCTTAGACTATGTGCACATCATCTTATGTTTTATGTGTGTTTCATCTAATCTTATAAACACCTTATCAAACTTAAGAAAATACTACATAGTGTTATGTTATTGTCTTATAATTGAATTGAAGTTAGTCATGTTTTACACTTAATTGTTTTAAGCATTTAATTAAAATCTTAAAGAGTTGAACTTTTGCCTCAACACCAATTTAGGAGGCTATACTTTTATGCCTTAAAAGAGCTTTCACAGTGCCCTTACTAACATGCTCATTAATCTTATATCTTGAGCCAACACAATAGGCTTCAATTCTACTTAAAGAAGATTTACACTTTCAAGCTACCATGAACACAATTAATACCATGCTTCAGTTAGCATTGGGTTGTGATCTAGCTTTAAGAGAAGTTGCCAAACCTCTATCACCAACAACCTCATATACTCTAATGGAATTTCCACCATTTAGGCGCAAACTGTTTGACAGTATATTGTAAAAGCTAAAAGATTGAATCAAGAAATCAAAGAATTAAATCAACTTAAAAGTTTATAAAGATTCACTGATTAAAAACTTTTTTGTTAAATAATACAAACTATGTTAAGTGTATAAAAACAATATTTAATCAATAACAGTGAAAGATTAAGTTTTCTGGAAAAACAAACTGATAAACAGTAAAACTAGTAAATTGCGAAACTGCAGATTTACAGAAAACTGATATACTGGTTATTAACATATTCAAAACAATTCAGAGTAGACTGTGTTAAAATAGAATATATGTTTTCAGTTGTTACTGAAAATGCTTTTAGAAAGTTGATGAAGTTATTCAATTAGCAAGATTCAATTGATTCTAAAAATTCAAGAAACACAGCAAGATTTAATAAGAATAGTAAAGAGAGAGAGCAAGAGAGATTCAAGACACAATAGATTTTTATACTGGTTTCACCCAACAAACGAGCTACGTCCAGTCCCTCACACACAGTAAGGATTTCACTAAAAATGATCAACTGATCAAGTTTACAACACTTGCACAGTAAGAATACACTGCACTCTGCAGCCAATCACTATTGATCCTACAGTAGACGAAGAAACCACATAGAGTCCACTGTGTGTTTCAAGAACTCCCTACAGCAAGGCACAGTTATACAGAATCCACTGTATAACCCAGAAACGTCTCACTGCTCCCCGCAATAAACCACTGCTGAACCCACAGCAGAACAAGAAACCACACAAAAACCCACTGTGTGTTTCAAGAACACCCTTGTTGATCCTCACAACAAGTTACAACCTGTACAAAACCCACTGTACAGAACAGAATTACCAACCCAGGTAACTCACAACAGAATAACCTTCAATACAGTGAAAGAGTTATCACAGTTCAAGCAAAACAAGCACTTCTATACAACATATTACAAAGGTAATAAAGAAAGGGTATAAGAGGCTTAGTCTGATGATGAAATCAGTGAAGAAACTGTCTCAGTCATATCAAAGCTCCAGTAACAGTTCAAGAAAACAGTTCTTGATGAAAACGTTGATTGATCTTGATCACTAGACTTGAAGGCGCGTTTGCTCTCTATGAAAACTCAAATGTTCTTGCTCAGAAAAAGTTTAGAATGATTTTTCATGTCTATCCAAAATTTCGCGCCAGCTATTTATAGACAACTGTCATGTAAAATTCAGTCATTGATTTTTCAAATAGTTGACTATTTTTCTCCAGTTAGTTAAAACAATTGTTCAAAACGCAAGTTTTGATTTTAATGATTTTTCAAAACTTTTGTTAATTCAAAAAATACTTATGGAACTAATCTTTGATTAAGATTGCACGCATCACTGATTAGACCTCAAACTTACCCCACAACACACACTCCTAAGTTCTAGAGCAAGTTCTTCAATCTTCATAAAATATTCATACATTCTATATATGATCATAAGGTCTTAAACTTCTTCACTTGGTTGGCTTCATCAAATCATCCCAGCAGCCCACTAGTGCTAACAATGGCAAAAATCGATGGTGGTGGAAACGTGGCACCACATGGTGGTGGAAACACGGGTTTCTCATGGACATGCTAGCCACTTTTTGCATCATAATATACTACTACTGAACGAAAATGGTAGAGAAAAACCTTAATGTGTGCAGTGGCCATAGCAACACGATGATCGGAGAACAAAGCTATGCGACAGTGACAATGCAACGACCAAAGAATGAAGATGTGTGACAACGCGACAATCGGAACACAAAGTTGTGTAGGATCACAAGGAAGGAGGAGCGACAATGTAAGGAAGGAAGTGCGGTGAGCTTTGCTGAAAACCCTAAAGTGTTATGCAATAACTCTTCTTTAGGTTTTAAGTAATTGGGCCCACCCAGTCAATTCAAATTAGGATGTAGCACGTTACTTCATTTACCTAATAACAACCATAGTGTCACCGCTCAACACCTAGCCCTCCCCGCTGCCCACTACTCATTGTCTTTGTTGTCGTCGCTTACAACTACAATTATATTTTATATATTTTTTAAAAAAATTACTTTTATATATATATATATATATATATATATATATATATATATATATATATATATTTTATTATATATATATATATATATATATATATATATATATATATATATATTGTATTATATGTATATATTATGTATTTGTTTTCACCACAAGGCTTTTGTCATAACTCGATATAATTTTCGTTATAACCTTATAAAGGATTTTTTGGATCTCCACTATATTCCGTTATCCAATATCGACAACATTGCTCTAGACCCTCCCTTACTGCAAGAATTGTTGTGACTTTATCCTTAGCCAATTGAGAAGTAACTTGTTGAAAGTTCAACATTTAAATATGTTGCTAACAAGAATGTACCTTTAGAGTTCGAAGTGGGAGATCTAGTTTTTGTTAAATTCCAACCACATAGAAAGCAATTAGTGGCCCTTTGCAAAAGTTAGAAGTTAGGTATATGATATTTTAGACGTTTTTCAATAGTGTAGGACCAATTGCAACAAGTTGTTATAGCCTCCAACTGTAAAATTCACCTAGTTTTCCATGTGTATTTATTGAAGTTATGCAATGGTGTTCTTGAACAAAAATACATTCCAATACTACTTATGTCTAATGAGTTGGTTCTATAATCCGACTTAATTAGATTATGCAATCTTGAACAATATAGAGGACAATACACATCTCTCAACTATTAGTCCAACCAACATATGGCCAGGGAAATAGAGGAATACAAGGCAAAAAAATAAGTAACTCTACATTTAAGGATTATGTTTGAGGTAATGATTAAATATATAAAGATTTACGAAAAAGAATGAGATGTAGAATGTGTGAATTATTCCTTTATCTAGTCCTTTTTAAGGATTTCTTCTTCCTTATAGAAGTTGTTTGACTCTTGGGTAACAACATTCTTCATCGTATGAAATAAAATGTATATTAATATTAAAAAAACTTTCCTTCATTTCATTTTATCTTATCACATTTTTATATTCTTCTTTGGAAGTCATTAGACCATCTCCCACACATAAACATTAGACAATAACGAAAGAAATTGCAAGAATAAACAGAAAGTAAACAAAAATAAAAAATAATCGAATAATTACAGAGAAATTTACATAGTCAATAATTCACTAAAAATGAAAAAAATAAATCTGACATTACAACACAAAGTTTATCTGACTAGTAAACTCTCAACTCTAAGTTAAAGATAAATATTCATATATGGTCGTATTTATTCAGCTAAAACTATCTAACTAACTTTCAAAAAATTAAGCGAAAACAATTCCTAAGTCATGTGCACAAACACAAACATTCAGTTAGGAGCTGAAAACACCAACTGACCCTAAAAGTTAAACTGATACAGCAAACGTCCTATTAGAAGCGCTGGTTAAGATAGACAGTCTTGTACCATAAAAGCTCTTACCCCCAAACGGACTATTGCTTCTGGACGGTGTAGGAACCTTTGAATATAGAGTTTTACTAACCAAAACTTCACATTCTTGATATATATTTTGTACCATGCATATATGAATCATTTTGCACGAATAAAAAACAAATCCCCATCCTTCAATGATTCCCAATTTGGGTTCATTCTCGACTTTCCATAGTCCATAAATTAAACTCCTTTAGATCAGAAAAGAAAAATCCCATATTAGAATATCCTCCCAATCCATAAGAACCTCTAACATTGGTTCAACAATAATATATTGTTAAGAGCGGTTTGAACAAACTATTTCCTGAAATAGTTTTATGATCTTAACGTCACAACACTAGACAGTAGAAGCAGCTATTAGATAAACTTTGTAAAAAGACAATTCTCAACATTTATGATAATTATTAGATTTTGTACTTTATATCATTTTGGACAAGAATGAGGAGATATCAGAAACAATGACTATCTTACTCAAATTCAACATCATTCGTGATTCATTTGTAAACTTTTTAGATCCTTGATTTGATTGTTTGGTAACTGAAACTTGAAGCTAAAGAAATAGCTTGCCTCCATAGCGAAGAACCATCACCGGAAGTTTCCAAGGATTTCGCACTATCTGTAAGTAAAATTATGTCAAGAATCAAGGAACAATGTTAAAAGATACAAACTGCGGCAAATACTTGAGACTAACGTCAGAAAAATATGTTGATATGAGCTGAAGAAATGCACTGTCAAACTTGCAACGTTATTTAGTAAGGACCCTTTAATGCTAAAAAAATTAATAGTTTAATACCTGTTATGTTCATCTCGTCGACAAATTTTAGAGCTTTCATTGAGAGGGTGGTAGAGGCTCACTAAAGTTGGCATCCTTTGCCTCTGTCATCTCAACTTCATACGAGTTGTTAAGTGAAGATTTCTGATCTTCCATTGTCATCCGCTTCAGTTTCTCCAGTTTTATGTGCCGAAGCTCATATCTGATTAGCAGCAATGAAGGGGAGTCATATTTCATCAAGCATGAATTAGACATTTTCCCCCTCTTTGTTAATTTGGTATCCATGATACGTGATGGGCATTATGAATGTGAAAACACAAAATATGGGGTGTAGTGAAACAAAGATAGTAAAATTCTCAAAGCAGCTACTATCTACAAAATAAGTAGCCAAAACTTCAGAGTAATTCAGTTTTACACATTTGCAAATAATCATACAAGAATTTGAAAGAATTTGTATGACTTACTCGAGAACATGGCTCCTGGCAAGCTTAAAGTAAATTTTCCAGAATTGGTTTTCCTTCAAATGGCGTGGACACAGTAGATATCTCAGTTGAGATATTTCCTGGAATATAACAAAAACCATAATTATTTATTGTACTAATTGAATGGCTTTGTTACTCCTCCCCTCATCCAACTATTAAGATTATATATATTATTATTGTTTTGAATAAAGTCAAATCAAAATTTACGAATGTCACTGCCACTGCCACTGCCACCAATGATTATAAAGAAACAACAAAATGTTACTTTCGGTCCTTCATGTTTTGATATTTTTTCGTTTTGGTACATTAAATTTTAAGAGTCTCATTATGATATTTTTTTCTTTAGTTTTTTTTAATGAAAATGTTAAATAGATTAACGTAGACTAACGTATCTATTAACCTATTTAACGTTTTAATTACAAATGACCAAGATGAACTTTTTTTAAATCATAAACTACCTAAATGAACTTTTTTAAAAACATAAAGTACCAAATCGAGACTTTTAAAACTCTGATAATGGACACATTAGCTAACTCTATTAATATATTTAACGTTTTTAAAATCAACCTTTTCGAAAACATTAAGTACCCATTCGAGACTTTTAAAACTTGATGTACCAAATCGTAAAAATATTAACATAAATGACTAAAAGTAACTCTTAAGCCTTCAGAAAGTTATTTTAGCCAGTTTATATAATTCTCAATTATATATACACATATACATACACACCTATGAGAAAACATCTCGCATAACAGTGAGAAGTTTATCCAAAGCATATGATTTGTGACAATAATTTCAAGCCTTTGTTGATGCCTACAAGTAATACCTATCGAACAATTCAATAATAACATCAAATAAAAAAATTTAATGACTTTGGAACATTAATGTAAATCCAGTACCATAATCAAAGATGACAGTATAGCTAGGGACTCTGAAATGCCCATATAAATTCCTATTGATACCCTCGATAACTCTTGGTAAATGTGACTCGATTGTATCATATCAAGCATAAACAAAAACAATTCCCTGTTTTGTTTAATTTAAAAAAAAAATATTTTCTAAACAAGGAAAGTAGATAAAAATTGAGCATTCAAACACTCATGTAGTCACATGTACGTTGGGAGAATTCGTTAGTACAATTAGGATATTAAGTAGTTAGTTAGGGGGTTAATGAGAGAGGTAAGTACCCGTGAAAATAAAATTGAAAAGTTGTAAAAGGCATGCCTATTCTGTTGAGGAAAGGAAAAAGATTTTCTATAAGGTATCCTATTTATCAAGTTGTGCATACTGATCTTCTATCTGCCAATGTTGGAAGTGTAGTCTGAAAATTTATGCCAGACCCCAAAAAAACCTATAGGCAGTCGATAGGATCCTCTAATATTTGAAGGCAAGTCTAAGGAAATCACTATAGCAAGTACATTGTCATCCATGGAGATATATACAAATGCAGACTATTTCAAGTCAATCTTGGATAGGAAATCCGCTCATGGATATTGCATAGTAGAACTGGAATCTAGTTACATGGAGAAGAAGAAAATGTAGATGTTCAATCTTGAGTACAAGCAAAATTTTGATCTGTACAACACAACATGTGTGAAGGATTATGGATGAAGATTATTCTTGAGGGCCTCAAAGAAAAGTAAGAGAGGCACACGATGAGGCTGTTTTGCGACAACAGTTCAATTACTAGAATTGTCCATAATCCAATTCAACAGGTCAGAACAAAATACAGAGAGATTGACAAACTGTATTCAAGAGAAGTTAGACAGTGGTGGTCTTTTAGCTACTACAGATGTTCTTACGAGACTCCAACTGGTATAAGTCTTCACCAAGGTGCTTCTCATTGCTTGGTTTCACTAACTTATGACTCATGCACATTGTTTATAACATTGCATTAATAATTTATCATGCTTACAGCTGCTGAATCTAAATGGATTAATTTTACGCACAATCGTCTTAATTGACTACAGCATTAAAAATCAATCCACAACCATAAGTGAAAGAAATTTATTCAATTTTCATTCTCTTTTCCCTGATTCTAGTCTAATCATTGAAACTGGATCATTCATAGTAATGAACAAAAATTGCCAGGTAGCAGGAAAACAATCACTTTGTCAAGTCAACAAAGTGTGATATAGATAGTCTAACTCTTATTTATCAGCTTTAGCATTCAATAAAATCGATTTGGTAATAATAAATAGTATCAAAATTCAAATATTACAGGTGTAAAAGGAAATATGAGTTCCGCAACAGATAAAAGAGTACAAGGTTGAAAAGACATTTCCAGCCCCCTTCACATCATATAAAGGGCAACCCCCTTGAAGAGATGAGCAGCAACAAACACAGGAGATTACCAGACAAAGGATTTATTGGTGAATAACCCAGTTTCCTTCATTCAGATATGCAACTGGGTGCTGCCCTATCATATCCTATTATGCTTTTGGTTGAATATTGAACTTAAGTCTTTGGTATTAGAAATTAGAAATTGGGAACTTACTCTGTGCATTCACCAGTCAAGATAAATCTACAAGGAAAAGATTCACTTCTTGTTTTCTTGTTATTTATCGCTGCTAAAATATTTCAACAATAGAAGAAAAATAGAGACACAGATGAAAGAAATAATAGGAACATTAAAAAAACAAACCACACGCCATATTATTTTTGGGCAATTGCTTCATTCTTGTTATATTTACAGTCGTGTATCCTTAAGAAAAAACCATTATAGGCATGACAAATTCCTAAGATTTTCTCATGTTCCACGCTTCTTATGTCTTCCATTATCTAATACATCACGAACTTTTCAAATGGCAAAGTCATGGGAAGTTTTTCTCTGATAGTTGTTACCCAAATAAAATTACTTAGCACCAGCATGTTAGTTGTCCACACATTCAAAAGCATGAGAAAAATAACAAATAGTTAAACTATAAAGATAAAGAGATGCATTGCTGAAACTGTCTCTTTCTACGACAACCTGGACAGTTTATTTATATTGAAAAAGACTAAATAAATACAATAAATAAAGAAAATTTGATATCTTCTAATAATAAAAATAAGACCCAACAATATACAGATACAATCTTGACATTTCCTTCTATAAAGATATGATCTCAATATCTGTACATATAAAGATATGAGTCTTATTTTTGAATCACAACACTCCCCCTCAAGCTAATGCATATAAGTCATACGTGCTCAGCTTGCTGCAAATGTTATTGATCCTTGGTTCTCTCAGATTTGGTGAATACGTCTATCAGTTGTTCAATAGAATTGACTAATCTAGTAGTGATATCTCCAGAGTCTAGTTTTTCCCTTATAAAATGACAATCTACCTAAACATGGTTGGTTCATTCATGAAAGATAAGATTAGAAGCCATGAGTAATGCGGCCTAGTTGTCACATATAAGATGCATTTGAGATTCTTCAAATTTAAGCTCTTTCAGAAGTACCTTTAGCCATGACCTCATAATTGACTAAAGTCATTGCCCTGTATTTTGTACTTGATCATGCCACAACATTTTTTTCTTGCTTTTCCAAGATATTAAAATAGCCCCGAAATAAGAATAAAGTACCCTAAAGTAGAGTGTTTATCACTAGTTGAGTATGCCCAGTCAACATCAGAATACCCAATGATTTGACTATCCCCCTTATGTTCATAATTAAACCCTTGTTAGTATTTGTACAAGAAGAAGAAGAAGAGCTAGGCATGGCCACTTATAGGGCAAGTCAACCTAAAATACTTTCAAAGGAAATGGAAGGGAAAATTCAAATGTGGCTCGGCAATTGCATTCTGGAGCCTTTTCGAGGCCACAGGCATAAGTGTTCATTGGCCTTTTTGGGGGCCATCACTTCCTTAGCTATGATGCGAGAGGAAGCTCAAGAACGCACCTCTACCATCGTCTCCACATTTCACTATATAAATGGGCTTGCTTTGATCCCTTACAAATGCATCCATGAACATTTTCTCATTGGGCTAACGAATGTTAATTGTAATTTGGCAAAATCTAGCCATGTAGTCCTTCAAAGGCTCACAACTTTGCTACTTAATGTTAAACAAGTCTCCTATTTTGGGAGGTTTTACTTTATTCACAGAAAGCTCAGCAAAGAACAAACTAGATAATTCCGCGAATGAGGATATGAGCTCAGGCAAACTTCTAAACCAATCCAACGTGGTATCTGACAAGGTCATACAAGCATCTTACATTTCACCACGTCTAATGTGCCCAAAAGGCCTCAAGGGGATCTAAGACTACTATAATCTTTTAAAGTCAACATAGGCATAGGCAAATTGTCTATTTGTACAAAGGCTATGGTCTCATAGATGATGGTTCCAAGCCAGGGGAAAGGAGGGTTTTGCTAGAAACTCGACCTTCAATGTAAACTAGTTCAGATACTTCACATGGATGGCTCACCACCACTTACATCATCCAGTGGAACGCAACTTTTGTTGTCCTTTAAATGGGGCCACTTGACTACCCTTAGGATAGACAGGTTCATACCAACCTGATTGATCAATCACCAAAAAAAAAGATAAAATAAAAAAGTACTAGCTAATCGCCGGTATGGGTACTACGCAATGACATGCAAGCAAACCAGAAAAAAATACATGATTTTATAGATTAGATTAAGGAGTGTCATCAACCTTGCAATATTTGGGATACAGATGAAGGTAAAATACAGTATTTCTATCAACGAACACAAGTAGTTCTACAGTTGAATACTCTATCAACGAACACAAGTAGTTCTACAGTTGAATACTTCAAGTATTCAACATCACAAATAAACAAGAATAGTTGAAGACAAACCTTGACTCTTGAGAGAACGAGGATTGCATGTCTCTCTTGCCACTCGGAGAGATCCTTTCGAACTTTGCTTGAAGAGGATTGAGTTTCCTCCCAATAACTGCCTTCATCTTCATCTGCAACCAAAAAGCACCATTGAACAAAAGAAAACTTTTTTCAAATAAAAAATAAAATATAAGTAAAGAATAACACTGCAACAATATTGGGTTTCCCTGCGAAGAATAAGAAACTACAGCTTCCAATTCCAAGCAACCCATAATTACAATTACTTAGTGTGGGAATTAAAGAAATTTCTATCAACTAGGGTGAATGGGAAAACAGGCAATGAAGAATACGAAAATCGAAAAAAAAAAAAAAATGGGCCCCGTAATCACACAAATTTCGTTCAAATTAGGGACAAACATTGGAGGAAAACCTTTGAGAGGGAAATTCTTAAAGGTTTCAATGGTGAAGGACTTGACGTGGTTGATGAGTTCCTCGGTAATCCCGTATACGCTTTCTTCTTCTTGTTCTTGATGCTGCAATTTGGAGTTGGACTGTGTTTGGGCATTTGGGGTTTTGCTATTCCTTGAAATCCTAGAAAGGCTGCGGCTAAGCCAATCCATTTCTTACAGTAGAGAGGGTTGCAGTTTTGATGAGTTCTTACATTGGAAGAAGCTGAGCAAGTAATAGTTCAGAATTTGGCATTTCAAAGCATGTTGGCAAATATTAACAAGGCAATGATTCTGCTTCAAGTTTTATACCTCGGATCATATCCCATCTGAAATCTATTAAAAAATACTTTTAAAAAAATATATTTTTTACAAATCTATAAACTTGCCATTTTTAATTATCTTTTAGTTGTATTTTTCCTTCTAGTTTTAACTTTTTTTAATATATTTTAATTGCTTAAAAAAGTTAAAATACCAACACAACATTAAGAGAATTTTATTTATCGATAAAATATCATTATCAGCCAGATTTTATTAACGAATATCATCTTTTGTTAATTATCGATAAGTTTACTGACAAATTTAATTTCGTCTGTAATTAATATTTATTGATTTTTATAATATAATTAATATTTTCTGATTTATTGACAGATTTACCGATAAAAAAATTTGTCGGTAATTATTGACAAACTTAAAAAATTCATCGATAAATTTACATACAATCGATTAACCGATTGATTTTGAGTGTTTTGAAAAGATTTGCTTTATCGTTAATTTTGGATTTTTTTTAGTGTCAGTAAAAGATATTTTAGTTATAAATTAAACTTTATATTTATTATGAAAACTCATATGTTGTTACCTTTACATCATGTATTTTTTTATCTGGTGATTTTTAATTTATACATTTTTTAAATAATATTTATATATTATTGTTTATTTGTGTGACTTTGTTTATAATATATATAACGAGTTAGTTGAAACGTGTACGTAATCCCTGCCAGGTCAACCTGCAAAAAGCTGACATAACGTGAATCTTAAGTTAAATTAGAATCTTATAAATAAGTGGGTAACAAAGGTCAAAGGTATGTAAAAAAGAAGATAAGATATTCTTTTGCTTCGATAACCGAACACTAAATTGAGCGTCGGAGTGCAATCACAGGTACACTTCCTGTTAGGACTTGGATGACCAGTTGGCAGATTCAGGTGTGTACTTTGTGGACAAGAAACAGACTGGAGGAGGAAAGAGGTCAGACAGGGGAGTGCGGGACGTATCTATTCGGATCAGTTAGGCGCCACTTAAGGATCTCTCAAATTTGTGTAAGAACAATATATATATATATATATATATATATATATATATATATATATATATATATATATATATATATATATATATATAATTATGAAGTGTTTAGATAATTAAAAACTAATTATCCCGGGACAAATTTCCCAAACTGGTGTAATATTTTTTTGAAATTCCCAAAATGGTGTATTTTTTGTATTTATTTCTAGATATTGGTAAATTATGCATAAGAGACACATATCATTGTAAAGAAATGGTGTCCTTATTCCACGATTTAATATAAGATTAAATGAAATGATAATCTTAGTTTAGTAGATGAAATTGTGTATCTAATATTTCAATTAATGAGTTAATTAATATAGTAAGAATATTGTACAATATGGTTAATATTCTCCACCCATTCCTCTTCTGTTTTGTTTGACACTTGTGATCTATTGTTAATGTGTAACTAAAATAAATGCAAAAAATTTAATTTAATTTAAATAGAAGAGTGGTTACTGAAAAGAAAAGTTACATGCTATGAATTTAGTTATTAATATATGAAATAGATTTAGTTAGTAATAAATATAATTTAAAAACTAACAATAAATTTATTTAAAAAATTATATAATATTTTTAAATTTTTCATTCTAAATTTATTGCTAAATCTTAATTTTATTTAAAGTTATTTTTATATTAGTAACGTAATTCAAATATTAAACTTAAAATTAATTTTGCTAAATATATTTTATTACTAAATGTTAATTTAATTTAATTTTTCTTTTCAAAATCAAACTTACTTTTAATTTATATCAATATATAAATCTCATTCTAATATCATTTCTTATTTTAATTTAAGCAATAATCCTCTCAACCATTATTGTTTAATTTCAAATTAACTTCACATTTGTTTCAATTTAATTTCAATCATTACTGTGCATTTATTTTAGTTACACATTAGCAATACATCACAGGTGTCAAATAAAGCAGAAGAGATGAATGAGTGGAGAATATACCTACTAAAATGGTACAATATTCTCACTATATTAACTAACTCATTAATTAATTGAAATATTAGATGCACAATTTCATCTAGTAAAGTAGCATCATGTCCTCTTTTCATGATTTCATTTAATCTTATATTAAATCTTGGAATAGGGTCACGATTTCTTTACAATGATATCATGTCTCCTATGCACGATTTACCCATATCCGAAAATAAATAAAAAAACAATGCAACATTTCAGGAATTTAAAAAAAAAAATTACACCAGTTTAGGAAATTTGCCAATTATCCAGTTAGAAAAATATTAAATCCCCCAAATATTTTGATCAAGTGCTTAGAATGAAGTATATAAACATGAAAATAATCATATTAAATTTGACGAGAGATAGTGGTTTCGTTCATATTTACAAACACATGCAATTTGATATCTTGGTCTAATAAGTTTGTTGTTTAAAATAGATTATAGGATATTATTTTTGATATTTCATAATACAACTTTAATATATAAATATTTATAATATGTTTTATATAAAATAATTGTCAGTATAATAAGATTTTTTGAAAGTATTAAAGTTTTTTTACACCAACTTTTAAGAAAGACATTTTTATGGTCTCTACATAGTTCATAAGTTTCATATAATCCTAACTTTTTTTTTCAAAAAGGGTTAAAAAATATCTAAACAAAGTAATAAATTATGGTGAATATCGAAATATTTTTTAAAATAGAAGTTTACATTAAAATGTCGATGAAGAACATTTAATTTAGTCTTAAACATTTACGAGAATAGATGTGGCATAAAAAACGAAGAGTGTCTCCGTATGTCCAGTACTAGAAAAAAAAATTGCAAATGACTTTTTTCAAAATATCTATTTATAGAAGAAAGGTTACACAAACTTACAAAATTACAAACAACTATAAAGTTGAATCTTAAGCTCACAAACATGTCCCGTTGATAGAATATTTAGGTATATAGAAGTGTGAACCTTAAATTATATTTGTCTTAGAACATTATAAATAATATTAAGTTGTTTAGTTAGGAGTAATTGTTTTCCAAACAATACTTAATTGTTTATTTATGAGTAGTTGTGTTTTAAATAATATTCATTTTATATGTTATAAGTGACATAATTATTAAGTGATGTAGGTTAAGTGAGCTAAATCACAATCAAAGAGTTTGATTTATAGCTAGACAATTGTTGAATAGAGAATCTGTTGCAGGGTGTATCAATTGGCTCATGGCAAAGGTCATAGCAAAAGTCAGGTGGGTGAAGTCAAAATCAAGTTATGGTGTTTAGACAATATACTCTTAAAGTATAAAGAGTTGCACCCTAATATGAGGTATAGTTTTTGGCCTAATGATTAGCGTTTAATTTAACAAATAATATCAAATCCAAGGACACAAGTTCAATTCCTAATAGAGAAACTGTTGAGGGGAAACTTTTACAAATGTGGCTTATGAATCACACTAGAAAAATATAACCTAAAATAATAAAAATGTAGTACTTTTCCAATTTAAAAATAGAAAAGCCACATTTTAAAAAATGTAACCTATAAATAGTAAGGACTATAGATTATAAAATGTGGATAATTTAGACAACAAATTTTAATGTGGCCTATAAGTTATCAATAGTCAATAAATAAAAAAGTGTGAACTAAAACTCTATCTTAATCTTATAATTAAAATCTTTAAAGTTTAACAATTGTTCTGATACAAACCTAAATTTTAATTAAAATCTTGTTTCCTATCTGTGGTACCTGTGTGTTCCTCATTTCTCATGCATGTCTATGGTTTTCCTCGTTCACCAACATTTGCTTAAACTCATCCCTATCTCACTCCTTGACATCGTCTCTCCATCCTTATCGTCGTCTCTCAATCATCATCGTCATCTTTTTGTAGTCTCTCAGTCATTGTCGTCCTCTCAGTGGTTTTTTGGTATGTCAATCTCTCAGTCTCTCTCACTCTCTGCGTCATCCTTCACTCATTTGATCACTGCTTTTGTCCTTGTTTCTCATCAGTCTTAGTGTCTTTCATCTCTCACTCTTCGTGTCTCTCGTCTGTCATTTTTTTTATGTTATCTTTCATTGTCTCTCACTCTTGGTTTCTCTCGTCTCTCACTCTTGGTTTTTCTCGTCTCTTACTCTTATTTTATGTTGTTGCTCAAATTTTATAGTTTCTGTTGATTTTGGCCTAACTTCAAGTCCCACATCAGTGGGTTTATTCTAAGGGGGGGAGGTTGTGAGTTATAAAAGAACTCCTCCTCCTCCCATTTCTATGTACCAAAACATTCTCTTCTCCCTTTTAATAGAAGTAGTGCCATTGTGTGGTGCCCGGAGATTAAGCTATTTGCTGAACTCCGTTCAAAAATTTTTTGTCTAGTTTCTCTATTTTTAATATTCAATATTATTAGGGGGAAATCTCAACATTTCCCAACAAGTGGTATCAAGAGCTAAGGTTCTGTCCGAGTATGCTCTGTGGTTGCAGTTTTATCTGATCTTCCACATCAGAAAAGAATTATTTTTTTTTTGAGTCAAAGTCTTTTTTTTAAAGTTCTGTTTCTGCCTGAGTATGCTCTGTGGTTGCAGTCTAATCTGATCTTCCACATCAGAAAGGAATTACTTTAATTTGGTTAAGTCTTCGTCTATTTGAAGTTGTAATATTGAATATTTTTTTT
>Ga0209489_103136_pt1 | contig 32635 bp, 14 predicted proteins | sample SiratrowhiteBW_FD_187527 | JGI IMG/M metagenome (GOLD analysis project Ga0209489, IMG submission 187527) | Root nodule microbial communities of legume samples collected from California, USA - Siratro white BW (SPAdes) (version 2) | ecosystem: Host-associated > Plants > Roots > Nodule | place...
TATATATATATATATATTCGAATGATCAAAACATTGTTATTAACTTTCTTTTAAATTCTTTTCTCTCTATTTATAATACTTTAATCATAACTGGTATTTTTTTTATATAATATTTCGGACTAATTATTCTTACAAGGATCAGATTGATCTCCCAACACTGCATCTTAGTTTCTTCTATTAGTGGATGCTCTCCTCCAATATTTGTCTTAGATGAGCTCTTGTAATACCATGTGAGGAGGGTAAACATGTGTGCGAAGATGTTTTTTCATACAAATTAGTTGGAATTCTCATACAGGAAATAATGTATTAATTAAAAGTACTTATCTTAGATTTACTGTATTTATATTTTAGCCTCTTAATGGGCATTTATCTCAATTAGTTTGGATTAAATGCTTCAATTGTCTTATCATGTAATTAGTATTTTAAGTATGATACAATCTCTTGATTGTATTTAGATTATCTTAATCTATAATAATATACTTACTTCGAGACTCGAGAAGCTTCTTATCTTAAAGAGTCTAAATAGTCTAAGAATAACATTATCTCGATCTTTAAAATACTTACACGTTGAATTTGTATAATACTTAAATATTATCATCTTATACTTCTAATAACATTTTGTAACCACTTTTATTTATATGATTGACGTCATTAGGTAATTACTCATGTACCTCATGCCTCAAACTTTGGTGGCAAATCTTAAAAGATAAATAAGACCTATTTCACACTTGTTGACAATGGTGCTTGTGAGTCCGAAGACCTTTGGTTGTATGCAAGACTAAGTTATTTTGGTTGCATAAGTTTAAAGTCATTTAGTTGTATGCAAGTTTAAGTTCTTTGGTGCATGTTAAATCACATGCTCTGCTGTTCAAATGCGTGATCGAGTTCGATAATAATGCATGTTGAGTTTGATGCTCTTGGACTATATGTTGAACTTCACATTCTTAAAATGCATGACGAGTGAAGAGTTTTTGCCTTGTATATTGAACTACAATTATTCCATTATTTATGTTTAATCAAAGTCTTCATTTTATTTTAGTTCTTAAAGTAAGTTAATTTCTTTAGTTGTATTTCAAGAGGAATAAACTTATGAAATGCGAGGGCGATGTAGTTTAAAGTTCAAAGGATAGATAATTTTGGTTTTAAAAAAGTTTAAGTACTATAGTACAAAAGGTTCGTCTGAGTTGCTAATAAAAGTATCGTTTGATAACTTCACTTGAGCAAAAGCAAATGTTCTGAAACTAAGGTATTGCTTGGTTGCTTCATCTAATATCCTTACTCGAGCGAAAGTAGATGCACTTAGTAAAAGTATCATCCGGCTATGTGTGATTTTGAGATCACAAATCTGGAATGATATGTGAACCATGACTAAAATTGTGTATTAAGCAAAGATCTATATTGTAACAGAGATTCTTTAGGCTCAATGATGCTCTAAGTCACATAGACTAAGACATTGATTAATGAGAAGTTGAATGGGTTGTCAAAAACAGGAAAAATATAAGAAAAGAAGGTTGAATTGTCTTTTAATTAATATTTAAAAAACTTTTCGTTAATATCATCTTATGAGAGATTTCAGATGACAATTTTGTTCATCAAGTGATTAGACTATAGATGTTGCATTTGATAGATCACAATAGATGTACTTTATTTACTTCCACTAAAATACAAACTAAAAATACATTTTCTCAAAATTACTCTCCTTCCCATATTAGTGTATACTATAATAACATGTAATGTAAAGGAGATATGAACGAGAGAAATATACACAACATTTTATATTGGTTCGTCTGTCACAACAAACTATATCCAGTTCTCAATCAACAAACCAAGTTCCATTAGACATACTAGTGTTGAGAAATACCTTTCAAGTATTCTTTGGGTTAATAGTCATTCCTAACTAATCCATTCAGTATTTTTTTCACAAGCCACTTCAGGCTTAACTGAGTATTCTTTCCCAAGTCATTCATGGCTTAATTGATTATTATTTCAAAAGTCACTCCTAGCTTAATTGAGTATTCTTTTCTAAGTCACTTCTGGCTCAACTAGTATTCTTTTGGATCACAAACATTCCTAGTTGATCCCATTAAAGAGTATTATTTCCCATGTTACTCCTGATAAACCAAGTATTTTTTTCAATAAAACCACTCCTGGTTTATGAGTATTCTTTTTGGATTACAACCTCTCATGGCTGACCCCGTTAAAGAGTATTTTTTACCAAGCACTCTTGGCTAAATGAGTATTCTTTGAGCTCTTAGCACTTAATCAAAATCATAGGGTGTTGAACTTCTGTTCTAACATCGATTTATTGTATCATAGACCACTTGTTGGAGTCTAAAATAGTGAACTAGAACACATGTTCAAGTCTGAAAGAGCGAATCACAACTGTGAAAAATAAGAAAAATACAAGAAAGAAAAGTTGAATTGTATTTTAAAAATTTTTAGAATCTTTTCACAATTATCATCTGAAGGTTGCAGTCAAATGATACATTTATATTAGTTAGAAAAACTGACAAAAATTATCTAAAATTCAGTTTGAAAATTTTACCTTCTTTAGTGTAAGAGTTATAACATGCAATCAATAAGGTAAGGAAGGGAAGAATTTACTCAGGATATTTTTATAATGGTTCATCTAATAACACAAAGTACATCTAATTCTTTATTAACTGATTGAGTTCCACTGAGGAGATTAATGTTACAAGATATAAATGAGTATTCTTTCGGCTCGTAGTCACTTTTGGCTAACCTGTATGAGTCTTATTTCAAAATTTAGTCACTTCTGACTAACCTGTCAAGTATTCCTTAATAACTAGCCATGTTTGGCTAAAAACTAAGTATTCTTTAACAACAAACCGCTCTTGGTTAAGACAAAGAAGTTGTCTAGTGTGTGATCAAAGATTACAAGATTGCTCACTATAAAGGATTTGTTTCTTTTGACGTTTACAAGGTTAAACTCTCTCTTCTTGTTTGCTAAATGAATACAATACGAAGTTATTTTAGGGCACAAAAAACATTAGTAGCAATTTAACACTATTACAATTCAAACTAGCTGCTTTTCTTCTTGAATAATAACTGTCTATAGATCTTGGAGAAAAGAGTCGTTGCAAATTCTTTGTTGGCTGTTGAGCAACTTCAAACTCACTTGAACTTCTTCCTTGTGTTTATTGAGTTTGGACATAGAAGATGCATTAACTGCACTTCATGCATGCATTAATTTGTCTTCTCTTCTTTAAGCAACATCTCAATAGTTGGATGTACTTTTCTCCTCTTGCTAAAAGTGTCTTTATTTGAATTTGTGTAAAGTACAAAGTCGTATGATGCAGATAATCTTTTCCTAGTGTGACAAGGCTAGTGCCATGGAGTTGTTGAAGCAAAAAAACTTTAGTTCTTTTTCCAAGAATCCTTTGACGTGATTGTATACTTGGCATGTGGATCAATGTGGTCACACACATGAAATGAACATTTCCTTCAACATAGATTAAGCATTCAAATATTCGTGAAGTACTATATTAGTTTAAGACTATATATGTATCTTTTGGACATCTTAATTCTTATCAAATGTAATAATAAGACTGCGTAATGTTGTATATCTTATAGATGGAACAATTGCGTCTTACATTATGTGTTGTTAAACAAACACTTGTGTCTTACAAATCAAGTATGACCATATTTTATGCTATATTATTTTTGACACTTAACCAAAATAATGTGTGTTGGACTTTTCTCCAACAAAAACACATGTTACAATTTAGGTAAAGATATATCTTAAACTCACCTTGATCGATATAGTCGAGGTTGTATATCCGAATTGCTAAAATGAGACAAATATTAAACTTTTGACGAGGAATACTTAATATATGTCTTATTAAATATGTCAATAGATATTCCTCGATGAACATATAAGGATATATGCATGATTCGTACGTCTGTATGAATGTGTCTGATGAAAAAATAATGGACTAAGTTATTTTCAAACTTTAGTATTATATTTTTCTTTTGATAACTCTCTTAGATGTTTATGTGATGATCTGTTATGATTACAATACATACAGGTATAAGTCTTAAATGCACACCTAGAAAAAGACCTATTTTGTCTTGTTTTTCAAAGAACATGCAAATTCACACCTTATATTATGATATAAGTTTGTTTAAAATAATCGATCTTTTTGTATAGACGTTCTTGTAGACTTATGATAGCAAGTTCGCAAAAGCAGATTTAGAGTCCGGGAGTCGGTTACGTGTGGGGAAGGTACTAGCACCCCACAACGCCCGCCCTAGGGCGGTACCTTTAATTAAACGAGTAAAAGAGTGTGATTTTTCGAAATATTTATTTTTCCAAAAACGAAATAAAATGCAAACAATAACAAACAAAAATATTTTTAGAAAAGGAAGCCCGACAAGGATTTGACCTCGCTCCTACGTATCTCTATTGAGGATAGAGAATCAGGGTTACGTAGTTATTTGTTGATAAGATTGTTGATTGTCTTGATATTTTTTTGAAACTTTTGGAAGCTTGTGTTTGAAAATAGGGTAAATGAATGACATCAATACCAGGTTTAAAGCCTGGGCTTTGGATAACAGTGCCAGGTTTAAAGCCTGGGCTTTGGATAGCAGTGTCAGGTTTAAAGTCTGGACTTTGAGTAACGGTGCCAGGTTTAAAGCTTGGGCTTTGAGAAACAGTGCCAGGTTTAAAGCCTGGGCTTTGAGTAACGGTGCCAGGTTTAAAGCCTGGGCTTTGAGAAACAGTGCCAGGTTTAAAGCCTGGGCTTTAAGAATTGAGGTATATACCAAATTCGGTGTTGAAAAATAACATGCAACAATTATATACAACATAGAATTGACTATTTAGTTTTAGCGGAATCATGCATGCGAAAAAATGGAACGTGACTGAATGAATTCGTGGCAATGCAAAGCTTAAATGTGTGAGTTTTAAGTAGTGCATGGTGACTTTTTGGGTATTTGTGGGGCCAGTTTTGGAATTCAGAAAAGCGTGGGTACAAATCCTAATTAATGGAGGCACAGGAAGTAACCCCACCAATCAGAAACTCAACTTGGATTAAGGACATTTTGGTAATTGAGAGGGACATGGGTGCAGAATTTAATTAATGGGGGTGCAGGAAGTAACCCCACCAATCAGAAACCCAACTTATGACTAAGGGCATTTTAGGGATTGTGGAGAGCTGGGGTGTAGACACAAAATATGGGGTGCGGAAAGCGAACCCACTAGTCAAAAATCCTTATAGTCAAGGGCATTTTGGGAATGAGAATAGTGTGGGTGCAGGCACAAAATCATGTGGGTGTAAAGAGCAACCCCACTAATAGCATCTCAATTAGGGTTTAGGGGCATTCTGGGCACACAGGTTGGGTTTCGATGCAAGTAGGGCACAGGCTGAGGTAGTGGGGCACGGTTGGCAAGGGGAGCGGCGACGACGGTGGAGGCCGCCGACGGCGGCAGAGTCGTTGGTGGCGCCGTCGACGGTGACGACGGCCAACTTCGTTCTCCCGCGATTAAGCACGATCTCGGAGGTGTCGTGGTGAGCATGTGGTGGGGCAGTGGCCTTGGAGGGTGACGACGGAAGAGTTCATGGCGGCGGCGGAGGAGGTTGAGGAGTTGATGGAAGCGGTTGATGGCGGAAACAATGGTGGCAGTGGAAGTTGTTGAAGGGTGGCAAAGGCGACGACACAAGGTGGCAAGGGCATGGCGATTGATGGCACGTGTTGGTGGCATTGGTGGCACTCATGGTGGCTGCTTGCGGTTTGGAGGTGCATGGATGATGCATAATTACGTGATGGCTTGAAGTGGAAGGTGCTGGATGGTGGTTGGCAAGGAGGTGGCATTCATGGTGGCTTTGACGTGAGTGGAAAGAGAAGCAGCAGCTGCGGTGGGTGTGGGGGTCATGGTGGAGGCGCGGTGAGGGTGAGCATGGAGGAAGGCTCAAGCGGGGCTGTTTTATGGTAAGGCGTTTGGCATTGTGGAGGTATGGTGCTAAGGTGGTGGTGGTGACGTGAAGAAGCAACATAGAGGCGAGGTTTGGTTTGCAGAGGCACAGTAGAATGGTGGAAAAAGAGATTCGTTGATGTAGGGAGGTGCTGTATTTGGTTAATGTTGTTAAGGTGCTTTGGTTAGGAAATGGAGTAAATAAGATGAGGTTAGAAGGCGTAATGGGAGAGGGGAATGGTGAGAGGTTGTGGAGGTGTGGGAAGCTTGGCATCACGTACGTTGAAAGGGCTGGCAGTGGCTTTTGTTTTGGCGACATTTGGAGTGAGGTTCGTGAGGGTGCATGGCATTTTGGTACATGGGAGTAGATGAGTTGATGGAAGCTCGTGGTGGTGAGGTTAGGTGGGGTTGTTGGTGGCTTGAGAATGCGAGGATGGTGTTGGTTCGGTGACGTGAAGTTGGAGGGGTGTGGTGGTGCTACTCCGTTTAGGGTGTGCGGGTGCAACGGAAGTGTGCACGGTGGAAGGTGGTTAGCGTTTTGGAAGTGTTTCGGTGGAGACATGTAGGGGTTGGTTTGTGTGGTGAGAGGTAGGAGAGGTGTTTTTGCTGCATTAGAGGTAATGAAGACGCCACCCTTGGTGATGAAGCATGGTGGCGCTAAGGTGCCATGGTACCGTGGAGGGGCAGGGCTGTGGAATGTATGGCGTGGTGGTGAAGGCGGTTCTCGGCTTGTCAATGAAAGCCTTGCATTTCTCTTTAGAGTTTTTCTCCAATTATGCTTTAACCTTCCTTGAGAATAATGGAGCTTCTGCCCATGATGATTCTGGTGCTTCTGCTAGTACCATATTTGCATTTGTCAACCCTAACTTACAAAGGATCGTGCAAAGGGTTGAGGGGTTTTCGCCGCACTGATATGTGACACAACTGTCCATGCATTTCATTGTGCGCAGTCTATAGCATCAACACCTGCAACGACTTTAGTTCTAAACATCCTGGATGGAGATGAAGCAGATGCGCCTAAACAAGAAACTTGGATAAATCTCAAGATACCGCCATGCTCTTTGGAAATCTTAGCAAGGTTCTCAGCCATCTGATAGTGCACCTCTTCGAAGCTGTAGTTTCTTGTCTCATAATCCCTTCCAATAAGATTGATAACAACGTTGGCCTTCGCCATGGGTAGCTTGTGCAGTTTCGGTTTCGTCATCCTCCACCATGTCTCGAGAGCTGGTGGTGATGTGAAAAACGTAGGGCTAAAGCCTAGTGACTCTGATGGCCAAGGCTTCTGTGAAATAAACACACAAGCGGTTTATGGGGGTTCCCCTTGGGGATGCAAGATCACCCAGTTTTGCAATGAACTGATTTATAGCAGCAACATTTCTTGATCCAATGGCATCCACGCAGCCAGTGAACAAGCTAACGGGCTCCAAGCCGTGATCATCATCTTCATCCCCTGTTACCACCTCGTGGTGATGGTAAGGATTTCCTGAACCGTTTCCCACTTCGTGTTTTGAGACATTCTCGTTTAGCTTCAGGCCCTGGCTCTAGAAGCGTTGGAGACCGACCCTTCTGTTGCATGGTCGTTGTGATGTCGGCGAGGACGGTGGTAAAGGTCATTGGTTTGTCGAGGGCAAGATTGAGAAGCACAGTGTGCAGTGGTGACTATGAGGTGCAGAGCTTGTTGGTGCTGTGAGGGGAGAGACTTAAAGGATATGGGAGTGAGATGGTGATGGACTTGCATGGTGGTATGGGGGAATGGTGCGGCAGAGACACTTTGCAAAAATAGGGTGAAATGATGCGGAGATGCATGTTGGTGTCATAGGAATAACTTGTGGGTATATTTTTTATTTTATGCAACGAGTGTACATTGAAACTCAAAAATAAGTGAAAACATACCTAGGGCCTTAATTTGGTCTTTTTTCCTCTATGTGCTTTCTCCTTTCTCTAATCTCACTGTTCTCTCTTTTCCTCCGCGTACCTCAGTTCTCAGTTACTAATGCTCCGTATCTAATGATTCCGTGCCTATTTTCTTTTAATATCTCTTTTTATACTATTATTGTTATTATTTTTAAAATGAAGGTGGTTCACAGAAGTTGACCCATTTTTATTATTTTATATTTTTTTAAAAAAAATTAATATTAAAGATGAATTTACTCAGAAACGAGACTTAAGTCATTTTTCAACTGTAGAACATGGGTAGTTTTAAACAGTTTTATAATTGATATTTTATTTTTTTTCTATTTTTTTAAGAAAACATTACATGAAGTTAAGGAGTGAGAATGTGGAAGAGTGCTTAGTTGACTCATTCCTTGTTTTATTATTATTTATTTATTTATTATCTTGAACATACAAATCAATGAAGCAGTTTGAAAGCAGTCATCCTTCCTTGTTGTTTTTATTATTTGTTCTTTTTATTATATATATTTATTTTTATTTTATTTTTGCTATTTAATTATTTATTATTTATTATTTTCGTTTTTATTATTATTTTTTTAATTAATTACCACCTTTTTCTTTTTTAAGTTTTTTTCTTTAATGAAAAAATTCAATGTTTTTATTTATTATTATTATTATTATTATTAAGAAAACTTAAACTAATAAATATATTTTATGTTATTATTCATTTTTATTTTTCTTTATTTTTTATTATTATGCTTTAATTTAAAATATTACTCGAACAAAATTTTTGTCACACAAATAAAATTTTTCATTACAATATATTTCTTACAAAAAGAATTCTATAATCTTAATAATAAAAATACATAGGAGTTTGATTAATTCTTATAAGACTCCAATGAATAAATATGTTTTTTAAAATAATAATTAATTAATAAATAAGGTAATCTTATGAACATGATTTGATTTTAAGAGAAAATAATTATTTTAAAAATTAAATTAACTTTGTATATTTAATTTTAAGATCAAAGTAGGATGTTAGTATCTTTGATGTATGTAATTAACTTTAATATATGTAATTAATTTGGGAATGCAAGTATGATTTCATCATGTTTTTATTAAAGTTTTTTATGGTTTTTTTAATAAATTATGTGACTTTTCAGTCTTTTTCTAATTTTTTTTTTCGTTTTTCAAACCAGTTGACGGGAAATACATTTTTATTATATATTTTTTAAATTATTTTCAACCATTGTCCAAATTTAACACAAAAAAGTGTTTCCGTGTTTTATTACAAAAGTTAGGAGTGAACTTAATTTTCTTTTGTAGTGACAATAACAAATTCTTAATTCTTTATTTGGTAGATGAAATAGAACGAAAATAAAATAAATATGTAAAACAAAATAAAAAAAAATAAGTATATCTTTAAAACCAGCTTTTACCGTTATGAGTTATAATTTTAATCATACATTTTAAATTATATGGTTGAAATTCGCATTCTCCTCTCTCACTTGATATGTTTGCTATTTATATTAAGAAAAATTACACTAGACTGATAGCTAACTATGCATGCATAATTTACTTATGTTAGATAGCTAAATATGCATGCATAATTCTTATAAAGGCAAATGAGAAGGTTAGCAAAATAGCTTCAATACATGCATGCAATATTATGGAAAGATGCTTGCAAATGGTATTCAAGCTTGCTTTCTCTTATTGTCCCCTTTACTCTATTGACGATTAACTGTAATATGTATTTTTTAGCTACCTCATTATTAACTTAGTGTCAATGCATTATATGATCTCAACATCTTTAATCCTCTCGCAATTTTATAGACAGTCTACTTTTTAACTCCATATGTGTTATGTGATTTATTTATTTTTGTGATTGAATAAGGATAATCTAGTTTATACATGGAATATTGTTGCAAACATGTGTATTGCAACTTCACTAAGGTACTATGGATTTTATTTGCTTAATATTAAATGCTTTGCATGTTAGATACAGTAGTTAGGCAAAATATCTTATGTGACGCTACTTTTGTGCTAATTTTGGATCAATGATTTAATTCAGACATTTATTGTTAATGGACTCTTATTCCCTTGTGACTTCACTATGCTTATGTCTATAATTAGTCTTATTCGGAAGAACTCCTAATCAAGTAACGTGTGAAAAAACTCCGCTTGTTCTATACATATTAGAAAAGTTTGGTCTTTTCCCCTACATGTGACTGCAGATCAACCTCACACCATTACAATTCAGATTAATTGACTAATTAAGAAATAACTATTGTACCAAGAAAAAACTATTCTCTCTCAAAGATTTCACAAAAGTTTCTTAGAATGATTTTCTATGTGTGTCAAAACATGTGTCTTTCCTTTATATAGGCAAACTGTTTTAAAAATATGTTAAAACTTCAATTGATTAATATACCTATTCAATCAATTGAACCTTCTGGAACAGAAGATTTATCAGATTCAGAATAAAACCAGTTTATTAAATTTTCTTTCCAAAACACATTTATTTTAAATTTTTGATTAGTTTGAACTTTTACTTTGGATATTACTAAGATATATGAAACATGCAACAAATAATTTTATGACACAATAAACTCATACACACCCACAAAGCCTAAGTCTAAGACCAAATTCTTCAATCATCTTCATGATCCCTTTTGTAGTCCTCATGATTCCTTAGACTTCATTCACTTGTTGATTTCATCTAGCAACTCCTGGTGCTAACAAAAGTGAGTTCCGTAGAAGGTTTTTCGTAAGACACTTTATGTGTTGTAGAAAACATTTTTTTGTAAAAGAATTTTTCTATTTTGAAAAATACTTTCCATAATTAAAAATTGTGATTTTGATTTATTTGTGCTGGAGTTGTTGTTTTTATGTAGAGAGACCATGGATATAGATTTGTTCACCGATATTTCAGATGATATAGACACATGCAAGAATGCTTTTGATACTAATAATTATTTAATGCATAAAACAATTTTAAACTAGAAATATGTGACAAGTATTTGAAGAACAAAGTTGAGTATTTTGATATGTTTAAGCAGGTATTTACTTCTCGGGATGATTTGCTGAAGTGGGCACGAATGATTGCTTATGACTTTGGATTTATGATTGTTACATTAAGGTCAGATACTACAAATGGACACCGAGTAAGGAAGACATATGTTCAGAGGATGTAAATATAGGTGATATAAGAAGGATTTAGATGTTACTGAGAGTGGAAGCTTGTCCATTTAAACTACAAGTAAAATCGGTTAATGATGGATTTTGAGGTTACTTTGTAGGTCTCACAATCATGACTTGGCAAAAACTTTAGTGGGTCATCCATATGCGGGTCGGTTGAGAAGAATGTGACCATGATAAAAACGAGTTTATAATGCCATGAATACATATCAAAGAACAAAACGAGGTCACAGAACAAACAAAATGTAACAATTGATGATGTTGCTTGAGCGACACATGGGTTGACATTTTCTATGGTATTTATTTTGGTTGAAGCATTTGTTTGGGCTCTTGAAAGATTGAAAGGGTTGATTACGAAAGTTAATGCATATACTAAGGTAATAGTAAGTGATAAAGATATTGCTTTGATGAATGTAATAGGAGTTGTGTTTACTGAAGCTCCTAATGTTCTCTATCGCTTCCATATTGACAAAAATGTGAAAGCAAAGCATAAAATAATAGTTCATCCAGTATATAGTTTATTTGTGCCCCCATTATAAGACCTATTTTAGTAATTTCCAAAAGGATATTAATGGAATTTAAAATTTTATGGAGGTGCAGGATGGGATCATGGAGGTGCTGAAAGAAGTTGTGTAGGATTGGGCAGCCTTATCCATTTAACTGGGCCTGTACTGGATTCATTGTGGAGCGCTTCTTCCTACACCTCTTTGTGTAGCTTATTGCACCATCATATTTACAAAATTTCCAAAATACCCCCACCATCATACGCAGCATTTGATGTACAAAAAAGTTTTTATATTATAGATTATAGAATATAATATAACAAAAAAATATTAAGAAGAATACGGTTAAAAAGTGAAAAAAAAAAAAAGTGATAAGAATAAAACGTTATTTTTACCTTCGGTACTCCATACATAGAGATGGAGAAAATATTGAGTGCAGGAAGAAGAGCCCTCATGTTCTCTTATATTTGTTTGAAATTAATAGGTGTTAGAAGTATGTTCTCTCATAGTTAAATCTTCCAACTTGGAAATACAGTTAATACTACTCATTTACATGGCATGTAAATATTAATGATTAACATGTAATCCTTTTCTTAAATATCCACATTAAATATTCAAACATAGGCTTTAATCCTTTTGATAGACTACCTTGTTTTGTGGTTTATTCTTCTTGGCTCCTTTAACTTCGGATTATCTCCCATGTAGATCATTATAGGACATTTCCAGACCTATATTTATCACAGGTCATGAAATTTTTTAACCAATGTTTTGGATAACATTAGTCAATAATTAAATTTGCTTCCTTTAGTTTCTCCAAATGAAATGGTCATTCATTATCACAAGGACAAGGAGAAAAATTAGAAGTGGTCACACGATACATAAGGTCATTCACATAATACATTGACAGACATGTAATCAGTAATCAGTGTTAGCCAATTACACGTTACAGTACTTCTTTTGAATTTTATTCACAAAGCTCAAGTGACTAAAAAAAGTAAAAAATAGTGTGATTGGTCTCGACATAAATGATTACCATAACAACGATATCAAAAATGTCACCTTTCATGTGAATCCTTGATTCAGTCAGCGAGATCAAACTTTGGTCTTTCATCATTAATATAACCCCTATTAGGTACAGGATTTGTTTAGTGTAAGGTTAATGCTGTAACGAATTAAATATATTAGATAAAATTTAGATAAAATGATAATTTTTTATAGTTTTACTTTTGTTATTTATATAATAAAGTTTTGATACTTGATTATGGAAATTACTTATATTATGTATTATTACCTACAATGGACACATAGGTGTGATATATGTATCAGCTAATTATAATTGTTAGGATTAGTAATTTTTATAAATTGTAAAATTTCTATAATAACAAATGTCAATTTAAGATTATAATGATTGTTTTGCATTTTTTGTTTTTTAGTCTTTTTTAATTATTTGATAGAGAATTTAAATATTTTGTTGTCATATGCAATTTTGTGAATTTTATGCTTGTTTACCCATTTACTATCTTTTGAGTTTATAATTTTTTAAATTGTTTTTAGTTTCTAATACAATTTTAATCTTTACTTTTTTTAATATAATTTTAATCTTTATTTTTTATTAATAATTTCCACTTAACTACCACTGTAATAGTCACTTGAATTCTCAAGTTATCAATTAATTTAATACAATACTCATTTTAGTTTCATAAAATTTATTTCTTTTATATTTGTTATTCTTTTAACTATGTTTGTCATTATTACTTTCAATGTCATATTTGAAGTACAATTGATAGGATTTGTTTAAATGAGTTTTTCATAAAAATTTATAGGAAAGAAAACTATGAAGAAAAAAATAAAATTGATCTCAATATAAATTGAAATTATTTTATACATAAATTAAAAACAAAATTTAAAAAAAAAATATATGAAAGAATATTTACAAATTTGTGCATTTTATTTTTTTATATAAGCTCTTATGCATTTTTTTTTCAAGCATACTCAAAATTAATTGTAATAATAAAAGAAATGTAACAGCCTGTCATTTTAATATGTAACCATTTGACTGGATAGTTTGATATTTTTTAGTAGACATTTCCATTCCTTTTTAGAGTGTATTAAGATGTAACAATTTAACTGTATAGTTTTATATTTTTTTTAGGAGACATTTCAATTCCTTTTTAGAATATAGTGTAAGTCACATGACAATAACATATTTTATGTTTATCACACTATTACACTATTATTGTATCACTCTGCTATACTAAAATTTCATACTGACACCATTATTTAATTGAAAAAAATTTAAAGATGTAAATTAATCTTAGCAGGTAGAGGCATAGCGGGCCCAGGTGTTAGTTTTCTACAGGTTGACAGCAATCTTAATTTGCAAAGTTAGCTTTGAGTGAATCCAGTCCAGCTCAAATAATTTATCCTAACAGTCTCTTTTAATGTTTTCTATTAACTTGGGCTTATTTAGTTCGCCCAATTACCCCTAATTGTTAATAACTTGAATTTAACAGTTTAATTTTAATTTAACCATTAATATTAAAGTTTTAATTTTTTTTATCTCACTCACTGTTGCCCCCTGTCCACTGTTACCGTCCATCACTCCTGTCCTCTACAGTTTGAACCTCTCCTTTGTTGCCATTAGATAATATGAACTCATTAGATAACATGGAACTAAAGATGAAACATAGTATTATTATTTTTTATTACAATTTATATATTTTTTAAATATTTATATGTATATATTATATTTTTTTTATCACAATGCTTTTGTCATAATTCATTATGATTTTCGTTATAAAATTATAAAAGATTTTAAATTTTCCGATATTGTCCATTATCCCATATCAATAGCACTGAATATTACAATACAGCAATGGTGTACATAGGCAAAGTCCTTAACAAAATATAAATAAATAAAGAAATGAAAAAAATTATAAAACAGGTTGTACAAAATTAATGAAACAAGTATAAAAAATTAATTAGAAACTAAAAAACAAATGTCAATGTTTCAAAAGAAAAAAAATAATTAAGTTAATTATTACACACTATAAAAAATAATGGAGATAGAATAAAACAGTTGAGGATAAAATACTACATACGTACTTTATCTGTCGTTGGAGGATGCTTGCAACATTATCCATATGGATTTTGTCTCGTGAAAGGAATAAAAGAAAGAATAAAAGAAAGAAGTTGAACCAGAGATTATAATAAAAAAATAGGACTCTAAAATTTGAACAGTGAAAATAAATAGCAGTAAAAAAATGTTATACATGAACATGTTATATAAAAATAAAAAAATAATAGAAATGAACCAAAAAGAATAAAAAAATGAATAGAAATGAACCAAAAAGAATAAAAGATATCAGAGTGAAAATATATTTCTCTTCTCATTTTTTTATAAAAGAAAATACTCTATACATGTAATACATGGGATGAGAGGATCATAACAGAATAATTACTGTAACATAATTGCTAATAATCCTCACATAATAATTATTTATTATCTGTTAATATACTTTAATCAAAATAATAATTATTTATAATTTATTACTCTCTTCAAGATGGAGCATATAGATCAAATAACAACATATGTAAGATGTAAGATATAAAAACAACTTGGATATGAGAGGTTTTGTACAAATATCAACAAGTTGTGACTTAGTATTAATAGGGAGCAAATGAAAAACACCATCAGGAACCTTTTCTCTGACCACATGGCAAATCTATTTTAATGTGTTTGCTACGCTCATGAAACACATGATTGACAGCTAAATGTAAGACAATCTTGTTCTCACAAAAAAGAACTGTAGCGGCTTGAGGAACAATATGCAAGTCACGAAGCAAATAAGACAACCATTGAATTTTATAGGTTGTCGATGCCAAAGCACAATATTCAGCCTTAGAGGAAGATTGTGAAACTGTGCTTCTTGGATCGCCAAGAGATTAATGAATCACCAAGAAAAATGCAGAAGCCAATAACAGAGTGGCGAGTTTCAAGGCATAATGTCCAGTCTGAGTCACAAAAATCTTTCAGTTGTAAAAGAGAATCACTAGGAAAGAAGAGCCCCCGACCAGGATTAGCTTTGAGATAACAAAGAACCCTGAGTGTTGCTTGGTAATGAGCCATTGTAGGAGCTAATAAGAATTGTGAGATGGTTGACAACAACAAAAATGTCGAGCCTAGTGTTGGTCAGGTAGATGAGTTGTCCAAATGTCTTCAAGAAGAGGAATCTCTTTGGAATTGAGCTTTATTTGAAGATCCATAGAAGTGTTAGAAGGTTTGCATCCTATCAAGCCTGCAGCATCTAGAAGCTCTAAAGTGTATTTTCTTTGGTTAAGGAAAATACCTTTCCTTGATCTAGCAACTTTTAATTCAAGAAAAAATTTTAGTTGACCAAGATCCTTAATTTTAAATAAGTGATCAAGTTGAGACTTGACCAAAGCAATCTCGTGAGCGTCATTTCCTATCAAAATCATATCATCAACATAGACAAGGATGGTTGTGATTGTACCAGTAGCAAATTGTTTAGTGAATAAAGAAAAATCAGACTGTGATTGAGTATAACCCGAAGCTATAAGAATTGTAGACAACTTTTCATACCATTGTCTACTGGCTTGTCTAAGACCATAAATAGATTTTCTCAACTTGTAGACCTGACCAGGTTTTGGAGGAACTACACTTTTAGGAACCTCCATATAGACTTCTTTATGAAGATCTCTATATAAGAAAGCATTGTTGATATCAAGTTGTTCAAGGAGCCAATTTTTAGTTGCTGCAAGCAATGGCCAGTAAGAACCTTACAGTAGTGATTTTAGCCAGTAGAGAAAAAGTTTCTTTGAAATCAATGTCTTCTTGTTGTGTGAATCCCTTAGCTACTAGTCTAGCCTTGAACCTCTCAGTTGAGCCATCAGCCTATGTTTAGTCTTATACACCCTTTTGAATCCCACTGTTTGTTTTCCAATCGAAAGGTCAACAAACTCCCAGGTTCCAGTTTGAACTAAAGCATTAATCTCATCATCCATGGCTCTGATCGAAGTCGTATCTGTTCAAATAAATGTAGTTAAATGTAGTACTAGGAAGTGACTCCTAGGTCATCTCCCAAGGACCTAATTCCTATCAAAGAATTAAGCATGCAAAGAGAGAAAGGGTAGAGGGGTTTTGTGAAATAATTGAATTTAATAAAATAAAAACCAACAATCGAATTAGATTCCGTAAACCGAATTAAATTACCCTCTTGATTAGATTGCAGTCCGCTTATCACTGGATACACAAATTCATACTCAACTTATTGAACCCTAATTTCAACCCGAATTAATTAACTAAGTGAGAATTAACACAAATTTTTCTTATGCAAATTAAGAATTCACATACATCATTTATTTCATCCCAACAACTCATGACTCACTCTATTAAGCATGAACAAATACACGAAATTCATATTAACTGAAACATTAAGCATGAACCAGTAAAAGCATTAAGCATAAAAATAAAATAACAAAGAGTTAAGAGACAAAGAGAGCAAAAATAGTACAAACAACAACCTCAAAGCTTCATTACAATCTGAATCAAAAGGATAACCTTATAAATTAGCCTTCCATTAAATTCAAATAAAACAAACGGAGATTAAACACAAAATGAAATTTAAATAGGAAACAAAATTTAATTAAAATAGAAAGCAAAATTGAATTGAAACAAAAACAAAATGTAATTGCAGAGAAAAGAAAATAAATACAGAACCAGTTTTTCCATAGAGATAACAAACTGAATCCCAAAAGCAGATAATAAAGAACTGTATGCTTCTCTGTTCACCCCCTGTGTAATAGGCAGCTAGACCTAATTAAGTCTCAACACTAAACCTAATAGGCCCAAATTTATTCAATTCTAGTCCTACTAATAAAAACTGAAAATAAAAACTTAAAAGTAAAAACTAATAATGTAGTCGCTCCTCTTCAGTTCCATAATTAATTTTCAAGCCCAATAAAATTCTAAAGTTATCATGAAAATAATAAAATTAACATAAAAAATTCGAATTAAATAAAATTACGAATTTCTGTTCAATGAAGCCCAAATAGTGAAATTGAGAAAATAATAGGCAGCACAAATCACTAATCAAAATAGGAACATAAAGACAAGTAGATAAGGGAAAATAATGACTCATCACTTTCCTCCTGTTCTCATGCTTCCCTACATAAGTTTTGGGTTCTACAATGGAAGAGATATTAAAAGCAAAATGCTTATGATTCTTAGAAATTTTTGAGTAATTAACAAAACTGGAAATAGGATATTTAACTAAAGAAGAATTTTGCTCTCTATGGCTGCGACAATGAAAATCCTTGAGGTAAGCAGGAGGTTTGATGCTTCTAGTGGATTTTCTTATAATGGGAGGTACGGGGTTATCAGGAGCTGTGATAATGGGAGAAGAATAATTTTATTGTGGACAATATATAGTGTTTGTTGGTTTTGTAGTGGTGAGAAGGATCTAAGGAAAGAGAGATTAGTGTCTTGATAATCAGGGAAATGTAGCATGACAAAAAATTTCACTATCTGTATGATTGATAATATGTTTAAAAGGAAAACTTTCATTGAAAGAAACCTTTCTAGATTAAAAAAAAAACCTCTTGTGTGTAAATCATAAAGAAGTGAACCCTTGATCCCTCATCTGTAACCTAAATAAACACGGTCTAGCCCGAGGATCAAGTTTCATCAATGTTTATTATATGTTTTCTTCAGAGTAATGACATTTGACTTAATTTTTAGGAAAAATTATAAACAACATCGGGAAAAAGCCTAATAACATTTAATGGGTGAAGGCTCATCTTTGCAAAACTCTCTTTGATGACAATGAAATATACTTTAATGTTGTTGGAGGTGGAAATAAAAAAGAAAATTAGTATGAGCTTGGTACATCAAGTGAAAGTTTTACATCTTCCACAAGTGTAGACTCTACTAGAAGTCAACCTTTAGTAGTCCATCAAACAAAAGAAATGAGTGAGATTACTTAAAAGTTAAATGTTGAACTTATGGCAAGGTATGTTAGGGAGTGGACACTTGTAGAAAAGATGGAACAAATGATGAAAGATCAGGAGTAGATGAAACTCATCTTACAACACATTCAAGTGAATAATTTGATGTCAAGCCCTTCAAATCCTACTCCCAATGGACATCACAGAGAAGATCATATTAGAGATGATAATGTATATGAGGATTAGCTATGTGATGAATTCTATAATACATTGGACTTTTAAAATTTTCTTATAGTACTTTTCATTATGTAATATGCTTACACAACTTTTTTCTACATTAAGAATTGAAATTCATTGTTGATTAGTATGATTAAAATTTGAGTATTTATAAGTAGGTCTAAAAATTGTTTATAAACAAACCAAAATAATATGTAAAAGTAGGTGATAATATTCTCAAATTTAGTTATCGATTTAGTCACTCAAGATAATAACAATCTAAACGTCACGATTTGATTGTGACTTGATCTTCTAAATCACCGTCATAGAACAATTGATGTCATCTATAACAAAATATTTTTTTTATAATAGTGTCAAAGTATATTAACAAGTTGTATATAGACAAATAAAAAAAACATATATTCAAGCAAGTAAATAATTACTTTTAATGAAAAAAAATCTTTTACACTTGTAACCAAATATTATTTGTAAGTTATTTTTATAAAAAATACTTATAAATAAGTCACTTTTTAAAAAGGTTTGTTTTTAAATCTAAACATACTTATCCTTTACCAAATATACTTAGCATACTAAGTTTTTCTCATAAAGTAAATATAAATTAATCTTTAAAAAAAGTCATAACTATTTAAGTTGTTCTAAGGACTGTATAGCTTTGTTCATCAAATTAAGGACCCTATAAAAATTGTTCTAAGCCAACTTCTCGATTTTCATGCTTTAACATGCCTAAATGTCAAATCTCAACCATTTTCACAAATATACATTTTACTCCTTCTAATTTTAAATATAAGCAAATTTTTTATCAGTCTAAATAAATAAATTTAATGTAATCTCACCATATTTAAAGATAAAAAAATCTCTAAAATACTATTCATTTTGATTAGAATTTTATGACTTTTTTTTTGCATAAAATTTTACTGAAAAATAATTTCAATTTTTTTTTCAAATGATGTAGCTGCTATTAAATGTTAATTATGGAAACTGAATCAATGAACTTTGTTGAAAAAAACAAGTCAAAATAATAATCATTTGATTTTTTTTGTGACGTTAATTTATACGATGCTACTACTCGAAGTTGCTCAGAAACATTACCTTAAACAAAACATTAAACAACACGAGGCAAGCACTTTTGTACGTTCTACAAAAATTAAAAAATAAAACAAAAACAGTAATCACAGTACACAAACAACCTTACAAGCATCCAAATTTTGTCTTTCCCTAAAAAAAATTATATATTTAAAATTTATCTACCAGGGTCAGATCTAGTCAACGACCTTAACCTCACGAAAAACTTGACCTTTTTATCCCAATTGTTATTACCCCCATGTTGTTCTTTCCTCTTCTTTCCACTCAAAGCATCCCAATTCTCCGGCGATCCCATCAGCAGCACGCTCTCCGGCGACCGCACTCCAACCGTCGTGTCCTCGTTCTCCGTCTGGTCAGCGACGGCGGCAGCGGCCAGCATCCGTCCTTGCATGGCCGCCAGCACTTCCCTCATCGCCACGTCAGCATCCCCTCTATTCCGCAACAAAATCTCTCCCACGTGTGCGGGCGTGAGGGACCCACCCGAGCGAATGCAACCCTCAACCGCCTCGAATAGCACGTGCGAATCCACGCCGAGGTAGTTGCGCGCGAGCTCGCGGAACGCGTGAACACCGCACGTGTTGAGGCTGACGTGGACGTCCATGCGGCCGCACCGCACGAGCGCGGGGTCCACACTATCCCTATGGTTGGTTGTAAACACCACAATCCTCTCTTCGCCGCAGCAAGACCATAACCCGTCGGTGAAATTCAAAAGCCCCGAAAGCGTCACGCGCCCAGTCTCGTCGCAGCGCGTGAACGACGCCGTCTGAGACTTCTTTCTCTTCGACAATTTCGCTGCCTGCGTTTTCTTCGTAGTTCTGTCTGCCGTTAAGTCAACGGAACAGTCAATGTCCTCGATAACGATAATCGAACGGTTCGTCGTTTGGATTAGTAACGACCGTAACTCTGAGTTATCAGAGACTTTGGTTAGTTCCAAGTCGTAAACGTCGTAACAGAGAAAATTTGCCATAGCGGCTATTAAACTCGATTTACCCGACCCGGGTGGGCCGTGGAGTAAATACCCACGTTTCCAGGCCCGGCCCACTCGGTTGTAAAACTCTTTGCCGTCAGCGAACGCCGTCAAGTCGTTTTTTATTTGTCTCTTCAGTTCGGGCTCGAGGGCGAGGGTATCGAAGGTGGAGGGGTGACGGAAGGGGACGGAGACCCAACCCGATTCGAAGGAGCCCGACCCGGTCGTATTGTTGGTGAAGAGTCTGCGCTCTCGCGAGACGCGCTCGAACTCCTCGGCGCGTGCGGTGACGTGGGCGAGGTAGGGAGAGAGGAGCGCGTGGCGGTGGCGCTTCGGGAGGCGGAGCGTGAAGCTGCGCTTCTCCTCGAGCGAGTCCTGCGCGGTCTCGACGTGGTGCGTCCATGTGACGCGGTGGCCGCGGAAGGCGTCCTGGACGGTGTGGTTTGGGGCGACAGCGAAGGAGATGCGGTTCGAGGAGGGTGAGCGGGAGAGCGTCAGTCGGCGGCAGGCTGCGGCTGGGGCGTGGTTGGCGGCATTGAGGTAGAGGTGCACGTGGCGGTAGAGGTCGTTGAGGTCGACGCCGCAGTAGCCGTTGAACTCTGGAATCTCGAAATAGGAATACGGAGAAAGCAGATCTTGCAGAGATTCGTATAAGGAATGGAGCAATGAGAGAAGCTGCGATGGGAGAACGTTTTGGAGCACGGTGAGTAACCCTAACAGAGACCACATTTGTGATAATATCTCCATTTTTTGTGTGATTTAGTGTTTGTTGGATTGAGAATTGGTGGAAAATGGAAATTGGAAAATGGAAATGAATGGTTTGGGTTTAGAGTTCTTATACTGTGCGTAAAAGCAGGAACATGGTTCTGATAAAAAGAAGCATTGGGTTGGGCATATGGTAGAGTAGGTAAAAGTTAAAGATAAAGATGGTGATGAAGCCAACCACTTTGCTTTTTGCTTTTTGCTTTGTTCGTTTGAAGATGTGTGAATGTGATAATTGAGTTTTTGGAGGGTTTATGGCCATAGCCTTGCCAAGACACATACATTGCCATGCGTACAGAATCTAGCAAATGCAGATTTTTGTTTACCAAAGGTCCCGTTTTCGATTTGTTGCTTGTTTTCTGCTTTGGAATCGAATCCATTGAACGGTTTGGTTCCTTCTGTGGGCTCAAACACCAAAATCACACAAAAATGCCATGTTTTGCCAATGGCCAAAGTTTCAGCTAAACTTTCAATAGTTATGGACCAAAAGAAAAACTTTCAATTGTTATTTTTTCCCTTTTGGTGCATTGGCTTCTACTTGTTCTATGTAGTGAGCATGGATTTATATCGTGGTTTTCGTTGTAGTTGTGTCGAAATTAAAGAAAATTGCATGTAGATATATATGTTTGTCAGTTGCAAATTTTGTTCTCTAAACAATTATGGAGTTTTGTTTTCTCTTGCTAGTCCTTCAATTGGAGTTATGTACTGCCATTACTTTATTTTACTTTTTCTAAAATAAAAGCTGCCATATTAAGAATTAAGAATATGAGACATATGAGTGATCTATCCATCAACTTTTGAAAAAAAAGAAAAACATAAAAACTGTCTTACATATGTGGCCACTCTAAATTTTTTTCGCTATCTATCACTCTTTTTATATCATATTATGTCATTAAAAGTTAGTCTAGTTGGTATGGATCATACTCGTATTTCCCAAATATGTGGGCTTATATTTACGTGTCGATGCAAGGATTTTGTTAGTAAATATAGTTCCGATCGAATGAAAAAAAACAAAAGAATATAGTTCCGATCGAATGAAAAAAAACAAAAGAAGATAGTAACTTATCTCTTTTCTCTCTCAAAGTGAAATAGCGCGGATTGTCTATACATCTTTAATGTACTAACAATCTGAAATAGCATGGAGTGTGTATGCATCTTTGATGTATAAATAATGTAAAACAGCATGGAGTGTTTAATGTATAAATATTAAATGTCAAGTGAATAGTCTAATAAGCTGTTGCTTCAGATAATATATTTCTGAATTTTCATAAATAAAGTATGAATTTGGTATTTGAATATGAAAAAAGGTCAGATTAAAACAGTAGTCATTGGAAAAAAGTTACGTTATTAGGCTATAACTATTCTCTTAAACAAGATCTGAATTTAATAAATGAAAAGAAAAGAAGTCATGAAGAGTTAGACCTTATAAATGTTCCCAACTCTAATTTATCTCTTGTAATAAATACTCATGGGCTTAGTAAAAAGATACCAACTAACAAGAATAATGGAAGTATACAAAATTTACACTCAGCAACAACTACTGAAACCAATTTAAAACCTTGAGGCTTCATTTACAGATTCAAGGTTGTATTGACTTTAGGTATATTCGTTAAAATTCAATCAATTTTACAGACATATTGGTCTTTTAGTTGCACCTGATTCCCATAATTCTACAATGCACACGCTCCAGCTAGCTTTAGTAAAGGCCTTCAAGAGATAATCCTCAAGCAGCAAGAATCACGGCGGCGTGCGCATGCAGACACTCGGGGTTTGTTAGGGAATAGTATGGAGTGGATCTCGTTGTGTTGAAGTTGCTTTTGTTTCTTTCTTGACAAATCTCACTTTATCTTTTCCCCTGTAGTTCTAGAAATCTGTGCCTTCAGAGGTCAGAGAATGTTCTGATGAACTATTATAAGTCATCAGTCACTCATAATGAGTGTCAAGTTGGAGATGATAATAAGGGCATGATGATTATATGCTAGTGGTGATTGTCATGTATCAGTTTAAATTGGTGGGACGAACCCACTGGATAAATTTATATTCGCTATATCTTTTTGCACGGACCCATTGCATAATATTTTATTCGTAATAGCCTCTTCAGGTTTTTCTCATTTTCACCTTTGTACTTATAGGCTGTATAGAACATTACAAGCAATGACGTTGTTAGATTTCAATCCTCAATAGGACAAATATGAAAGTATGTAATTTGATTGTTACTGAAATGTCGATTTGTAACTTAGTTTGCTTATTTGGTTGGGCACTTCTTTGCATATGCCTTGAACTTTTCATTACATTATTTTAGGCTTTTACTTGTTGAGGTGGTGACGGGGTCTATGAGATTGATATGTATAGATCTTTAAAGTTATGCAGATGGTGGTATTCTTTCTTGTGCATTACATTTCTTTTATATCTTTTACATGCTTATATGCTTTTGAAACAAAGTTTCATTTATGCTTCTTTACAGAAATTTGTCTAAATCTCCTTTACTAAAGCAACGCTATTCGCACCATCAGATCATGATCCTGTGGTGTTTGGCTGTCGTTCTTATCTAATCTTTGTTGCCCCTTCAATGGTTTTAGGTATCTGGTTATAAAATGGTTGAAATTTTGAGAAAGGAAACACGGAAAGAGAAAATAAAAGGAGGAGGAAAAGAAAAAGAGGCATGTGTATGGCATTAAAAGCCACGAATATGGAGATGGGCAAAAATTTCAGTGTAGGTCAGCCTTGAGTGAAAGCCCTGCTTAAATGGGGGTATCAAGAATAAAGTCACAAAGAGGTTCTCCTTGGAATGTCAATGATAAAATGGATCATATTCCATCAATGCACGAGAGGCATAGCAATATCAATTCATCAAGATAATAATAGTTCAAACTGCTAAGTAGAGCAGTCTTATGACCATTATTCTTGCCAAAAATTCAAATCAAGTTTCTGGATGAATTTCTATATCGGTGTAAATATGAAAAGATCAATCAACTTATAAATCTCACTTTTCAAAGAAATTAAGTGAGAAAGTCTTGTTTGAAAGTTAAAGACATTTGTTGATTTTAACTTATGTGAGAAGTCAGATTATTTTACTTAAATTTTTTTCTTAGGTATTCATAAGAAAATTATCTAAATGTCGATGCCATTCAACTCTACCAGAATTAAGCAGGCATTTCACCTATATAGTATTCTTAGTTTCTTATGTTCACTGTCTATTAGTTTGGATCAGCCTTGAGACAAAGCCCTGCCTATACTGGGATATAAGAATAAAGTGGAAAGTAGATTCTACAGGGAATGTCAAATAATGAAGTGGGATCATATTCCATTTATGTATGACACTTTTTTTACAAGGAGGATTCTTCAAGAAAATGAATCAGAACAATATAGAGATCAGTAGTGTTATTTTGCCATTAATTATGGAAGATTGCACTTCACCTATTTAGTTCAAGGTTTGGCTTGATAATCAATTAACCATCTAATTTTACGCTATTTTCTATCATTAATATAAATCAATGTATAGAAAGGATTTGATATTTGCAGGTATAATGGCTGCTACAAAAGTTTGGTGCGAGTAAGAAAAACATAAACAAGTCTAGATAAAGTATGACGCTTCTAGCTTTAGTCAACAAAGAAAACCATTTAATGATGATTAAGGAGTATATTAAAAATAAACAAATAAAGTAAAAGATTACAATATCTGTTTTCATACCAGTGCGATAGATGCAGGACACTCCAAAATTATTAATATGAAAAGGTTACAACATATTGTTAATTACTCATTACAAATTTGATTCTTGTACCAAAAAAAGCATGAAGCTTTCAAGTCATCATTGCTTGGTAAATAAATATATATATATATATATATATATATATATATATATATATATATATATATATATATGTAAAAGAAAATAAAACTTTCCGTAAGAATATGCAAACAAGAAGGCTTGGTTTAAATCTAGTAACCTGCACATCAAGATTGATAAAGAAAATCATATCATAATTACTTAGTCCTATCAAGTTGAATATTTTAATATTCTTCATTATATGAAGTTACTTCCTTGCAAGAAGTTTTCATTACATATTCTCTCAACAGATAATATTTTGCCATTAGATTTTTTAACATCTACGTGAAAGAAAGTTATCTATACAATCTCGAATACAAAAATATTATGGATCCTACCATAGAAGTTAATCTGAAATAGAATTATTTTTCGAATTGTACAATCCGTTGTAATTTTTGTTCTAGATTGAACGAGTATCTCAATTCGGAATTCATTCATTATTCATTATTTTGGATTCTACCAATTCGAAAGGCAAACAATGTACTTTGTAAATTAATTTTGATGTACATTTCATATAAGAGACATAGCAAAAATGCATCTATGTCTAATTAAAGAGTGACTCTTCATGCAGACATGAAGGTTAGTTAAGGATAAAACTATGTCCAGGAAGATGGATGCAGACATGAAGGTTAGTTAAAGATAAAACTATGTCATTGCAAGAAGATGGGTGCATGAGGATGAAGGATAGTGGGTTTAATAAATTTTTGAGCTAAGGGCATTTCCATAACTTGAAATTTGCTATGGAGCTGCAAGAAGAACGCCTCTTGTTTTAATTGTTCCTAATGATATACGGATGCATTCTTCTTGCACTTCCATGTTTTCTTTCTACACTTCCATAGACTTAGCAAAATGACCATTATACCATTAATAAAGAAAATAAAATAAATCCTATACTTTCTAATTATTTTGTATTTTAGATTGTATAATCCGGAATTCAAAAAAATATGTTATGTATTGTATAATTTGAAATATAAAAAAATTGTATTTCAAATTGTATAAACAAAATACAAACAAAATGCATTATGGGTTGTATAATCCGATCTGAAATATAAACAATCTAAAATACAAAAATTGTATTATAGATTGTACCATCCGAAATTTATAAGAAAATTATATTATGAATTGTATAATTTAGAATAGAAAAAAAATTGCATTTCAAATTGTACAACCTAAAATATAATTTTTTATTCCAACTTGTATAATTTGAAAAAGGTACTTTCAGTATTTTAAAAAATATGAAGGTGTAGAAAGGACTCATAGAGGTGTAGGAAGAACACGTCTGATATAGTTTTCCAATATGATAGTCCCAAATCCTACTGAGTCCCCCGACCCAACACCAATTGTTTCCAATGAAGAGGGACTGATTCTTCCTGCGCACCTCCATATTGTCTTCCTGCACTTCCATAATTTTGAATATTCCAATTTTAGCCATGAAGAAAAGACAAAAATACCCTTATTGTTGGAGGACTAGGTTAAAGGCAGAGGAGAATATGGAGGTGCTGTTTTTGTGCTCAGTTCACATTTATGGAGGTACAAGTTTGGGACAATCAAAGGTAGAGGGAGAGGGATTGCAGAGGTGGAAGAACATTGTGCTGGAGGCTGTAGTTGCTGAGGGGGAGGAATTTAAGAGCTTCTTCGTTCGTCGTCGACGGTAACTGTATTATCATTGCGGATTGTACAACCCGTAATTATTTTTTCTGCATTATTGTGGGTTGTACAAGCTGCAATTGAAATTGTTTTTCAATAAATTGTGGATTGTACAACCCGTAATTCATTTAAAAAAAATTAATATTGCGAGTTGTACAATCCACAATAATAACGAAAATAAATAAATGAGTTGCGAGTTGTACAATCCCCGCAATACAATTATTATTTTTTTATTATTGCGGGTTGTACAACCCGCAATTCATTTAAATCTTTTTTATTACTACGGCTTGTACAATCCGCAATTCAAATAAAATTTTTTAAATGAGTTGCGGGTTGTACAACCCGCAATACAATTAAATTTTTATTATTATTGTAGGTTGTACAACCCGTAATTCATTTAAAAAAAGAGGTGCTAAGTGAAAGGGGTGAAAAGTAGAATATGATTAAAAAAAATTTAAAAGGGTAAAATCGTAAATTCACATTTACTATGGAGGTGCAAAAAGACGTTATGGAGCTGCGGGAAACAATTAAAACTTGTTCCTACAGTCCTCCCTCAATCCCAGAGAATCCCTCAATCCAACTCTAATTGTTTCATGTGTTTCTAATAATACAAGTTCTCAACTTGAAATTAAAAGACTTGTTCCTACGTGTCCAAATTGTGCCAAATCACCTGATCCAACACCAAAATCCTCAATTGATTCCAACTACATGTATTTCCAAGATAATATTTGAATCATGTAGCTTGGTTTGCATTTTGTGATTAATGGTTTTGTTTTGTCTTGTGGAACTTATAAAGCAAATAGTGTTCTTTGATGTTTTTGTTTGAGGTGTTGTTTCATGTTTGGTTTGAAGTGGATGTTGTGGACTAACCTTAACCAATCAACCATTTTTGTAAGAATTGGCTTTTGAATCATATCACCAACATAATTAACTCAAACAAAAAAAAACAACTATTATTTCCATTTTGTTTAACAAAATTTGTTACTTCAGTTGCCATAAGTAACATTTAATTGAAACTATATAATTAAAAAACTATTTCAAGAATCTCAGTCTAATAAATTTGGCTCAAATTTAATTTTTTGATTATATAATTTTATTTTTATTAATAAAAATAATATTATAACCACTAAAATGGTTGTAGTCCTATAAAAGTTGGCAGATTAAGAATCAAGGACATTAAATGTTTTAACGTTACTCTGCTAGCTAAGTGGAAATGGAGATTGGGATATCAGAGGAGGGTTTGTGGAGTGAAGTTCTGAGAGCCAGGTATGGTACTTGGAGGAAACTAGACGTTACTATGATCCATAGGGACCAATCAATGTGGTGGCAGATCTATCTAGGATTCTTTGTAAGGGTACAAAGGGAAATTGGAAATTGGTTTGATGGCATATGTCAATGGACTTTAGGTGATGGACGACATGTTAAATTTTGGAACGATAGGTGGACGGAAGGTCAAGTATTAAAAGAAAAATTTTGAAACTTAATTTAAGATTATTGTTATTATTATTATCTTTCAAATATCTTTTATCAAATCCAGATGTAATAAACCTTTCACTCCTTTTTTCCATAAATAAACATATTTAGTCACTTATTCACCATATATTATCACTCTTTTTTGCATTTTTTCCACTTTCATTCATTCACTTTGTAATTTTTCTCACCGCACTCGGATCAGTGATTTTTCCTTCTCTTTCCTTTCTTCAACTCTTCACTCTTTCTCTTTCCAAACTTGAAATCGTTCAGGTAATAGCCAATGGGGTTATGGAATTTAAGTTGATTAATTGTGTTTTTAAGAAGACTTGAGTAAAGTGCTTTATTTTTAATTTTTTCAACCAAAAGAATGTTAAAGAGGTGGGTGACATTGATTTCTTTTTAAGTTGGTTTAGGGTTAGGGCGAATTCAAAAACCCGTTAAATGCAATGTTTTGTTTCTCTGCAAGTATTTTTCTAACCCTGGTTGTGTCTTTGCTTGGCATGTGCCGTATTATGTAGTCTATTTTATTAGCAGACGACAATGGATGCCGTTTTGACACTAGGAAGAGCAGACACTGATTTTGGTGATGAGATAAAAAAGCTGGAAACACCATCATACATGAAGAAGCCCAGGGGAAACTTGGAGGCCGTAAGATTTAGTGTTGATTTATTATCTATGCTGATTGTGAATTTTTTTGGTATGGAAATCTGGTTTTCTACTTTTGTACTAGTTTTAAAATTAATCTGAGCATCCATTGGTGATTTATGAAACTCACTTTGCTACTATGTCATATTACATTTAAGACACCCGCATTTATACACTCTTTCTACCTGTAAAAGTTTTTTTTTTTTTTTTTTTTCATAATTAACACCAATTCGAAAGGTAAACAATTTACATTGTAAATTAATTTTGATGTACATTTCATATAAGAGACATAGCAAAAATGCATCTATGTCTAATTAAAGAGTGATTCTTCTTGCAGACATGGAGGTTAGTTAAAGATAAAACTATGCCACTACAGGAAGATGGACGCATGAGGATGAAGGGCAGTGGGTTTAATAAATTTTTGAGCTAAGGGCATTTCTATAACTTGAAATTTGCTATGGAGGTGTAAGAAGAATGCCTCTTGTTTTAATTGTTCCTAATGATATAAAGATGCATTCTTCTTCCACTTCCATATTTTCTTTTTACACCTCCACAGACTCAGCAAAATGACCATTATACCATTAATAAAAAAATAAAATAAATCTTATACTTTCTAATCATTTTGTATTTTGAAATATATAATTCGGAATTAAAAAAATTATGTCATGAATTGTATAATCTGGAATATAAAAAAAATTGTATTTCGAATTGTATAAACGAAATACAAAAAAAATTGCATTATGGGTTGTATAATCCGATATGAAATATAAACAATCTAAAATACAAAAATTGTATTATAGATTGTACCATTCAGAATTTATAAAAAAATTATATTATGGATTGTATAATCTGGAATACAAAAAGAATTGCATTTCAAATTGTACAATCTAAAATATAATTTTTTTATTCCAACTTGTATAATTTGAAAAAGGTACTTTCAGTATTTTAAAAAATATGAAGGCGTAGAAAGGACTCAGAGGTGGAGGAAGAACACGTTTGATATAGGTTTCCAAGATGATAGTCCCAAATCCTACTGAGTCCCCCGATCCAACACCTATTGTTTCCAATGAAGAGGGATTGATTCTTCCTGCACCTCCATACTGTCTTCTTGCACCTCTATAATTTTGAATATTCTCATTTTAGCCATGAAGGAAAAGATAAAAATACCTTTATTGTTGGAGGACTAGGTTAAAGGCAGAGGAGAATATGCAGGTGTTGGTTTCTTGCTCAGTTCACATTTATGGAGGTATAAGTTTAGGACAGTCAGAGGTAGAGGGAGAGGGATTGTAGAGGTAGAAGAACATTGTGCTGGAGGCTGTAGTTGCTGAGGGGGAGGGATTTAAGAGCTTCTTCGTTCATCGTCGACGGTAGCTATATTATCATTGCGGATTGTACAACCTGTAATTATTTTTTTTGCACCTTCATTATTGTGGGTTGTACAAACCGCAATTAAAATTTTTTTTCAATGAATTGTGGGTTGTACAACCCGCGAATCTGAAATCAGAATTTCTAAACTTGCGGATTGTACAATCCACAATTCATTTAAAAAAAATTATTATTGCGGGTTGTACAATTTGCAATAATAATCAAAAAAATTTAAATGAGTTGCGGGTTGTACAACCCCCGTAATACAATTAATTTTTTTGTTATTGTTGCAGGTTGAACAACCCGCAATTTATTTCAATCTTTTTTTATTATTGTGGTTTTAAAATTAATCTGAGCATCTCCATTGGTGATTTATGAAACCCACTTTGGTACTATATCATATTACATTTAAGCAACCCGCATTTATACACTCTTTCTACCTGTAAAGTATTTTTTTTTTGTTTATAATTAACTCTTTCTTATATAAGAAGTTATACTTAAATCTGAGCAATCCATCCGGTTATAAGATAATCTCCAATAGCGAAAAAAATTAAGGAATTGTTTCTTAGTCTGCATGTAAAAAAAAAGTATGAGGAAGAACAACTCAGTAGAGAGTCTATAACCATCAGACCAAAGCTTCTTTTCTGTCATGTTATGATTATTGCTATACTTATTATTACAATTACAATAGTTAAAAGAGACATGCAACTAACGAATATGTTGTGCCAATTGTGTCAAGAAGGTGTAGAAACTAGTCAACATTTGTTTGGTACTTGTAAGGTGGCACAGAAAGTTTGGGATCAGTGCGACAGGTGGGTAGGGAATGCAACAGTTAGACATGAATCTCCTATTATCCACTTTCTGAGTTCTTATACAATAGGCCTACGACAATGTGCAAATAATGCATGGAAAGGGATGTGAGTGGCAATCGTGTTGGAAATATGGAATCATAGGAATAAGATGGTTTTTGATAGAGGGGTAGTGGACGTTGTAGAAATATTTAGTCTAGCACAACTATGGATTAAGCATAAGATGTCGAGAAACACATTATCATACTCAGACTGACACTTCTCACCTATAAAGTGTTTGTAATCTTTAACTTAGTTAAATTAGCTGGAGTAACAGAAGTTCGGTGATGAGGATGATGAGGATAACGAAGATGAGGATCAAGCTGAACCAGAACCAGAAACACCTGCTGCTCCTAGTCAAAACTCCTTCTCCAGACTTGAACAACTCATGATGACACAGTTCAATCAATTGGAAAACCAGAATCGTAGTCATCATCAGTACTGTGAAACACACTTCCAGTTTATTGAAACACAAGTTGAAGACATCCAGTCCAAGATAGGGACTTTGTTCTTTCCACCAAACGAATAGGGCATTTGCATTTGCATATCTAGTGGTGGTTTCTCGTCCATTTGATGAACCAATAGGGGAGAATTAGGTGTGTTTGTTTAGGGGAGTGTTGTGATTGTTTTCTAGGAGTCTAGTTTTATGTTCAGTCTACTGCTTGCTTGCTTTCTGTGATATTTTCTACTGCTGATGTTTAATGTTTTATGTTACTGTTACTACTCTGATTTGCTGGCTTATCCAGCCCAGTCCAAATGTTAGTTTGTTATGCATGTATCAGTTTGGTGCACGACTTGTACTGTTCAATGGTTATCATGTACTCGTGCTTAATATCAATGAAAGTTGTTATCCTTTGTGTTACTGTTTTTCTTCACTATGTTCTGTGAAGTATTTTTAACAGGATATCGAATTATGGGGGAGCTTTGTGAAAACCAGTAGACTGATTGAAAGAAGAACAAGCATGCATTTCGACTCAACACACAATTATTTGTCTTCATCAAATTGGGGGAGATTGTTAGCACCAGTGGGCTGCTATGATTATTTGATGAAGCCAACCAAGTGAAGTTCAAGACCCTAAGAGCATGAAGACTTCATGAAGATTGAAGACTTGGTCTAGAACTTAGGAGTGTGTGTTATGGGGTAAGGTTGAGGTCTAATTAGTGAAGCATGCAATCTTAATCAATGATAAGCTCCAAATATATTTTCTGAATTAACAAAAGTTTTGAAAAATCATTAAAATCAAAACTTGCGTTTTAAATAACTGTTTTAACTAACTGGAGAAAAA
>Ga0209489_103137_pt1 | contig 32633 bp, 18 predicted proteins | sample SiratrowhiteBW_FD_187527 | JGI IMG/M metagenome (GOLD analysis project Ga0209489, IMG submission 187527) | Root nodule microbial communities of legume samples collected from California, USA - Siratro white BW (SPAdes) (version 2) | ecosystem: Host-associated > Plants > Roots > Nodule | place...
ATTCTATTTTTCACAAATCAGTTATTTAAGTTCTGCCAGACACGAATAAATCGATTTCATGAAAACTGGAATCGATTTATTTTTGTCCAGTGCAGTGTATTTCAAACCAGTTTGCACCAAACTTTAGCTAGCTCACTTTGATTAGTTTTTAATCACTCTTAGACCATTGTGCTGGTGGACTTCTCCTCAATTATGCATAGGTTCTTTGTCAATCAAGCTCTCGCTCACTCACACAAGACCAAATCCCAAATCTCCTCCAATTACTTGCTTGCTTTGTCTTGCTTGTTTTGTCTTCTTTGGCTTCATCAAATCTTTATTCTTGTGAGAGTAACAACAGTGGGCATTTACATTTTACACCCCATGTTTTCTTCTTACACTTCTTTCAAAAGTGTTGGAAAAGTCTAAAATATTTTGAATGGTAAAATTTGGAAACTTCAAGATATTTTCATATACAAAAATACATTAGGTAGAAATAGACTTACACTTAAATATTAAACATATTTCCCATTCTTTATTATATTTTTTTAGAGGAAGTAGAAGAAAAAAAAGTAAAACATTGGATTGAAATTTCATTCTAGAAAACATCTCATGTATTCTAGAAAATTGGTTTTAGAAATTTTGTTTTAGAAGGAATCTTATATGTGGTTGTAAGTTTTTTTCCGAAAGCTCTCGTCTTGGAATCAATATATATTATATATTTTGAAAAGTTTTTTTAAAAGGCGTGTTCTGGAATATTAATTTTAAAAATATCTTAAATATATTCTGGAAAGCATGTTCTATTACTCTTATTCTGAAAATTCTATTGCAAGAAGTATCATATGTTTCAGAAACAAAATACTTTTTAGAATATGTAATACAGAAGTTACCATTGAAATATACATAAGGGTTTTCAATATCTCAAATTCATGGGTCATGCAAAGGAAGATAAGGAAAAGGAACCAAGAACAGATCATGCTTTCTTCTCACTGCGATTCCAAACTCTTCACTCATGTCCAATTCTTCACATGTCATTCCACTTGGAAGCTTCCAATCAAAGTAATATAACAACACTGCAAGGGCCAGTTCCATAACTCTGGATGCAAATGTGGTTCCAGGGCATATCCTTCTCCCAGCTCCAAAAGGAATGTACTCAAAATTTGTCCCTTTGTAGTCAATAGTGCTGTCAATGAATCTCTCTGGATAAAACCTCTCAGGTTCAGTCCAATACTTTGGATCTCTTCCAATTGCCCAAGCATTCACTATCACCTTGCTTTTGGCTGGTATTTTATAGCCATGAATCTCACATGTTTGACCACATTCTCTTGGAAGCAAAAGAGGAGCTGGAGGGTGTAATCTCAAGGTCTCTTTCACAATGAGTTTCAAATATTTGAGTTCATTGATGCAATTTTCATCAACCCTTCCTTTCATCTTGAATACCTCTCTAACCTCAGCTTGTGCTTTCTTCATTACTCTTGAATCCTTCATTATTTCAGCCATCGCCCAATCTATGGTTGTTGCTGATGTCTCACCTCCAGCAGCAAACATGTCCTTAAAAATAGTTTATCAATCAAACAGGTTAAAAGCAAATAAATAAACAGACTGCATGCTTCTAGAATTATTAGGGAAATGTTTCACTGCCTCAAAGGTTATGATCATAAAATGTATTTGCAAAAGGTTATGATCCATACCGCAATTATAGCCTTGATGTTGTTCCTAGTTAAGGAAAAATCCGGCTTGCTACCATCCACATATTGTATGAGAACATCCACAAGATCTTCTGCTTCCCTTTGGTAATTTTTTGCCTTTGACTTTGCCTCTATACGCTCATTGATGATGTTTTCCATTATCTGATCGGTTTGTTGATGCAACCCCTCAAGCTTATGTCTCAAGCCAGTGACATGTTGCAGCCAAGTAGCAGAAGGAAACAAATCTCCTATGTGAAAACCTCCTACAACTTTTATTGTTTTTTCAACCACTGATATAAAGTTTTGTTGGTCTTTGCATTTCTTGCCAAAGGCAGACTTTGAAACAATTGTATAAATTGATGAAAGTACAGCTTGAGTGAGGTTGATGGGGGATCCTTTCTCCGAATCAATCCATTTGACAAGATTGGAGAGCTCCTCTTCTCTAATTGGCTGGTATGAGTTGACACGTTTTAGGCTTAAAAGCTCCAACGTGCAAATTTTTTTTAGCTGCCTCCAATAATTTCCATAAGGGGCAAAAGCTATATCTGTGTAATTGTAAGAAATGATTTCAAGAGCTGGGAGTTTAGGCCGTGTGGCAAAGTTAATATCATGGGTTTTCATGACTTGCTTAGCACAGTCAGGGGATGAGATGACAATGGTAGAAACCTCTCCAAGTTGAAGATGCATCAAGGGTCCATATTTTAAGGCCATGTCTCTTAATTTTCTATGGGGTTGAGAGAATAGCAGATTGTGTATATTTCCTATAATAGGTAGCTTTCTAGGCCCTTGAGGTATTTTAGAAGTTGTTTCATCTGTTTTGGTGGGTTTCTTTCCAAGTTTTTGTACTATAAGGGTTAAGAAGATAAAGAAGATAAGAGTTGAAAAGTAGAAAACTAGTTGAGCCATGGAAAAGAAGCAGATTTCTAATGTCAGTCTGATGCTACTAGTGTCTCTTTATACACACATTCCTCAGCATTCTTAACCAAGTTTAGTGGTACCTTGTCATCATCCTTTGTTTCTCATATATTGGGATTTTTGTGTATCATTTATTTATTCTCTATGGAAGTGCCTGCTATTGGTACAATTTAGTTCAATCATGTCATTATCTTTGAATTAAAGAGTCCTTTTAATGAATAATTAGACTAACAAAGGTAAGTACAACTTGGTGGTATTTGGAATCATTTAATTTAATTGACTTTTATCCATCTATATTGATACAAAATATTGAGAACTAACAGAATAAATCTCTTTAAGTGAGGACTCAAAATAGTGAAAAGATGTAGAAACATCACCAAAACTTTAAAGATAGAATTTTTTTTTTACATTTGTCTGGATAATATTTTCTGAGAACATTTTTTTGACAAAAAAATTGAATTAAATTTCTTTAAAGGATAAAACTAGCTTGTACATAAATTAAAATTCTAATTTTGAAAAAAAAAAATCAATGAGATAACTTGTACAAGCTAAACCATATATGAGTAGCTAAATAATTAAAAAATCGTTTAAAGCATACTTGTAATGTGAAAAGAAAAAAAAAATCTAGTTTGGCAAAATACCTGTACTTCTGAAAATATACTTTTATAGCAAGAGATAATCTCTAGTTCAAACATTCTTACCTAGGTACTTTTTTTCTTTGTCTTTAACATGATACTGCCAAACTTTTTATGGTTGAAGTTAATGTCATTTTTATAATGCAAGAGTAAAAAACACATGTTGAAAATCTCAGAATTGCTTGATGCTGTATAAGTTTTTTGTTTTTTTAATTGAAAAGAACTAGGAAAATGAAAGATGTATATGTTTCATTTGTAAATGTAGAGATGAATTTATTGTAAAGATGGTATATGTTTTATTTATATTACAATTCTAATTTAAATATTTGTTATATCGTTATAATTTAAATATAGTTTTACTTATATTAAAATTAGAACTTCTTTTACTATAGTAGTTTGTAGATTTAACCTTCTATTAGGATCTATCTCTTTATTAGAAGGAAGAATTGATACCGTGCATCTTATATGTGATTTCAACATGCATTTCACGTTCACATTGTAAAGTTGGAAAATATTTATTGTTGTTAGGATTTTCGTGATACCTTTGGAAGCTAAACTCTAAAGATATATATATATATATATATATATATATATATATATATATATATATATATTTATGAGGAAACAGGAAGCAAAAACCAAAATAGGACCACAAGTGGACAAATTCTTCTTCCACCCCCATATACTCTTCCTGCACTTTATACCAATGCAGAATTTTCTATTTTACCCTTCAGTTAAATATGAAAAGACAAAACTAGTCTTCATCTCTCCCATCCTATATTTTTCCCAATTCGAGAAATCCTAAGCTTCTCTCAAACTGTCACCTTTCGTCCAATCACAGTCGTTCGTCGTCCAAGCTCTCTCCGGTGTGCCAGTGCAACAAAAACTTCTTCCATCCGATTCGTTTGCAAACCTTCCTCATCCGGTTCACAATTTTCGAACCGGATGGGATTATCACACTACCCATCCGGTGGTAATTTTGTATTTTGAGAACCGGACAGCAACCACATCCGGTTCGTAATATGAGAACTGGATGGCACCCCCCTCTATGCCATCCGGTTCTCATTTTATGAACCGGATGTAGTTGTTGTCCGGTTCTCAAATATAAAATTACAACCGGATGACAGTAGCCCAAAACCCATCCGGTTTTCAATTTTTTGCCCATTTAGACAACCGGATGGGATGCCATCCGGTTTGTAAAATGAGAACCGGATGACACCCCCTTACTCTGCATCCGGTTGTCACTTTACGAACAGGACGTAGAGCTATCCGATTCTCAAATTTCCAAAATTGTTAACCGGATGGGCTCGTCCGGGTACTCATTGAAGAAAGTTTGAAAAATCCACAAAATGCAAAAATCTTACCTCTCCGACGTTCCTTTCTTCAATAAACACTCTACACTTGTCGGAATGACTTTCCTACCGTTGAATCACAATTCAAACGTTGAAAAATGACACCGTAAAAGGAGTATTGCAGAGAAGATGAAAGGAAGAAGCTTCGCGGACGGTGGTGCAGGTAAAAGAGACGAGGGTTGTTTTATTAAGGGAGGGTCATTTGTGTAATTTCAAGAAGGGTAATAATGGAATAAAAAAATTATAGGGGTGCAGGAAGAGTATATGGGAATGGAGGAAGAATTTGTCCCACAAGTGTTACCGAGGCCTATGCTACAATATTGGACTTTCAAGTAGACTTGGCTCCTCTTGGATATTCTGTAGGCATTTACTTTTTACACCCCATACGTCTTTCGAAATTGTTGGAACGTCTAAAATGTATTGAATCGTAGAATTTGGAAGCTTGATCAAGGCATTTCCATATTAAAAGATATATTATCTATATAATGGTTGTTTAGATTATATTTTAAATTACATAAATTTAAAAATTATATAATTTAGAATATATTTTCAGATTATACAATCTATAAATATATTATGAATTGAACACTTAATAATGTATTTTAAAATTATATATTCTATAATTAGAAATATGTTTTAAATTGTGTAATAATTATATAATTCATAATATATCTTTTTATATAAAAATATATTTTAGACTTTAGAATTCATAATACATTCCTAAATTACTTAATTTAAAATACATCTTTTAGTTTTAAATATCATAATTTAGAATGTAAAATTCGAAATGTTTATAACCTATAAAAATTTAGACTTTTTCCACGTATAAAAATGTAACGAATATACTTAAAAAGAAACATTGTATGATCTGGAGGATGAAATCTAGCAAATCATGCTATGAGGCATAGCTCCAAACAAACTCTAGCAAAATAAAAGACTTCCTTTTAGAAAGATATTTATTAGAAATAATATTTTAAGAAGATAAATAGTATCAATTAGGGTTCATGTGATTTTTTTTCACTTCAACATCCATATATATATTCATTCCTTAGTGGGTTTATCCTTTGGATGCATCTGTGCACGCATCTTTTAGTGGCATGATAGTCACGCATGAGTTCAGGTAAACCACATTTGAAGGACAAATATATATATATATATATATACACACACAGAAAGATAATTTTCAAATAAATTATTTTCCATTCTCATTTTTTTTTAATTTGATACTAACATATCTTTCACTGTCAAATTAAAGGAAAATGATGAGTGTTGAAATAGCTTTAACATCCTTTTCTCTAGGTTTGTATTTTTATATAAATTTTGAGAGAAGAAAATTATCCCACAACTCAAAATCTAACAGACCCATCACTTAATTTTGACCACAAACTTGATTTTTTGCATAAACAAGCGTGAAGAATATGGAGCAGCTTGTGTTTCTTAGAAGCCATAAACACATGGCTCTGATTCACTAAGTTAATCTCATCCAACACATATGGATCCGTAACCAACACTCTTAACAATTTTGGACACCACATTACCAATTTTTTGACTTGAAATTGTCCTTAGCCAATAATATCTGATGCATGTTTTGATTTGGGTTTTCACATTCTCACACGGAATTGAATGGTACAACTCGACACGTTCACCTGAGGGCAAGTGGCCTCATCTTTGGACTTTTCTTTATACACGCTTTCTACTCTAACTCACTCACCGTGTCCTTATTTGTTCAAAAGATGAAAAATTATTTGTGTTAATTCAGACTTATCCATACAAAGATCCAACACAACATAGGATGATAAAGTTATGTCTTTAATAATCTCTATCACCTTTAATTACCTAAAATAACTCACTTAAGTGTCATAATGTTTTTTTCAGGTACACTCAACTCGTACCAAATACCAAAATAAATCATTAACATTGGGACGAAGACATCTCCAAAGGAATAAATTACAAGACATAGAAAAAGAACAAGACTTTTAGAATTTATACCAAAAATAATTTCTAGTATATTAAATTGTAGTTTAAGTCTGATTATTTTTGAAAAAAAACATGTGGTTTAGTACAAAAATAAGTTTGGTTAATATTTGTAAAATATTAATATAAAAATAAGTTGGTAAAAATTAATATTTGTTTTATTAATTTGATCCCATTTAACATATAAAGTTTTTTTTTTCTCGAGTATCCATTGTAATTTTTGTTTAGTGTGTTTATGTTATGGCTGTATAGGTGATATGACAAGTTTTCTTATTAATGATATTCACAATTTGGGAGTGCTTGACAAAGTTAGTATAAATTGAACTAAATTCTCCTGTGATTTCGCTTAACACAGCACCATGATTTTTTTCAAATAAATGAAAAAGACATTATGCTTCTGCAGTGAGTGCTCTTATTTGTGAGAACAAAAATTGACTTGCAAATCGCTTTTGGTAAAAAGAAATGAAAGAATGACTTTCTTTTTTGTGAAAATTCCCATCTCCACTAATAGAAACAAATGAAATCTTGGCTACTTTCTAAGCAAAAGGGAAAGCCTTTCTTTTTGCTATGCGTTTTCAAGTATTGCCCACAATGAATATTGGATGTAACAATGCAATGAGCAAGAGAGGTGGAGAAAGAAAGAAACCAAACAAATGTTTTATTTAAAAGAAAAAAAAAACTAAATAAATAAATAATGATGCAAATATGAGGAGATGTCAACGTCATTATCTTTTATAATTGAGAAGACCAAAGTGAGACTGAAAAAAAAAATAGAGTTAAATGATCAAACCTAAATAAAAAATAAAACTAAATTACTATCTTAACATAAAATAACTAATCATTTAGAAAACAAAAAAGGACAAAAACTATGAGTTGTTTTTAAAATGGAGTAATCTAAAGATGCCACTACTTGTGTTTTTGACCAACTTGTTTATCACGCTGTTAAGCACAGCCACTCCTCACTAAACTTTTCTAAAACCAAAGCATCATGGAATCTTTTCTAAATTCATCTAACCACTAAGAAAAAGAAAGGTCATAATTAAACTGTGAAATAGTAACAAGGTTAAAAGTGCATTGCATCTTCTGCTAATAATTTAATTATGATCTTATTCTCCTTTCCACTATTGATTTTGTTGGCTATTGGAATCTCATAATTTCAAAAAATTGCGGCCAAGTTGGACTTTCTTTATTGCTGATTCTGTTAGTGATTGGTTTTCTGTATGCAAAGTCCAAACCATAATGAACAAAATCTTGACTCTTAGAATATTTTATGTTTTTGATGTTCCAAACCAAAACTAAAGACGCTTTAGAACTTCAGCAAGTTCCTTCTTTAATATAGTTATCAACTCAACAGAAACAGTTTAGCAAGAAAAGTAGAAACAGTGACAGCTTGGGAGAGGTTGAGATAAACAACTTGGTCTGTGTTTGGATTGAGATTTCAAAGACATCAAAAGTCCGTTTACACTTTTCAAAACACAAAACAGAACAACACTTCTGATTCTATTAAACTGTAACCTTACTAATCATGTTCTCATTGACCAAGTAGTTTTTCCTATAAACATTTGTCTACAAGTTCTTTTCATGTCTAAAGAGAAAGCAAAATGAAGTCTCCCAAAAGTCATCCTTAGTTGAAAAATATACATAATTCAACATATCAGTTGCCACTTGCTGAACTAAAGAGCCATCCAAAAAAAAATCATTGTATTATGCAGGGCAGAGTGTTCAGGTACCATTAGCAAACTTTTCAAAGAACTAAATTCTATGTTGCTTTTTATCTGGTATCGGTATTCACCACAACAGTTTTGATATCTGACATAGCTAATCAATTCAACCCTCCACAAGGATAAGTAGAAAACAGTGAGAGAGAACAGAAATGTAAAACATGCAAAATCCTTATTCATAAATTTTACACAGAGGGTAGTGATCATGGAAGCTTACAACAACATAGCACTACATTTAACTACTTTTAAAACCTAACACAACCATTAAAAGGACTCCTGTTGTCAGCTGGAGAACTTGGATTCTCTCATGCAAAACAACCAAATCCCCTCAACCATAGCAATTAAGCCTAAACATAACTCTAAAACATGTCAGACAATTAATTAGTCTATTAGATAACATAATCAGACCACTCAGAGATATATGAAGTATGGTCCATGGTAAAACTAGGCATCTTATCCAATCTAATAGGGTTTTCCTTCCCTCCAATCAACCTAGCAGGGTTTCCAACTGCTGTAGTCCTTGGTGGAACATCCTTCAACACCACAGAACCAGCACCGATCTTAGCCCCATCACCAATCTTAATATTTCCCAGAATACAAGTCCCTGCACCTATCAACACCCCATCACCGATCTTAGGGTGTCTATCGCCACTTGACTTACCAGTCCCTCCCAAAGTCACATTATGCAAAATTGAGACATTGTTGCCAATAACTGCAGTCTCCCCCACCACAAGCCCAGTAGCATGATCCAACAAAATTCCTCGTCCAATTTGAGCACCAGGGTGAATATCCACAGCAAAAACCTCAGACACCCTATTCTGAATCAACAGGGCCAGAACCTTCCTCCCTTGAAGCCACAACTTGTGAGCAATCCTGTGAGCCTGGCATGCAAGAAACCCTTTGAAATTTAACAAACAATGCACATAGCTAATGCATGCAGGGTCCCTCTCTTTAACAGCAAACAAATCATCCTTCACAGCACCTATGATATCATCTCCACTATCATCAACCAAAACACCAACGAAAATATCAAAAAGGGTGCTGCTTGGAAGGCTCAAACCGCTCAATTTGGTGGAGAGTTGGTTGGCCAAGGCACTCTCCAACGATTTGTGAGACAAAATAGAACTGAAATAGTAGCCAGACAAAATGGGTTCTTGATCGACATCGAACCTGGCCTCCTCTTGAATCTTCAACCAAAGATCAACATCCTCGAACTCAAGAACACCGAGAGCACCCTCCGCACGCGCGTCCAGGTCCTCGACACGTGAGAAGGCCATCTCCCGATTCTTGCAAATGGGTATGCAGGGGAGGCGATCGGAGAAAGTGGGTCGGCAGAATTTGGTGTAATTGAAAGAATGGTCATCGGATTGGGGCGCGTTTGGCTTGCGAGAAAGAGGGGTTGCGGCGTCAACGCAAGTGGCCATGGAGAGAGAGAAGAGGTGAATTGCGTGCAAAGGTTGGAACTTTGAGGGATGAGGGAAAATGGGTGTGAATTGGATTGAGGAGGGAGTGAGAGGGGAAGTCTTATATAATGGCGAACTGAAAAAGCGCCCCAGAACCAGAACATTCATGGAAAATAGGAAAATTTTGAGGGAAATTTAATAATTAAAAATAGGAGAAAGGGAAAATATATTTTACTTCTCTTCTTGTTTGAGTGTTGTGTTGGCTGATGAAATATGAAAGAGATGAGTGAATGAATGTGATTCGTGTTCGGGAACCAAGGGCTGGTCCTGGTCTTAAGGAGGCCACATCTCACAAAAACAAATTTATATACTTTTACACTCCATCAAATTATTATATAAATCTCTGTAATATATATAAATATACATTAGTTAGAAAAACATTAATACTTTTAAAAAAGATCATTAAAATTAAATATTTTTTAATTTCATCACATTATATAAAGTGGGTAGGGTATGGTTCCTTTGTCTGGGTGCCATCTCGTGAAGGACTGCGTTTGCGTGTTCGATGTGCAGCTTCACACCGAATAATATTACAGGGAAATCGAAAGCATGGATTTTGGTGGAGAGACTAACTGTATTCATATCTCTTTGGATTTCGTGAATGGAATAAAGTTTAATATCATTTACATTCAACATTAATATTTTTATTTGAAAACAATATTTTCTCAATTTTTTTTCCTATAATAACAGTTTTTAGTTTTATTTCAACAATATTTATAGCTTTTCTAAACTATTTTTAGTATAAATTTATGCATAGTTAAAAGTAATTAATGTAACGTCATTTACATTGGAAAGAGAAAAAAAAAAGTTGAAAAGTTGACGACATCTATATCTGAATTTATAATGTAATATTTTTAAAACAATTAAGAAGTTAATAAAAAAATAGAGAAAATAAATGTCTTATCCCATTTCAAAATTTATAAATGATGTATTTAATAAAATGTGAGATATAGACTTATCCTTAAGTTTTTTGAAATTTTCTAATAGTTCACTTTATGTAATGAACTTTACATCTTAATCTTTTAAATGTTCTACTTTTAGTTTTGTTTATTATAAATTTAATTTAAATCTTTTATAATATATATATATATGTCGTTTTTAATTTTTTTGTTGACTGTGAAAATATTACACCGATAGAACAAGATAACTGAGCTTTTCAATTATATTTTTAATTTAATTCTTAAATTGAGCTGCGATATTTAAAATAGTAATAATAAAAATTCATCACTAATTGTTTTTATAATTGAATAGCAACTGTAAAAAAAGACTTCAATACTTTCAACATTTTTAACTGGATAGCTCATGAAAACATTTGAACGTAATATTGAGAATGACATTTGGCATAAAATAAAATGAAAGAATATAATAATTAAGAATTGAAAAGTGAGTTGTAAATAATAGCCGCCGTTGAAGTTCAATGATCCTTTGACTTTGTTATGTAATCCATTACGTCACAAAGATTCTACTTGTTCATGCTCCCTCTTCAAATTGTTTGCCACTGCCTTTTCTTTTCTTAATTTATGTTTTTATCTCTCTACTTTTAAATAAACTACTGTAAAATTTCACACTCAATAATCAATTTAATAAAATAGTCAATATATATATGATAACAGAGAATATCTGAAAATATTTGAAAACAAAATGACCATCCCTTCTTCTAAAGCTTTGGAATTACTATAATAAAGAAACAAAATACTTCAGTGGATTCTCTGTATTTTGTTTTTATGCTTAGAGTGGGACCAGTGCAGAGGTATATGCTTACAAAATATGCTATGTTTGAAATATTAAAAAAAAAGAAAAACTAAAACTAAAAAGTGAACGACAATGAAGAGCCCTTCAGAACGCATTATTTTTAAAGGATAGCCATATATCAACTCCTCTAACAAAAATGAGACAAAAACATTATCTAAAACAGTTATACTATAATAATAAAACCTGAACCACAATACACCACACCGTTGATTACACATAAGATAATTTTTTAGAATAAAATTTTATAATCTCCAATTAGATTAAGTAATATTTTTCAACATAAAAAAAATTGAGTACAATGCTATAAACACATTACAATTGGGTAGTGTAAGAATATGTTTGCAAGAAGAAGCAAAAGTAGAGAAAGTAAATAATTTAATTATTTCTCACTTGCTTTAAGAAAACACCCAAATATGAAATATTTTTTCTTCCTTTTTACTTCTTTTGGTCAACTTCTTGGTTGTAATTTGGATACAATTTGGCCATTTGAATGGTAAGGTTAAGCAGAAGAACTAGGGTTTATAAGACAGGCCTAGCAAAAGATAAGACAAATTGAGACTTCTTTATCACCATATCTCATATCTAGCCATGAAAGTGTGTCTGAATTATTGAAGATGCCAATCCACCAAGTTGCACACAGAAGAGTACATAGCAATTTGGTAGCCACACAATGGAACTTTTTAGGATTTGGTTCACTCCCTATTCTGGAATAAATCCCTAGCTACCCTTATAAAGTTTTGCTAAATATGTTATGCTGTGATGTGATCCCAGTCAAGCATTCTCTTATCAAGATTCCTATAATTGTGATTTGAATACCACTTCATTAACTTTATCTACTTAGAATACATAATGTCTTGTTTTTTTGTTCTAATTTATGATGCGGTTGCGTAGAACTAGAAATAACGTATAAATGCAAATTGATAATTGTGTAATAATGCATTCACTAATCAAATGATTCATACTTCATCATTGTTCCTCACAAATTCTGTGGGAGTGACTATTTAATTAATTCAGAAACTAAATTGTAGTTTAAGAAAGTATAGAATATGGCAGTAAACTTATCTGCTCAATACCCATTAGAACAATTACTAAATTCAACTGATTCAAACGGAGTGTTTGATTAGATTATGAGTTGTTATTTATTATTTATGAATATTTGTGTTAGAATAATTACTTAGATGTCACAGCTTGACCATTCATAGTAGGAATGGTCCTTTTGTACCTTTTTCTAATAATAAATGGTGAAAAAAAGTTTTTTTTAAAATTAATTATTTAATTTCTTTTCTTTTTTCCTATACCGTATTAATTTGGTGTTTTTATTGTTTACTTTCATAATTTTTAAATCAAACAAATATCTTAATGAAACTCTCTTTTTATTACGAAAAATTTGTTAGTTTTCGAATCTAATTTGATTTTGTTATAAAGATTATATGAGTTTCAATTTATCATGGATATGCGTCAGGCTACGGTAGAAATTAAATATGATAATTTACACTCAATATCTTGTTGTCATTAATATTTATCAAATAACTTCTCTTACCAATCCTAGAATTCTCTTTTGACTCTCATTCCCTACAACCTCCATCACCAATTTTAGAATAATTCTTATTTCCTGTGATTTTCATTCCAATCTATCTCCCACCTACTACAATCATTTTCCAAATTCTTTTCACAATGTTGCTACAATGATCGCTCTACCTTTGTTACATTTTGCTCCTCTTCTTATATCATAAAGTTTTAAGCCTCCCAATAAAGATCTAGTCTTTATATGGACTAAATTAGGATTGTACTCGACAATTTTTATAAAACATTATTTTAGACTTATGATTTCTGGTTATGCCCTTCACATTATTAAATCTTGTCTCAATCTTCTAGATAGTTATAAAAAATTCATTAAGGTCTTACTTTTACAAATTTCTTCTTGTATTTTTTTTATAATATACTAGTTTACGATAACTCTATGGTAAAATTGTTCACCACTTACAACTTTTCTACAATTGTTATAAGAAAATCAATCTTATGTTAAAACAACAAAGTTTTCCTTAAGAGAATCTTCTATTTCTTTCTTGGACCACATCATCTACCAAATATTATTGCACCTAATTCATCTTTATTTATTTTACAACCTTTATGAAATTTTTTTAATATTACATATTTTTATAAAAAAATTTAACTGTTATTATGTCATTTATGTCTTTCCACTTTTATGCTCTCTTTGTTTTAGGGCGTGATATGCGAAAAAAGCCAACAAATGCAAAAATGCGAAGATTTTAAGAATTTTGATGAATAAAATATTAACTAAAAACACAAATCGATGCAAACTTTAGCAATGATTTGCGAAGAAACAACCATTTCTATTAAAACTTTTATATAATTAATTTATTAATATATATATTTATATTATAATAAAATAAATATAATTAATTATATAATATAATAATAATAATTATTGTTAAAATAATAATAAATTTATAAAATAACAATAAAATAAAATACGAATAATATTAATATTAAAATAATAATAATAATAAAATTATAAAATAATATTAATAATAATAATTTAATTCTTATTTTAAAATAATTAATAATCTTATAATTAAAAATAATAATAATTTATTAATCACACTCATCAAACTAATTATATTTAATTTTAACTACAATTTTTTTACTAAAAAATTATTTTATTAATTACACGCATTAGATCATTCACAAATTTTTATAAACTTTTCACTTAAATCTCATTATCTTTTTTTTAATCCAAATAACTTAACTTTACACACACTTTCCTCTCAAATTCACTCCCTAATCCAAACAAATCCTTAGATATTCTTAAGTTAAGGTTTAAAAACACAATTAAAGACTATTTTAATTAAAACACCTGCACTTCATCTTTCCAAATCTCCTTCTATATCTATTTTAGAAAATGATGCTTTCAATACAGTAATTGCCACAATTTTATCTTACAATACCACTTTTTGAATGTATATGCTTTCAGAAAGTGGTATCAATATGTCATTGGCCACCATTTTCAAATCATAACAAAGCAACAAAGCTTAAAGGATTATTTACTAATGCATACACACCAAAGCAACAATATTGGGATACTAAGCTCTTAAGGTTCAACTTTAACATACATTATTGTCTTGGTTGACACAACCAAGCAACTGATGTTCTCTCCATAACACCTCATCAACACTTTTATTATTTATTTTATTTTTGATTTCTACACTTATCCATCAACTACACAATCACTATAACTACTATGACATCAAAGAAGTAGACTAAAAAAATCATATCTTACCTCAAGCACCATTATCCATGAATTATTATACCATCAATAATATCTTTTCTTATTACTCATTTCGAATTTACGTCAAAAGATGAGTTTCATTCTTTCCTAATTTCTAAACTAAGGAGCTAAAGCAACAATGGCTTAATTAGCTTCCTCTTTTTTAGCCCATTGTTACACAAAAAACTTCTTTAAATAATATCTCATCTGAAAATAAAATAAACTAATTAATAAAAAATTGAAAAACTTTGTTTTGACAATCACAGCTGGCATACAACCAGATGTCAATTGCTGACGTGGTTTAATTGTACACCTAGATAAGGATAAAATGAGACTTTTCTTTTTGAAAGACATTTAGGATATTTTGTTATGAAATGACATAATTAGATTTTAAGTATCTAAATTTAAGATTTGAAACGTGATAGAATCGACGGTGGTCGAGAATCGACAGTGGTCGAGAATCGACGGTGGTCGAGAATCGACGGGAATAACAGCTTCGATGACAACAACAGATACAACTGTAGCAGCAGCGACAGCAGTTGCGAGATTCAAGAGATCTGAGATTCAAACTCACTCCTTCTCAACCCTTGATGGAATATGTTGGACAACGTTTTAGATAAAACCCCAAACATATAAATCCTAAAAATGACTCTCAATGTCACGCTGGAATGCTTTTTACACATCATTTATCTTGACCACATCAATGCCACATAAGGAGGTTGTAAAGTGAATGTATGCCACCTGTGGTTGTTAAAGTATAACTACTCTAAAAATTATTATAACTATTACATACCCTTTCAATCCACCCAATTATAGGAATTATAGGAAGACTTGATAATGGATTTCGAAATCCACTTACTTTTTTTTCCTTTTGCCATACAATAATCTAAGTTTGCCATACAATAATCTAAGTTGTTTGTGATAAATGATACAAATCTACACAATTCATTACCGTTCCAAAATCCTTCAATAGCTCTCATTTGGCTAACCATTTTTTTTCTTTTTGCTGAGATCTGTAGGTTACATCAATTCATCATCTCTGTTCGAGATCTATCATTTCTCAAACGGTTATGGAAGGAGTTGATCTGTCTACAAAGGACAAAGCTCATTTAATAGTACTTACCACCTTAAAAAAGCAACCAATCCCAAATCGTGGATAGAAGTTTTTAATCTTTCACCACTAACAACCCTCACAATTAGTACAAATACCTACACTTGGCTGAACCTCGGTACAACTTCTCATACAATTTTATCATCAACACCATGTCGTCCCATGCTATACAATTGTTCTACATTGTCCATACCTAAATACATCCTTGGCACCACTTATTTTTCTTACAAGAAAGAATTTAGCTATAATAAAACTTAAAGCAACCCCAGAACGCACTTGACAATGAATGGTATCACGATCACAAATGATGATGCCACCGTATATTAGAAAAATAACTTATGAAGCTCGAAGAATCCCAAAATTACCATTATAAAGGTTAAAATTGTCATTTTAAAAATTTTGAAAGTACAAAATTCTGTTCTCACATTCAATTCATCAGATATACTACTCACACATATAAACATTACATACCAAACTACATGTACAACCACCCCGCAAATCCAACAACAAATCCAACAAAACCTTGAGGAAAAAGTTGATATGTTATATGGGAGACATTGATACTGGGCTTACCAACTCAAAACCCACTAAGATAAATACAAAACCCAAATTGTTCAAAATCATGTTTAACTACATCATCTATGAATACTTTTTTGAAATAATAAGTATCATGATATTTTAATACCTAAAAGATTTTTACATCACCCTTACATCTATTATTTCATCTTTCGTTATTTTCTTTTTAAATACAAAAATTTATTTCTTAATAAATATATTCTCTCTAAAAATAAGTTGTCAATTGGTGGCGTTAAAAGATTATTTTTGTATCATACTAAAATTGAAAATTGAGTATGAGCAATAGTCTTTATAAGATATTTCTTATTAATAAAAGATATAAAAGAAAATTTCTTAAATAATTAATCTTTTCCCTTTAGCATGTATTATAATGTATCAATCTACATTAAGATTTAATGTTGTAAGAAAAAATAATGCTAGTAAGCCAACATTTAAAGCTATAAAAGGAAATACTTAATTGCCTATGAATGTTGGTAAAAAGCATAAACACTAAATTATGTACTGGATGTTTGACTTGGTCAATCGCCAAGTTATTTTTGAAATTGATACTCTCCATCAAAATCCATGTTCCATTGTGCATTATCAAAAGGACAAAATAAGAGACATGGGAGCAGATATGGTTGGTATGGTTGACATAAGTTCCACACTTCCACAAGCAACGAAAGAAATAATTGAGCATGTATAAGAAAAAGGTGAGAAACTAAAGGATAAAGCATTTTAAATAAATAAATGAATAAATATCTACAAAGCACTTTTCATCTTGTATTATAAACAAATATCTCAAAGCACTTTCGTTAGCTACTAGATTTTCAAGTGGACGTGGGCCAATTCATAAATTAACTATGGATTCAACTTGAACCATATATGCCAACTTCCTCATTTGAAGACTTTGATAACAACAATTTGCAAGTTTCCTCCACAATCAACATACATTTATGTTTTACAACAAAAGAAACGGACACTACTCAATTGAAACGTGTTCAGACATTATTTTCAGTGCATATTCTTGATCAGCATAAAAGTTTAAAACACTTCTAATACTGCAATGGATATACATTAAAAATAATTTCAGATAAAACTGCAACTTCATAACTTACATTATTTTTAGTGTATATTCTTATTTCTTCAAAGTAAGTTGATGGAATAATCTCTACTAGTTTTAAACATATTTGCCAGAGGAACAAAGAGAAGTCACATAAACCCAGAAAAATAGAAGCCTGCACTTCACTTTGTTTCTGTTTTCAAACCTTTGAAAAGCAAATAGTAACACCTTCTGTTATTTTTCACCGTTTATTATGAACTTTTAGTAAACATGAAAGAAAATGAAAACAAGGAAACATTTGCTTAATTTATTTGTGAAAATAGTTAACAAGAAAATGTTCTCTCAAATCGAACACACCACCAACCATTCCGTCCCTTAGTTAAAACCTATAAGAACGGAATCTTATTCAACTTTGAAATCAACCAAAAGAAATTCGTAAGCATAACTTAACAGGAAAAATAAAACATTGTGCTGTGTCATATCAGAATTACATGACATTGAATATGATATACAAATATCTGTGCAATAACAGGAAATCAGGGATAGACTAAATGAAAACCTTGTTGAAGACAGAAGGTGAAGCAAACAAAAAGGATTTTTTGCATCGTGCACACAAGTAAAGTTTAGGCAGTGAAATACATGATATCTGCTAATGTATTTGGCTATTGATAACAAGTTTGAACCTCCCTCAAATTCAAGATGGTTAGCAAACTAAGAAGAAAATATCTCTACAGCTTGACTTCCACATCAACACCAGCAGGAAGATCTAGCTGCATCAGAGAATCTATTGTTTGAGCAGTAGGATACAGAATATCAATGAGACGCTGGTGAGTTCTGATCTCGAAATGGAACCGAGCATCCTTGTGTACGTGAGGGGATTTAAGAACACAGTAGACTCGCCTCTTGGTTGGCAATGGCACAGGTCCCATCGTTTTTGCATTGGTAGTCCTTGCTGCATCTAATATCTGCTTGCAGGAATCCTCTATCAAGGGCACCCAGTAAGATCTAAGCTTGATTCTAATCTTCTGCTTTGGTGCCATCTAAGAATAGGAACAAGAAATATTATCAGATGATTTAAGTTTATGGGAATACACCAAAAAAGAAAGCAATCTCATGCAACGTTTACTCTTTTCTGGTTAGAAAAAAGAGAAACAAATCAATGGTTTAATACTCAAAATTGAATTGCTTTTGGAACTTTCAACTGAACTTACAGATAATTTCACCAAAGGAACTTATGAAAAATTACCCCAAATGATTGCCAACCTCTCTCATTTCCTTCTTCTTTCTGTATATATCCACACAGCCTCTATCACTACCACAATTCTTTCCACACGCAAATTTTTAATAGCCAAAGTAAGACCCTCTTTTTCCGTTCTCCATATAGGAGTGCCTAACAGGTTCTAATGTTGCCTTTACTTTTCTCAACATTCAACAACCAAATGTCCAACAAAAGAAACTACAACAAATTTGTATAGCACATCCGGTATTTGACAAACAAGATATGAGAGACCATGTTTAGCCAAATTCTTCATGAAGGAAACATTTGCACCAGTTGGACAACTTCCTAGGACTAGCCTAAGGATACTACCATTAGATTACATCTAAAATCAGCAGTCATTAAAGGAGGTTGTCTAACATATATATTAGCTGCAACCCATTGAGATAGGCAAAATGGGACTTCCCAATAGTTACCAGGCCCTCTTTGAACTTGATTGCCATTTTACAAGCTAAAATTGTTGAAGCCTCTATATCATGCAGAGCTAGGCCCACTTTTGATGAATTAGGGGCGACAGATAAACACTAATAGGCCATCAAGAATCATGGAATATGAAATGGCTGTGTGGGTATATATATATTCATCATCATAGCTATCAAACCATGAACTATATAGAGAATACTTGGTTTTTGAAACGTGAATAGTAACTTTTTCTTAATTCAGAAAGCGTACACATGATTCACCAACATTTAAAATGCTGAAAAACTGCATATATCACTGGGGAAAAGTAAACTGTAACAGTACCAGAGCACATAAGCCAAAAATTAATGATTGAAACTCATTAGTGTTGATTCTTTGAGTTCCAGCAAAATGATAGGTCATCCTAGATGAACTACTCCACATTGTTTGTGGATATTGAATGTGGTGGAGATCCCACGTCAACTAGTATTATGATTAAATCATGGTGTATAAGTCAGTGCAAACATCACCTAACACACAAGTTTTGTGAGATTAAGTTAGACTTAAAATCCACTTTCTAGAGAATGATAATTATAATTTATGTAATTTATTTAAATAACAGAATATGTTCTCAGGAAACATCATTCCCTTTTTCTTAGCCTTAGGGCATCATAAGTCATTGTATGAAGACTATGTTTTGAAAGAAAGAAAAAGAAATTGTGTGGAGTATGAGATTGGCTGTATGAAGCCTCTGTTTCTAAATGATGAAAACAGAACAATTAGACAGCCAAATAGGATGTTTAGAGCAAGTGAATGACTGTATGAAGCCACTGTTTCAGAAGAACAACAGAATAATGGACCAATAAAACAGGGTGCCTTAAGAATAACTCCTTTGTTACACTTTTATTTAATAATTTATACCTTTATAACTTTCGGTTTCTCTGATTAGAATTGGTAAAAAAATAAAAAGCAACAACAACAAAATATAAAAAATTGCTAAAACATGATTCATCCTGGTGATACAGAATCCCACCAATTTACACATTATCACACTATTCAAAGCAATAAACATGATATAAATTTCTAGGTAGCTGAATTGAATCAAATTATGCAATTCAAATTATGAAACGTGCAATCATGTAATAACCTTTCAAATTTATTCCTGAAACAGATTTCAGCCAAAATTATAACTACAAAAATGTCTATTACAAGCATAACTGGGCACCAATAATATTGAGAGCCATGTCACCTCGTCAGGGAACTATGCTATATGACTATGGGAGGCATATATTCACTCCTAGCTAACTGGCTAGCATCAAATACAACTCATTTAACCTCTTACCTGATTTACCAAAACACTATTCACAGATTAAAATGTCCAACCATTTCTTACTATAATTCTTCAACGATTTTTACTGGATATAATTCACATTTGAAATTTGAGCCTCACATGTAAAAGATAAAGCAAATTCCCGAAATGCAACAAATATTAAATAGCAACTGAGAATGGGGAATTGATCAACATACTGCATCTGCATCAGCGCCAATGCTAATTGCCGAAGTGCTCGGAGTCCCCAAGTCACCAACCTAAAACACCAAAATATTGCATTAACAAGGATACTAACAGCACCATGCCATCTAACATCTAAACCCCGCACTTTGCTAATGAACTCAAAACAGTAATGATATGTTTGGATGGGAGAAATGAAACAGATGACAATGTAGTTTCCTTTGTTCAGTCAAAGATAAAGTGGAAATCAAGGGGAGAAAAAAAATCAACTTTAACAAAAATTCAATTTTTTTTCACCTAACTCATTTTCTCTTCAATTTAAATTTTAAACTTTCCTCCCTCGTTTTCTTTCCGCACTACTCAACATGTGTAAGGAAAACCACTACACAAGATAAACCATAAGAACATTGAAGCCAGTGACATTATACTTCCTAAACCCCCAAACAAAAAGTGACGACATAGCAAAAGCCAAAAACAATAACATTGTCATAATTTTCATCATTCACTTCATCTTATCTCCACAAATCTTACATTATCAACAAACACAATGACCACTACTTTACAAATAAAAAACACAAATGCTGAATTAGTACATTCTAGAAACAGAATTATCAAGCAATTGGAAAATCCCCAGCAATACATCACCCAATGAAGAAATACCAAACCACACAGCCACAAACCTGATAAGTGGTGGATTCAGAGTCATCATCAAGGACTTCTGGAGGTGGGTCTAAGGGATCAGGGGAAGAATCCAACACTTCCGGAGCAACATGAACCACGGTTGAGGAGTGCAGAGGTTTGGGGCATGTGACCCTCACGGAGTTACCCGAGAAAAGGCACAAAGATGGAGACTTTAGCTTGGAAGATAGAGAGGGAGACGAATTGGAAAGAGAAAGAGGAGTAACGGAGAGAGAAGAAACCGCCATTGAAGCTCTTCAACGATTCTATCTCACTCTGAGTGAAGCTGTGGAAGGTTGTGTTCCGACACTTCCAAAAGAATTATCCACAATTTATTTTCGAAATTTTTCTTTTCCTGATTTCTTTAGTCTGGATCACAGCCCAAAAGCCCAATAATACCAACCTTTCGGGGATTTCTTTTTGTACCTATAATTTCTTTCTACACATCTGTAAATATGAAAATTATCTGATTTATGAAAATCAACTTTTAAATTGTGCAGTCCAAATCGCTTTTGCATCAAAAAGAAAGAATATATTGCATAGTTTAGAAGTCTAAATACTTTTTTAAGATATTCAGAGAATTTTTTTATTTTCGAATTACACAATTTATAAGTATTTTTTATAAAAAAAAAGTTGGATTTCACAGTTCAAAAGTCATTTTTGACTTTAAATTGTAAAGTTCGAAACCTTTTTTTCTTTTACATTGTATATTCTATAAATATTTTTTACATGAAAAGTTTATAGATTATACAATTTAGAAGTATTTTTTCATAACAAAATTTAAATTTGTGTAATTTAATAATCTTTTAGTTATATAATTCAATTATTTTATTTTAGATATTTTAATTAGAAAAATCAAAAAATGTGTTTTGAATTATACAATCTAAAAATTACTTATATATTCCATATCTAAATTATTTTCTTCCTTGAATATAATAATAACACAACACATATATAAACAACACATATATAAGGGTGGTGATAATAATAAGAGAATGATAGTGATGGAAGATGCAGTAAGTAGTCATGACGATAAGAGAACAATTTAGTTTGAGTGTATGTTTGGATTTGAGAGAATGAAAAAAAAAATTGAAAGGAAAGTAAGAAGAAATATGTGTATTTGGATGAAGAAAAAAAAAAGAGAAAATAAAGAAAAAAATTATCAAAGTTTGTGAGAGATATAATTAAAGTGATTGATAAAATAATTTTGTTATTATTATAATTTTTAAATTTATTATTATAATTATTATTTATGATTTTATTATTATTTTTAATTTTTAATATTAATATTATTAATATTTTATTTTAATGATTATCTTATTTTCATTATTATTTTTATAAATTTATTATTAATATTTTTTATATTTTGATTTTAATAATATTTTATTATTATTGTTATTTTATAATTTTATTAAATTTATTATTATTTTATTATTTACACTTCTTTTCTTGTAAATCTTGTCATGTATGTAAAGAAAGAAGGTTTCAATTTTTTCTTTTTATCCTCTATTATTAATTAGTTTTATTTGTTAATTCTCGGATTTATTTTTTCTTTAATATCTTTTCGTCTGCTGATACAAACAGACTCCTGACCATCCCGTAAGTCACACATAAAAACTGTAAGGTATAAAAGAAATAACCCAATCTTTTACAAATAATGTCCAGATGTGTTTTATTTTTTAATTAAGAAATTAGGTGATACGTTTGTACAGTTATGTATATAAACAAATGATAAAATAGTTTAATTGAGAAATCACATCAAAATAGTTAAAAAATAATTTATATAAAGGTATAAATTATTAATAGGTTATCTCATTAAACTTTAGAAGAAAAAAGTTCCATTATTTTATATATTTTTTTTTTAATTTTCTCATTTCTTATTTTAGATGTGTGTGAGTTAATATTATGTTATCATGGAAACTAACATTTTTTTTTTTAATTTCCCTATATGTATTGAAAATAGTATATGACGTTATTGAAAATAGTATAATGAGTTTCAAAAATTCATGGGAAGTTTGATCTAGAAATGTATAAAAGAAAACAAAAATAAAATTCTTTTGACTTGGAGACTTTATTGTATAACCGATTAAAGATAAAAATAGACATTATTTAATCCTTTGTCTAGATATTAATGTAAAGTTAGATTATATATTGTAACACCAATTCCAAAAAGCATTAAACATCATTTTGTCAAATATACCACTTTACAAAACAAGATTTCTAATATGTAACATCTATTCTTTTATGTAAGATTCTCTAGACCTATTTATTTATGTATAAATTATAATACAAGTAGTTTATTGGGTGTTTAAATATAATATACTACTTTTGTGTAAATAATCTCATAATATTTCAAGATATTTTAAAACTTATATGTAACAATTAATTCTATTTGATCTTATATTGGACTAAGTAGAAATAAATACATATAAAAAGATTGAGAATGTTTTTCATAAAGTTTGTATTAAATATTTTTATATATCTTTGAGAGTGTAAATTGTCCAAATTAGATGACAATGATCGTTTTAACTATATTAAAACAATTTAAAAACAATCCTTTATAATTCATCAATCAAAAGTAGCTTAGAATCATTTTCCTTACATGGAAAAGTGTTTAGACTGCAAGTAATGGTTATTTATAGATGAAACTAAAAAAAAAACATAAAATCTAACGTCACAAAAATTAAAACATAATTTGAGAATTTTTAAGAACAAATAAATACTTACTTTAATTTGAAAATGAATTTAAGTCACTAGCTATTATAAGGTATGGTCAATTTTTGAAAGAAACGAAATTTAGATAAAAATTTAGGAAAAAATAATATAGAGAGAAAAAAAGTAAAAACTAGAGAAAGTAAGAATAAAAGTTTTTTTATTTTTACATATATTGTTTAAGTATTTTTTAAAATAATTAAATAAAAATTATTTATCAAAAGATCCTATTCTTCATTTATATATATGTATATATGTATACACATATATGTATATATATGCCACAATACAATTAGATTATAATATATAATGATGGTTTAGAGTAGCCTTGTCAACCCATTATTACTCACAAATCCGCTTTAGTTTAATCTACCTAACCATTTTCTTAAATTAAAAATTAAGTAAATAATAATTTTAAAATATTAACTTTGTTACGTTATATTATTTAAAGGGTATAAATATACATTAATATTGAAACTCAAATCAATAACGTATATAGATAACATATAAACATTTTACCACCCTAATAACATATATAGATAAACCTTTTAAACAATTTTTTTTAACCTTTATTTGACATTAAATATTTACTAATATGGTAATCAAATTATTTAAATGACAATTAATTTTTTCAATAGTTAATACTATCATGCCAACACTCCATATCCAAAATATTGAAATAAATAAATGTATAAAAACATTTTTATAACAAAAAGAATCCTTTCAACTCGTTTTTTAATATTTATAATTATGTTTTTTTACTTATTATTCTTTTAAGTATTAGGTAAAAATGAATATATTATTTTTTAAACTTAAATTTCAAATATATAACCTAGAAATTTAACTATTTCATTGTCATTATTTCTATAACTTTCTAAGTGAAACTTATGTCCTTTTCTTGATCAAAATCTATTAAATAGAGAAAAAGCCCAATTCAATGACAATTTAGGATTTTTCATATTTTATAAAGAAAACTCTAATAATATAAATATCCTACTACAATAAACCCAAAACTGCTCCTAATAATAAAAATAAGATCTATTTTATTAGAATTATAATGTCACGATATTTAGAAAACTAAACAAATATAATTATTGTTTAGTATTTAGAGAGAACCAATAATTGAATTTTTCTATATAGTTTTACATGCACTACAACAAATTTTAGTGTAGTAAAAATATCTGAAATTGAGACATTACATCAATGCTTCATCTAGTTGACTTGCTTTACATTAAAAAATATAAAAAGTACATATATTTAATATAGTTTCACAAATTTAACTATATTTAAATTTTTTATATAAGAAAATATAAATATGTAAAATTATTTCATTCCAAATTTAAAATATTATCATAGTGAAATCAAGAATTAAATTAATTTTTTTGATATTCATAAAATTGATACTTATGATATATTTTCAATATTTTTTATATACAATATTCAATAAACATGATAAATGTGATGACATCCGATTTTTTCCAACTTTATCAAAACCTCGTGTTAAAGAAAATAAATATTTCTCTGTAAAACTAGAAAAACAAAAAATATTCACTGCAACCAAACCAAACCAAACAGGTCCCCACTTCTCTCTTGTGTTTTTGTTTTTATTTTTTATTTATTTATTTTCATAATACAACGGCTGCGGCTACATTGGATGCACAATTCCTCAGTTCTGCAACTCTCTCTTTCTCTCCACCTCCAGTTCATGGCAATCTCAAGGTACCTTTCTTCTTCTTCTTCTTCTTTATCTTCCCTTTCATCATCTTTCACCCCTTTCTCTTCTTCTCTCCCACGCCGTTTCTTCCTCTTCAATGTTCCCACAAACCAAACCTTTATCCCAGTCCCTCTTTCTTGACTCATCTGGGATCACCGTCACCGTTTTTACTCAGGGTATGCTATAAAGTTTCAGTCTTTCTATTGGGAACCCCTTTTCTTCTCTCAATTGGAATACCCTTTCGACCTTTTGGCTGATTGTCACCTCTGGAGCAGCCAAAGGCCCAGTTTTTCTCCTGCTGTTGGATTTTTGAGCTCCTGGATCAGTTTTCCTGAAGGGTTTCTCTTTGATCTGTTTGGTGGCACATATATTAGTTTGAGGTTTTTGTGGCTGTGGTCAACTTCTGAGCATTTTCAGTTTCTGGAGACGAGGATCCTGCCTCTTTGGAGGCTTGTTAGATGGAAAAAAAGGGATCAATTAGTGATCCTTAGATGATGTTTTTCTCGGATTTTAAAGCCTTTTTAATTTCTGGGGAGATGCTGTCTTTTTTTGTTTGATGTAATTTTGGAGGGTATGCGTGCTTAATTAGGGTTTCTGACTTTTTCCCCACATGAAAAAGTACTTGGTTTTTGAGGATTCTGGTTAGTTTTATGTAGAAGACATATTTTTGTTAACCTGAGTAGGGTTCTTCCTACTAGTAGGAAGACTGAGGTTGTTCAAAGGTTTTTTGTGTTAGGAAGACTTCTCTATGTTATGGATTTGTTTGAATATCCTTTTGGACTAGTGAATCCAATGGGTATGCACCCTTTGGCATTGTTTTGAAATCAAGTGCATATCTGGTGTTCTGTTAACTCCTGCTGGTATTCTCTTTAAGATGGCCGTGAACAATCGCTGTTTCGTGGAATGGAAAGAGCAGTTTGTTTCACAGGAGCGTGGTAATCGTGTTGTTCACTATTACCTGAAGGATGCTGCTGGGGAATCTATCCTTGCAGTGGTGGGTACTGAGAGGAGTGTTAGGCACATGTGCTATGTTGTTGCTGAGGAGTTCCTTGAAATTTGTGGTAAGGATGGTTCCATTCCAACTGGTTTCAAATGGCGATCTAGAAGAGAGGTGGTGGATTGGCTAACATCTACGCTATCAAAGCAGAACCTGCAGGGAGATAGAAGTGGTAAGTTGATATTTCTTTGCTTTAACTTGTTCCAGTCATTTATAACGTCTTTGATTGTTGTATGTTGAACAATAATGTGGGAAATACCATAGGAAACTGTGACTTTATGAACAACAAAGTGAGACTAATGAACAACTACGTAGTGTTTGTTTTGTAAGGCAATTATATGGATGTCGTTCTATCAATGAACCAATATTTGGTGCCATTTTCTGTTACATGAGCGCATATCATATGGATGTGGCTCAATCAATACTCTTGTTCACTGCCAATTTTCTTTAATATTTTCTTATTCTTCCTTGTATTTGTTCAATATGAGATTATTTTTTCTACCTCTGTACTAGTACTCTGTTCATTCTGATAAAACCCCTTCTTTTATCCTTCCAATTTCCAATAATAAAAACAGCAAATGTTCTCAAATAGAAAAAGAAGTGAAAGCATTAAGAAATTTTATATCATAAATAATCATTGAAGATTGGCGAAGATTTTTGCCTAGTCACTTTCAGATTCAACATCTATGTGGTAACAGTCTAGTACCTAGGGGCTAACTGGTGTAGAATCATTTTCCAAACATGAAAATTTCCATTCTAAAACTATTTCCAATCATTCAAGACACACAATCCCATACTTCTATGACAAAAAAGGATTAAGAATAGCTGTTTTCCTACTTTTGCTTACAAAGAAGATAACCATCAAAATTTTCAGTGAATGAGGGTTTGGGAACCTAACCTAATCGTCATCCCTAACCCTAACATTACGGAATCCAATTTTCTAACTCGGTTCTTTTAAGAGCAAGCAAGCTAGAGCAGTATAAACCCATTTTGATGGTGAATAACTCAATATGTGATTCTTCAACTAGAAAATAAGAAATAGACGAGCAAAGCAAGGGGGAAGGGTGTTGAATTTGTTAATCACCTTAAAATCCAAATACTTGAAGCTTTTTGCTTTCTTTCTCTTCATCAAGCTTTCTCTCCCTTTCTCTCTTTTTCCACAGCTGAAAACACTCCTTTTGAGACGCACTCATACTAGTGAATTTAGTTTAGGGATAAGGATTAGGATAATATTGATAATGTTTCAGTAGACTATATAATATTATGCAATGACAATGTAAAAAGTTGTAAGTACAAATTGTCATGTATGGTTTTACTGACTTTTATAATAATAATTTTCTTAAAAGTCATACTTATAATTTTTTATTAGTTGGCCGTGTAAAAACTTTTGCACTGACAATGGATGCCCATTAAACTCTATTTTAGTATCCTAGTTACTTTATAACTTGTTACTTTATTCTTCACACTTTCAACTTAACTACAATTTTCTATTGATATGTAAAAAAATGTTGGCTAAATACATTCTCAGTTCCGCTCTTGTTCCATGCAAAAAAGTGCTAGAAATATAATTTGGGGTAATAAAAAGTGTAAGTATCGTTACAGGAAAGTTGAGAAACTAACCTGCAATCAACAGCATTTGATCTGTAATGCAGCAGTAAATTACTGGAAAATAACATTAAGCTCCTCTTATCAACCTTTATCCATTTCTGCATTCCAAATAACATTGAAAATGCTTAGCTTAGAAAATTAGGAGGTGTGTATTATTACATGAAGGAGGCCACCTATTATCTTGTTCATCTTGTTATGACTACTATTTTTTTGAAGTTTATATCTGCAGTCTTGTTAATGTTTTTATCTCTTATTTTGTTTTTGAAATCACAGTATCACCTGGTCATAACTTGGTACAAGCTCACGAGACCACAAATGACAGTATCAATGAAATTACTTGTGCACAAATAACAGACGATAAGGTATATATCCCTTTTTGTCCTCCCGTCCAATATTTTCATTTATATTGTTTCTAGTGAATGTTTTTTGACATCTACCTACTCCTCTTTCTCAGGACTTTCCTACGAGTAACTCCAAATTATCCAATTCAGACATTGTTTGGTCAGGAGTTGCATGGAGATGTGGCAAACAACTTAAGCATTATCCTGCTTTTTGGAGGAATGGCATCAACATAGCGGTAAGAAGGCCTTGAATTAAATTCCTTAAAGATCTCACTTCTAGCTTACTTGTCAACTCCTTGTTTTGTGGTCAACTTCTAATTAGCTTCCTATCATTAAGAACCTACGTGTAATCAATTTCTTCCGGTATTGACACGTAAATTCCTTAATGATGTCTGTATTTAGGTGTGCGTTAAGGGAAAATTTTTCGACATTGAAATAAATGTTTAGTTGCATGATATTTGCTTAATGCCATACACATTACAGATGCTTTAATGCCCCTGCTTTAAAAAGTAAAATTATTATTCCAAGTAATTTCCTTTCTCTGCTAACATAATATATAAATGGTTTTGTATCTGACATTTACATTCTTCCTGATTTCCAGATTCAATCCTTTGTTTTTGTTATGGGCAAGGGAGAGAATCATTATATTGCTTATGTAGAGGATATGTATGAAGACAGGAGGGGGCAGAAAAAGGTCAAGGTGAGGTGGTTTCACCATAATCAGGAAGTGAAGGGTGTAGTTCCTGTACGAAATCCTCACCCGCGAGAAGTTTTTATCACACCTTATTCTCAAGTTATCAGTGCAGAGTGCGTAGATGGTCCTGCCACAGTGTTGACTCGTGAACACTATGAAAAGTGCATGTCTTTTTTTTCGCCCACTTCGAGGGACAGAACACATTTGTGCTTTAGGCAATTTAGAAGCAACAAAGTTAAGCCCTTTGACTTGAGTAAACTGCGTGGCTACTATGCCCAACCAATTCTTTCTTGCTTGCACCCTGATTCAGTTCAGAACCCTGAGAGGCTTGCAGGAGAAAATGAAGACATGAGTGCAGGCGATGATGTGAAGGTAGGAGCCAAGAGGAGCAGAAGTGATAAGGGGTCTCCTCAGTCTTGGATAAGTCAAAAGGGAGTTAGGAAATTGATAAGAAATAAGCAAATGATGGTATACAAAACCTTCCAGGTTGCAAATTATGCAAGACCAGAAAGGAGATTGCTTTCTCGGAAGCAGGTTGAGTATCAACCTTGGTCTAATCACACATACAAGGTTGATGACAAGATTGAGTTGCTTTGTCAAGATAGTGGCATCAGAGGCTGCTGGTTCAGGTGTACAGTTGTTCAGGTAGCTCGGAAACAGTTGAAAGTCCAATACGACGATGTCCAGGATGAAGATGGAAGTGGAAATCTAGAGGTACAATTAAGCTTTTGAGATATTCTATGTTCAATTTTCTGGCAATACTTAGTTTGCTTGTAAAATATGTGCGTAAATAAAGGGGGTTTTATCATGAACCAGAAAGAGAAAATTTAAGGTTATATAGTTTTAGGCTTTTAGCAATTTTTCTTTAATGGTTGTCTGCGTAGAATTAGAAATCATTCTAGTTTAAGTTTAATGTGAATTGTTGTATAAACTTAGACTGAATTAACCAAGGATCTAGATTGATCTCATGGGATTAACTAATTGTGCTAGAGATATTGCTGTGACAATTTGTTTGACTGCTTTTCTAAGTACTGGCTTTGTAAGAATGACAGGAGATTATGTAGGCAGGTTTTAGCATGGATGGATTTTCTAGTGGAGTACAAGAAATTCATTATTTTTATATTAAAAAATGTAGGGGGTAATGGGATGGCCAATAATGACATGGATTGAATGGCAAAGTCATATATGATACAATTTAAGACAATAGAAAGATGAAGTTATAGAACCAAATGAAAAGCAGAATACAAAGAAAAGGTTTTGTATGTAGATTCACTTATTGCATATTTTACAGCACTCACTTTTCAAACTTTTATCTGAATATTATCTATATTTTAGGAATGGGTCCCTGCTTTCAAGTTTGCCAGGCCTGATAAACTTGGGATGAGGCATTCTGGCCGCCCCACCATCAGACCTACTCCAACTCTTGAAGAACAAGAACTGGCTGTTGAGGTTGGACATGCAGTTGATGCATGGTGGAGCGACGGCTGGTGGGAGGGGGTTGTAACTAGAATTGATCACTGTGGAGATGATAGTGTTCAAGTATACTTTCCTGGTATGTTGTTTTAATGCCTTTTTGGAGCTTTTTAAATAATTTTATCTTCCATTTTTTTAATAGCAATGGTCTTTTTTATTTGTATCAGGAGAATGCCTGCTGATGAAAGTGTGCAAGAAGGATTTAAGAATATCTAGAGATTGGTTAGGGGACACTTGGATTAACATTAAGGCAAAACCTGAAATAACTACAACTATATTCTTCACAGCTAATAATAGCTTTAACACAAAGCTTTCAGTGTCCCCATCAATGGAAAAAGTTGCGGACACTGTTGGTTTTAGTAATTCATGTCATGGTGATCCTTTTAGTAAGAAGTGTGATGAACTGGTTATTGAAGACGAGAAACATGTGTCTTGTGACGGCTTCAATGAAGATGGGGTCTGTATCCCGGATGATAAACCCTCTTCAGAAAAAAATACTGAAGCTGATCATATTGAGATACATGGCTGTTGTGATGAAGATAACAGTGATGAGCATGACAAAGTTAACAATGATGATGATGATATTATCAAGAATGGTGATAATAATGGTAATAAAGATATGAAGGTGTTTGGAACTTCTGGATCGGACCATGAACCTGTAGAGCTCATGGAAGTGGCTGTATAAACAATTTTTTAGAAGTCATGCATAAAGGTATGGTAGTGCTGATTATAGAGCTATGCCATAATCTCTTAATGTGTTGTAATCTGTCCAAAGTTAGTGTGAGAATGTAAATAGTAGTTACACGGTTATGTGGGAATCCCATTGATTGTTAACTTCCTAGTTGCCTTCCTAGGTGTACAGTGTTGAGTGTAATGTGCAAGTGTGTTGTTATCTTTCCTTCCTTCCATTGATTGTATCTGAAAGTAGATTTTTTTCACACAAGACAACTATTGTTGAGTAATTTCAATTGCTATCCAATTAGTTTCATTGATATGAGCCAGTGTATTATAAGATCTTATGTGCAGAATATTTTCCCTTGCAATTTCATTCAGGCTAGCCAAAAGGTGCTACAATAAATGTAAGTTTCTTTTCTGAGCATTGCTTCACGAACAGGAAGTGTATTATCATAAGTTAATGTAGACTATAGTAAAATGATTCTGATGGGAAACCAATTGAGCAATTTATAGTTTCTTTATTGGTAATGAGGGCCACAAAATTTTTCTTTTGGTAATGTGTCCACTGTGTACCATTTGGTGTTGTAGTGTTTATGTATGTGACAATTGAGTTCATACTTAACAGGTTTGCATAATTTTTTAATTTGGTAGGCTTTTTACTTGTCAAATAGTTTGAGGCTCAACACATGATTGGTTTACATGGTGATGGGTTTGAGTTCATTTAGTAAGGAGAATGAATTTGGACTATATTGTGTGGTGAAGATTCTTGAAGTAGCAAAAACGTATGTTTATGGTGAATGTCTTTGTTGGAATGTGGAAGGTGTAACATATTTGAGTATTTTCAGATTTTTTAACAAGAGATTAGTCTCAAAACGTATATTTAATTTTTAGTAATGATGTAAACATTACAATATCTTATTTAAATTCGGAATTTAAAATTTAGAATTTAAAAGAAATTGAATTAATTTATCTAAATAAAATATAAACAAATTTTAAAAAATAATTCAAAATTTATATGTTCTATGTTCTATGTTTGTTTTTTTTTTTTTTTTTTTTTATTTT
>Ga0209489_103138_pt1 | contig 32619 bp, 18 predicted proteins | sample SiratrowhiteBW_FD_187527 | JGI IMG/M metagenome (GOLD analysis project Ga0209489, IMG submission 187527) | Root nodule microbial communities of legume samples collected from California, USA - Siratro white BW (SPAdes) (version 2) | ecosystem: Host-associated > Plants > Roots > Nodule | place...
ATTCTTAATTCTAATATTATTATTATTAATGTTATTTTTATTACCCGTATTAATATTATTAATAATATTAGTATTTTAAATTTTATTAATTTATTATTGTTATTATGAATCTTATTAATATTATTTTTATCAATATTATTAATATTATTATTGGTATTATTTATATTATTGTTAATGTTATTATTATTATCGTTTTTAATAAAAATCATAATAATAAGAATAATAAAAATATTATTAATGATGATCATAATAATAATAATAATAATAATAATAATAATAATAATAATAATAATAATAATAATATTAATAATATTAACAATCATAATCATAAATATAATCATAATAAGAATAATAATAATCACAATATTATCATACTGCTTGTCTGGCGTAGTGGTAAAAAGCTCTTTTCAACCTTCAAAGGTCCTGGGTTCAATACCCACGGAATAAATTCCGTGGAAAAATTACCCATCGATCAAAGTTGGTGGGAAATTTACCTTCGACCTTATTACCTATGAATTTTAACCCGTCGGTAATCTGTGGGTATTGTCTGATTACCCACTGATTTTGGTCATTACCTACGGATTTTGGCAATAGGTAAATCCAGTTTTTTTGTAGTGTTGGTTGATCTTGTGGTTCAATCGATTGGTCTTCATCTGATTGATTATCCTTTTCTAGTTTGATCAGTTGATCTATGACAATCTTTGGATTCATTGGTTCATCATCATCTGCAGTAATCTTAATGCTCTCCTGCACTTTGTGGTCAGTTTCATCAAATGCAACATGCATGGATTCTTCTACTACCATGGTTCTCCTATTATACACTCTATATGCATGACCATGCATGGAATAACTAAGAAAGATACCCTCATCAGCTTTTGAGTCAAATTTGCCCAAGTTATCTTTCCCATTGTTTAATATAAAACATTTACATCTAAAAACTTTTAAATGGGAAATGTTAGGCTTTATACCTTTAAATAGCTCATAGGGGGTCTTTTTCAAGATTGGCCGAATGAGTACTCTATTCAATACATAGCATGTTGTACTAACTGCATCAACCCAGAAGTATTTAGGCAAATCTGTTGCATTCAGCAGTATCCTGGCCAGTTCTTCTAATGATCTATTCTTCCTTTCCACTACTCCATTCTGTTGTGGAGTTCTTGGTGTAGAAAAGTTATGCTTAATTCCTTGCTTCTCACAGAATTTATCAAATCTTTCATTTTGAAATTCACCCCCATGATCTGATTTAATAGTAGAAATCCTACATCTTTTCTCATTTTGAATCACCTTGGCAATTTCTTAAAAGTAAGATAAGCATTATCTTTTGTGGCAATGAATAAAGTCCATGTAAACCGTGAGTAATCATCTACAATTACTAGACCATAGTAATTACCACCTAGGCTTTTAGTTCTTGAGGGACCAAATAAATCCATGTGAAGCAGCTCAAGTGGTCTAGTTGTTGAAACATCATTAATCGGTTTAAAGGAGCTTTTAGTTTGCTTACCCTTTTGACATGCTTCACACAATCTATTCCTCTCAAACTTAAGCTTAGGAAGGCCAATCACTAGATCCTTAGATGCAATCCTATTTTGATGATGCATATGTATGTGTGCAAGTTTCCTATGCCACAACCAAGATTCATCATCTCAGGATAGCAAACAATTCATACTAGGAATGATGCTTGAGACATTAAACATATGAATATTACTTACTCTTTTACCTACAAGAACTGTTTCAATAGATTCTGAGTCTGCTATAATGCATTGCTCTGGTTCAAATGTGATCTTGTATCCACGATCACACAATTGATTGATACTCAGCAGACTACGTTTCAAACTTTCTACCAGCAACACATCCATTATGATCACCTTATTCTCGCTTCTTATATCACTAACACCAATGATCCTTCCTCGTTTGTTGTCTCCATAGGTGACAAACCCTGCTGGTTTCCATTTCAAGTTAATCAATTGTGAAGCCTCTCCTGTCATATGCTTTGAGCATCCATTGTCCAGATACCACATCAGTTTACTAGATGTTGACTGTTCCTACAAAACAGATTGAGTTTAAGGATTTGGTACCCTGTTAAACTTGGGTCTAGCAGTGTTAGATGTGCTTTTAGGCACCCACCTAACTATTCCTTTTGGCAAACTAAATTTCCTAATCCTATAGTTTCTAACAGAGTGGCCCTTTTTCATACAGTAGAAGTAGGCAATCGATTGTGAAGGCTGTGATCCAGAACCTCTAAAAAAATTGTTAAACAATTTTTGCTTTCCTTTGGGATCAGCTTGATAACCAATGTCAGCTTTTTCAAAAACACAATTTTGAGATCCCAAAAGTGTATTTAGGTTAGCTGTCCCCATAGAAAGTTTAGATGCAATAGAAATCAAATAACTCACTTTGCTTTGTAAAACTGCACGGTTTTCACAATCAACTGGTTTGCTAGAGTTAAGCTTTCTAGAGTGTGCAAAATTTAACTGTTTTTCTAAATTTTCAAAATCATCTTTTGCTTTAAGTAACTCATCCTCCAATTGCTTAACTCTATTTTCCAACTAGTTGTTCATACCTTTCAATCTACAAGGAATAGAGCTAACTTGTTGGCTTCTTCATGTGTTTCTTGAAATGCATGAAGAAATGTGTTGTAGTTAGTACTATTAAATGAATCACTGGATTCAGTACTACTTACTTCAGAATCTCTTCCAGCCATCAGACACAGATTGGCTTCAATCTCTTCTTCTGAAGAACAACTAGATGATGTAGCATTGTCCTCCCAAGCTATATAAGCACGTCTAGTTTTTCCAGATTTATTGTTCTTCTTTTCTGGTGCTTTGTCTTTAGTTGCAATGCTTGGACACTCAGCTTTCATATGTCCTTGTTTTCCACACCCAAAGCACACAAATTTAGTTGAACCAGAATCAGATTTATTTTTACCTCTTTTACCTTGCTGATTCTTCAATCTGCCCTTCATCTTTATGAATTTCTGAAACTTTCTTGTCAACAGATTGAGGTTCTTGGATTCACTGCAGTCTCCTAAACTTTCATCCGTTGATTCCTGAACAACAGTTCCAGTTTTGAGTGTCAGGCTCTTAGTCTTTTTCTCCACTGTTTCCATTTCTTTCAGCCTGATCATCTCCAATTCATGTTCCCTCAGTTTGCCAAACAGCGCTACAATTGTAAGTGTTGTCAAGTCTCTAGTTTTTGAAATTGCCGTGACTTTAGGCTACCAGCTTCTGTCCAAGCACTTCAGAATCTTGATATTAAGCTCTTCTTTGTCAAACTACTTCCCTAGTCCAATTAGATTATTGACTATGTGTGTAAACCTCTTTTGGACATCTGCTATTGTCTCTCCCGGTTGCATACTAAATAATTCATACTCTTGAATCAACGCATGTTTGCATGCTCTCTTCACATCTGTGGTTCCTTCCTGTGTGACTTCAAAAATGTCCCACATTTCTTTGGCGGAACTACATTGCGACACCCTGAAAAATTCATCCAAATTTAATGCAGAAGTTATTATATTCTTAGCAATACAATCATACTGCATCTTCTTATTTTCAAGATCAGTCAACTCATCAAAGGGTTTTGCAACATGCACACCATCAACCACATGCATAGGAATGAATGAACCATTTATTGTGGCATTCCAGATGCCACGGTCAATTGATTCAATGAAGATCTTCGTTCTCACTTTCCAAAATTGATAGTTTACACCCGAAAACATAGGTGGTCTATTAATAGAAGCACCTTCAACAAATGGTAACTTGTTCTTGGCCATGGATCAATATCTTGAATAGGATTCAAGATCCTAGCTCTGATGCCAATTGTAAAAAATAGGTTGGACCGAGTTCAAGAGGGGGGTGAATTGAACTTTAAAAATTTTCGCAAAACTGGAAAGTGATTTAAGAATGAGAATGAATTATCTTTATAAAATCAATTAACTGCATAGTTCTGGACTGTCCAGTAAACAATTCAGTAAACAGATGCTCAGAATGCAATTGATTGAATCAAAATGTATCAGAAGATATATACAGCGGAAGTATTACAGATTCAATCAAACAATTTACTAAACTCTCCAAGAATTAGAATACAATCAACAAGATGATTAGATTTTAATCCAGTTAATTGAAATGATAACAATAGTTGAATAATAGCTATCAAGAAGAGTAGGGAGAAAAGCAAGAACACAAAATTTTTATCCTGGTTCACCCTTCCACAAGGGCTACGTCCAGTCCTTTGCCAAACCAGCAAAGATTTCCACTAAAATGATCCAAGATCAGTTTTACACTCTTGCTCCCAACAATTTACACACTGCTCCCCGTAGTACCTACTGCTCCCAGTAGTAAACCCACCACACTAAACCCTTCAGCTGGTCTTACACCAGTACAGAAACTCATTGGACTGCCCAATTACACTCTAGTAATTGAATACAATAAGAACAAAATACAATTCAAGTCAATCAACCACACTATACACAATACAAAATGGATTGAGATCAAGTGTGGAAGACTTAGCTCTGGTCCAGAACCAAAGCAATTGATCCTCACTTAAGTAGTGCTCCAAGACTCACGATCTTTATGATTTCTTGTGTGTAAATCAATTTGAAAACAGTTTGAAGAAAAGGGGCGCTTATGATCTCTTAGGAATTCTCAAAAGTATATTTCAGAAATCTCAAAGCTATGAAAATGATAGAGACAATTCTGATTTAAAACATCTTAGTTGTCACTGGTTCAATTAATTGAACAAACCATTCAATCAATTGAATTGACTATTAGTTGACTCAGTCAAAGATTCCAATAGTAACAGAAATAACTGCCACATTCAATTGATTGTTTTAAAAATTCAATTGATTGAAAAATCTTTTTCAACAAAAAAGAGTTTAGGTTCTTTTTCTCAAAACCATGTTAATATTGATAAAACCATTTTTTAAAACACATGAATCTTGAGTCTGTTCAAGAGTGATGATCAATATCACTAATGGTTGAGTACCAAGCTCACAAACACATCTACCCAAGCTTAGGGACCTATGACCGAAACCACAACAACTGCAAGTGGCTCAAGCATATCTTCTCTTGATCACATCTGTTCAGTAGGCTTCAATAGGTCTTCCAATCAACCTGTGCTTGGTATAGTCTAACACTCCGTCAAGCTATACTCTTTATTGTCTTCATCAAATCACATGCTTAGCTATGGTGCTAACATGTTCTCTTTTTTGTTTGCAAATAGCTTGCTTAATATAAAATTCTAAGGAACTAAATATAGAAATGATTCTAAATAAATACATTTGATATTCTCTAATATTGTACTGATATTCTCTGATACTCTCTTGATTATCTCTGATATTCTTATTGATTTGTTTCTCTGATATTCTCTTGATTATCTTATTTATTTCTCTAATAATAATATTCTAACACATGAAGTATTTTTAAACTGATTGTGAGTATTTTATCTCGTAATATAAGGTAAAATTTATCCATTTATGAAATTTATCACATTTAATTCTTTTTTCATAAATGTAAAAGCAGAAAATTTATTATGAAGAAAAGAAAATCACTAACAAAAATAATTGATTTATGTGACATAAAATAAAAAAAAAATTGAAATATTTTATGTGACATAAAATTATATATTTTGAATTTCTTAAAAACCAACAACCATGGAAAATTTGATGAAAGTGCTATTGCTGTCTATTCTTGACAATTAAACAAAGTCAAACCTATCACTCTTATATGATTTGCACAAAAATCTAACATTAGAATTGGGTTTAATCTTCATGTAGAATACTCCAACAATAAAGCCATTGGTGTGATAAAAAAATTATACCTATTTGATACAGCATAAAGGAATATTGTTACTTTCTTCTGTTCAGTTCTGTTCTTTGGTTTTCACCAACCCAGCAATTCAGATTGATTCTTTTTTCTCATAACACCGCAAAACAGCATCCGAACTCTTGTCTCTTCCTAGTTACTATTGCAGGTTACATCAACATCCGTTTTATGGTTTAATTATTTGTTTGATTTCTAAAGTCTAAGATGTAAAAAGAGCTGATCTTTACAAATTACTTTCAATCTATTATTTGTATACATACAATTTGAATTACTTAATTTTTTTTTCACAAAAAAGCTAAAAAATTTAAAATAAAATCTAAAGATGAAAAGATTTGTAATTATAAGTATTGAATAAATAATTGAATTTTTTTATTTCCAAATCCTATAAAAAAGACAATAGCAACTTTGTAAAATTTATCACGTGTTTAAACTTTTCTTATCAAAAGTGATACAACTAAATACAACAATGGTGAAAAATGTTATTAGAGATATAAAAAAAAGAGTCATTAACCATCCTTTTATTTCATTATATATATTTTCTATAAAAAAAAAGACATTAACCATCCTTTTATTTCATTATAAATGATGTATTATATTTTTTAAACCAACTAACAGAAGGTAGCAAATAGAATAGAATAAAAGTCTATTACTGTTATATAAACTAATAATAAATAAAAGTGTAAACATAAATATAAGTTCACCAAACCAAATAAATATAAATAATTCAAAACTTATAACATATAATAAAATAACATATAATAAAATAAATGGACAGGTTGACAGGTTGATGTTGATTTCTAAACATGTGACACCATAAGATAATTTAATACACTAACATTATAATTAATAACATCATATGCTAATTTAATACAGGATTGTATTATGCTAGTAATATAAACGAATTCATAAAAAGTATGATAGTAAACAAATGTACATTTATTTAAATTAATAAATAAATACCATAGGAAGGTTTTACAACGTTATCTAAAACTAACACGTTTATATTTCAAAGACTATTAAGAAAAGAAATCATATTTACATTTCTCATTTGATCATAAAAGACTCATATCAAACTTCATACCTCCAAAAATATATCACAAACATATTTCCATAATTAAGATTCAAGGATTTTTAAAAAATAAGCATTGAATAAATTCACTAGATACTCACACTTGATTGATAATTAAAATATATATTCATACACGTAGTTTTAGATACTTTACAGAGTTTTATGCATTAAATTTTATTACTTTATTACTATCTAATACATTTATATACATAACATAAATTATTATTGAAGTTCAAATATCTTATTGATTACATAAATCAATATTTACATTATACTTAAACAGCTAAGATTATAACTCAATATTAATTAAAAATTACAAGCATATGAATGCATTTTTAAGCAGAAAAGTACAAGAGCAATCATAAACTTAAACTCAATATAGAAAACACACATTTAAATAACAGTTGTGAATAGAGAGTAATACAAAAGATTTTCATCGGTAAGAAATTATATCTATATTATGAAAAACTCACTCGAAGTCATATAACCAAATACCTCATAAATATCACATCATCAACATCTGTATCTTTAACAAGTTTACCTCCCTTGTAATTAGGACTGGACCGAGGCCCAAAATTTTGTTTTTGGCTTTTTTTTTTTCGCTAGGGCCATAAAGTTACGTTGGACGCTAGTTTAGGTCTGCACCAAAAATTCAAAAATTCTGATATGGCATCAGGTGTCACTCCTGTTGCACCGAGTATGACCGTCGAAAAATTTGTGCTGAGCTGCGTTCACCTTGTCATTTGGATAGTGAAACATATATTTATTCTAACTAAAATCTCTGGGTTGTCTTCCAAGAAGTGCTTGTTTGATGTTTCGAATGTGACAAATGATCTAATCTTGGTGGATAGTACCACATAAACACAAATATTAGAGTAACAAATTAGTCCAAATAATATATTTTTTATTTATAAACATTAAAAATAAGAATAACAAAATAAAATCTAAAAAAAAAAAATCAACACTTTAGCAAATCTGCACTCCCTATTCACATATGTAATAAGCTCTTTTGTTCTTATTGCTTAACCCAATTAATTCCTTAATTATGATATATAGGGATTGAAAAATAATCAATCAATTCTTGGACTTGATGAGATTCTTTCGCCACATTGAGATCATCTTACAAGAACAAGAAGTCAAAGACTATGCTTGTTCCCGGTAGTTGCACATCTCTAGTTGACTAAGTTTGGTTCCGAAAGCTGAACCTATTTCCCAATATCGTTCAACCCTTAAGATAATATGTTAACAACAAAGGTCTATAAAACAAACATGACCAATAAAACTCAATCAGGTAAGAACAAAGTTAAGATCATTACAGAGATTTTGTCTACTGTAAGGCATTATAGCACAAAACTCAATAATTGCATATATAAAGAAGAAATTATAGAAGAGCTAAGAAAATGGAAAATAAAAAAAATAAAAAATAAAGTTTAAAAGAGTTATAAATGCAAAATCACCTTGTATTTGAACACAAGTTCCTAGTAACAATGCCAAAAACTTGTTAACATTTTTATTCGTTATGATGGCAAGTGCATCAATTGCTTGTGTAGCAAGTAATAAATATATTGTTTTATTCTATGCAATACATGAAAATAATGACAATTGATAACAAATCTAGACTACAAATTATTCCTTATATTTAAATTGTTAAACAAGGAAAAAAAATTTATGCATAAAATAATTAATTAAAATGTATTTTGTATTTTTATGAGCATTTGTAATGTGGAAAAAGAATGGAGAGGGCATGGAATGCAATTGCTAGGATTAAATTTTATCAAATCTCACTCTCATGCACAAAAAAAAATTTACCTTATGTCCAAACAATTGTCAATCTTAACCTGCAATAATACCCAAATCCTAATTCCTTAAGTGAACGAGTTTAAGCTTATCTATTAACCATCAATTCCTTGATCAAATATATAAATAAAACTTGCAATCTCCACAAGGGTCTTAAGACAACAAACAAATCATGCTCTATTCTTAGACACAAGCTTTCATTTAGTATTTTGATTCAGTTTCAGATTACAAATGATATTTTCCAATACCCTAAGAACCAATGATCAAGCCATGAATCAACACAACAGACAATGAGTATAGAAACAAAATACTAACATTGAAAGGAAAAACATATATATAAACCCGATATTGATTACACGAGAATTCAATTGATTACATCAAACCCTAACAAGATGAGAAGAATGAGCAATGGAGGAAAATAATGTTAGGTATCTAAGTGGGAGTCTAAGTTCCACATTGAATAGAAATGAGAAAGTTTAGCAACATATAAGAAAAAAGACCCACTAATCCAATGCCTTAAGGTTTTGGGTTAAAGGTGGTGTCATTCTCTTATATGAGTTTGGCTCAGTTCTCATTCTTATGAGATCTCCCTGGTGTTTCTCCCCTCGATTTTCCCAGTAAATAGACATACAAAGAGGAGAAAAGAGAACACTCCAAACCTTAGTCGTCATCCCAAGGCTACAGTTTTTTGATTCCTAGGTAGAGCTTACTTTCAGATGGAGTGGAGTGCCTCCCAAATACCTAACCCTAATGTAGAGGCCTCTTTAAATACACAATCTTCAATGACACTTACTTCTGGCCCAGCTAAAGTGGTTCCAAGCGCAACTTCAAATCTCTCACAGTCCAATTGGCTCCTGACCCAATTAAAGTAGCGTCAGGGGCAATTCATCAACAAAATATTGATCTTTTATATCTTCCTTCACGGGTTTGAATCCCTTTTCCTCTTAATCAAATGCTTCTTATTTATTTTTTAGGTAAAATAATAGGGATTTAAAAAAAATTCAAATCTTAGACTTTAATAATCAATTATTAATACAAATATAATGAAAGAGAGAATTTAACATATTCTAAACTTAGAAAGAATTGATTTCATTATAAAAATAAGTTAAAAATATGATAAAAGTAAGTATTATCAAACACTAAAAAGAATTATTGGTTACCTCAAAGCAAAACCTAATTAACCATAAAATAAAGGATTAAGCTCAAACTTAGATATCTCCAAAAACCCTCCCAACCGTAATTCATGCATGAATTCTCCTTATAAGATAAACTGAAAATTGGAGAAAGATAAAAGAAAAGAAGTTTTACCTAAAGTAAAAATGAGATGGTTGTATTCTCAAGAATCTTTAGATAAAATAGAATAAGGAGTAAAGAAGGAAAATGGAGAAAATTATTTTGGTTAAAAGAGCAGAAGAATTTAAAATTTCTATTGACACTTTTTTTCTTCTAACCTCTTTAGTCTTCTTGTTTTGCATTTTTTCAACCCAAGAAGTCAAGATTAAAAATTACTTACTATCTACCTTACTCAAATAAACAAATATTCATCCTACGAAAAGATATCCTTAATTAAATAAACACTTTTAAGTTCAACTATGCATTCATATTATATTACATAGAAGCATAACTCTTTAGAGCTTATCTTATTATTCATATTACGTTGAAATGTTAAAATAGCACATATTTTCTAAGTTTTTTAAATATAACATTAATTAATTTATTATGTGAAAGGGGAAGTATGTTACTTTATTAATCTGAATTACATCGAAATTGAATTTCCTTGACTAACCTCAGTTTAAATTCATTTAAAAAGTTTAATTAATTACATCTTGTGGTTAATAATTAATTACAAAACTCATAATTTTCATATTTATATATGGATCCTAAATTATAAAAGGTCAAATTTATTTGATATTGTATATCTATTTAGAATAACTACATAACATTTACGAGTGCTTTATGATTGATATATTGAAGTTAAACAAACAAAAGAGAAAATTAAACTCCATAATCCATAGGTTTAATATTTATCTCTAAACAATAACATAATTTAAAAATTTATTTAGATACATAAAGTGTCAGCCATTAATTAAAGTCGGACACTCAAATTGATAAAAATTGGTTATTAAAAATAATTATTAAAGCAATTTCTACATCAACTTATATATATAATCAACTACAAGAAAAAATTTATTTAATTTTTAGTTACCAAATAAAATGGTTGCTAATTGTGACCAAAAGAGTCATCAAATTAGATTTTGGTTGCTAAATAACAAAAAAAAAAATAGAAATAATGATTGAACTTAGTGATCAATTAAGTCAAGAGAATTGGTTTCTAACATTAGCTACCAAGGTTTTTTCACGTTTGTCAGCAGTATTACAATTATTTAATATCAAGGCAAGAAATGGGTGGCTGATAGAAGCTTTACTGAAATGCTAGAATTTTTGCATGAAATACTTGCAAAAGGTAATGCATTGTCGACCTGTCACTACGAGGCCAAGAAGATATTGTGTCCAATAGGTACGGAGTATTGAAAAATACATGCTTGTCCAAATGATTGTATATTGTATAGAAGAGAGTTTGAAAGATTACATAAGTGTCCTAGATGTGGGGTATCAAGATACAAAGTAAAGGATGATGACGGGGATGAAGATGACATGAAAAAGGGTCCTCCTAGAAATTGTCTTTAGATTAAAGGTGGTAAAAGTGGAAGAGCACTTGATTATTAATAAACTAAAACAGGTATTTATAGAAAAAGCTAATAGTCAAGTCTCACTTTCACAAAATCACCATCTCTCTAAAAATTCTATTCCTCCTTTTCTCTCTACTTTCTCTCTAAAAGCCTACTTTCGTCCTTCATCAGATCAATGATCGGAGTCTACCACTAGACTCATGGCAGCAATCTAAGCAATATTGTCCAATCAGAAACTCTGTTAGAGTAAGTTCAAGTATACCCTTTTTCTCCTTTGAGTTAGTTTCAAATCTGCTTTATAGGTCTATGTTTAGATGTTGCATGTTCCTTCAGAGACTTCAAGAAAATTCTCTATGTGTTCCACATCCTTATAGTGTAGTCTGATCATTGATCAGATACTTTGTAGTGGTTAAGATGCCCCTACTTTTAGGTTTTCAGAGCTCTTTTAGAAGAGTATCTGCTCAAATCAGGCAAGGGAAGCTGACTTTGAACATTCTTTCAATAAGAAAGTTTGGTTATGCCCTTGATTTTTGGTAGGATTGAAATTGATTGTTTGGTGATTTTTGGTGCACAACCTCATTTTAATGTTAAAAAACCTAAAATGATGAGTTGTAAAGTTATGTTTGGTTGGTGGCTAAATATTGAAATCTAAAAACAAACAATATTTGTATAATAGATTCATTGAGATTGATGGTTGCATGATTAGATAATATATATTTGACTGGTAGGGTAAACTAGCTTATTTTGAACTAAGTATGATATTAGCTTATATTGATGACAGTGGTAGAAGTAAGGTTTTCTAATCCTAGGTGTTTGGTTTGAGAAACAATGAAAGTTGAACTAGTATTGTGAAGCATTGAAGTTGAAATTTTTGTGAATTGAATTCAATTTGAAAAGTGGTTAGACATGGGAAAAGACTTATTTCATATAACTAGATATGTTGAGAAATTTGGGTGTAATAGATGATTTCATATGTAGATATGTTGTTATGTGAAAAATAGGTTATTTGAGGATGATTGATAACGTTGAAGTAGTGAAATAGGTTTGAAGAATCAAAAATGCAGTTTGTTTTTCTACATGTTTCGCTTAAGCAAGAGGCTCTCGTTAAAGCGAATCTAGTTGAAATTTGGACATGATCTTGGGTTTGTTTTCGCCTGAGCGAGAAGATTTTTGCCCAAGCAAGAAAATATTTTCACTCAAACGAGAGTATTCTGACTCAAGCGAAAATAGCACTGGAACTAGAGTGCTCTCAAGACCATTTTTGCTCAAGCGAGAGAATTTTTGCTCAAGTGGAGGGATTCTCGCTTAAGCTAAAGATTTTTTTTTCTTTATGTTCTCTATTTTGATTGTTTGATTCTTTTTAAAGCATTTTATGGATTGAATAGAATAGATTGATTTATAATTTAAATTGAATAGTATTGATGATTTAAAAATTATTGAGATATTTGAGATTAAGATTGAAAAGTGAATGAATGAATGAGTAGAGATATATGCATATGATATTATTTTGTTAAAGAATTGATTAAGATGATTAAGATCAAGACATGTTATTTTTAGGAAACAAAATACCCATGTCTAAGTTAATTATAATGCGCATTGTCTAAGGATCTGATCAATAACAATTGATATTCTATCTCTACTAGTAATAGGAATCAAATAGATGAACGTTAATTACTAGGTTGTGAGAGTCGAAGGAGGTCTGAACTAGGTGACTGCAACTTGAAACATAGCTAGTCAGAAAAGTCTCATGGGACTAACCTTGTCATAGAAGATTAATGATTCATTGGCTTGGAGGTTGTGTAGATTCACAACTTGGAGTTGTATGACAGGTGCATATCTCGAGATCTATTGAATACACGAGTCTTTCGGAAGTAGAGTCAAGTTTCTTTTTGTATGTTAGAGTCTTATGGTTGGATTTTTTTATGAAATAGAGTGTAAGGGATGATGTGACATGTTTATGTGTTGTTTGAGATATGTGATTATTTGAATATCCTAAGATTTTTTTAAATTTGTTAGCTTACCCTTTTTTGTTTGTATTTATATTTTGTTATCTTTGTAATGATCGTGTGTTACAAGAGAGTATATGACATTGCATAAGAGCCTATGAGTGATCTTTTGCATTGAGCATATTATATCAGTAAGAGATTTATTTTGAAAAACTCATATATGATTTTTGTAAATATATTTTATATTTTCAGTTTCGTATGATTATATATTTTGAAGCATATTAAGTATATATTATTGTAAGATATGTGTAATAATGAAATTACAACCGTGTTAAGTAAAAGATTTTAAAAGTTTTATTTTGTGGGACGTTACACATTATGTATCTAACCATCTAACATTAAATTAAACACTAATCAAACATTAGTATAGCTACTTGGACAAGTTAATTAGATCAAATTAACCTATATTGCCTAATAGAATTTACTAATGAAGAAGATCTCGATTTTTAGGATAATTTCGGTAATGAGTCACCTAAGTTGCAAGGCTTCGCCTCTTATAAGGTAAGATGCATTACGTACCTAACCTAACCATCAAATTAAACACTAATAGAGTAATAATAAAGTTACTTGAACATGTTAACCTAACTTTATGGAGTTAAAAACCTATTAAAATATTACAAATAGATAAAAAATTCAAATTATATTATAATCATATTACACATTTATTATATTATTTATATATCTATAGATTTCATAAGAGGATTATCTTCCCAAACATACATGAACAAATCAACCAATATCAATATATACCACTCACTAATATGAAAAATATTCATCCCTTACAACAATATTTATGTTTTTCAGTTTTAAAAATTATTATAGTTGATTATATGCACCTAATTGATGGTGGGTAAATTTATTTTTCAAATCTTATTTTATTAATAATAATATAAATAATTAAAATACTTTTTTCATTTATTTTCAAGCTTTCATTTACGTTTTATTTTTCATATTTTTTCCATTCTTTATTTTTCGTTTATTTCTTCAGTTTCTACCATACATAATGTAACTAGATATCTTGTGCCATTGATCTCTTCTTTTATTTTTCTCCAACCAAATAATGTTAATTTTTTTTATATATTTTTCACTAATAATTTTTACTTGCGGATTATCACCTAATTTTTAGTGGAGATATAACTAGAGCATTCATGTGCAAGAGTCTGAGTATCTTCCTTGTGTTTGACCAGGTAGGTGCTTTATTTTGTTTTCTAGAATGGAATGCATTTAGTATTAATAAAACTTTTATAGTCCATGGTTGTATCTTGAAACCACTTTAAGATTGGTGACATATATCTCAAATAACAATTGAATGATACAATAATAATATATTAAAATTCTTAATTGAAAAAAAATAGATATACCATAAAAATTTTAAAAAAATCAAAATTATAATTACTAAACTATAAATTAAAAAAACTTATTTTTAAGTTCATCTATCGTATAATTCTCTTCACTGTCACCCATAACATAAATCAGTTTGTGATTCTGTTAATAATTTATTTAACGTACATTTCGAGGAAACTTTCAAGTTCACCGGTCGCTAATGATTACTTTTCCTATGGTTGCTGATAAAAATAAAATAAGCTTTTCCTATAGTATTTTGTTAAAAGTTTGACGCAGGACCAAGAGTCAAAAAGATCTTTCAATAGATTTTAAGTGCGGCTGTGGAAGAATTAATTCCTTTTTTTACAGGCCAGAAAAAAACAAAATAAAGGTGGCAAATGCTTCATGAATTTTCTAAAAGATATAAATAGAAAAGTACATATACTTAGAAATCAGAAGTTCATTGTAAAAAGAGATAAAAAGAAGTATATTCGTAATAATATATCCAATAACCAAGTTGTACCCTGGCAGTTCTTTATATGATGCTCTTAAGATATACTTTTATAATATAAACTTACGATTATCTCATCCGAAAAATATTGTTCTTATGAAAAATTTTGAAGTTTTCTTAAACATCAGCGAGAGATTCTTTCAAGAGATTTTTTAATTGAAAATAGAAGCACGGTAAGAAATATGGGATAATTTTTTTAGCCTAGTGGATAAAGCAACGGTCAGACTGTAAACTCTTGAAAGCAACTCGAAATAAACGTAAGTTAGAAACTAGACGTAAATAGTGACGGTTGTGGTGTTGTTAAATCTGTTACAACTTGTATGGGCCAAACTCATGTTAGCTCTGTAGCCTGTTGCGTGGGTCAAGCCCACCCAAACTATTTAGCATGTACCAAACACCTGAAAGCTAGTTGTGCCCGCTTGGCCGTCACTAACATGCTTGCGTGGCCAGACCCACGCAACATGCTACAAGACTAGCATGGACTTAGCCCACACAAAGGCTCATGCAATGTAAATTTATTTGAAAAAATACAGATAAATACGTCTACTAACCTAATCCTCAATCATGAAAATCAGAAAAATTTCAGCATTCATAAATATATTTAAATACAATTATAATGAAATTTTAAAACACATTAAAGTTCTAATTGTAACCAACTACAATGTTTTAAATGTCAATATTTTACAATACTGCTCAAATAAAACTTAAAAAAAAAACATAAAAACTAAAAATGAAATACATTATAATAAAAAAAAAAGTCTTCTTCTAATCAAGTGCAGAAAGGAACCTGTCACAAAAATGAAATTTATTTTAGTAAAAGTTATTAAAAATATAAAATTTGATATAAATAAGAAAATATTGCATTGTAATGAAAGTTACATACTATGGGTGAGAAGGTAAGGGGAGGGGTTGGTGGTCATCGTCTTCGGTATAATGGGGGTGGACCTAACTTGTACCAGTGGATGTATCGCCACGTTGTCGCTCCATCATCACGGCAAGTTGCTCCTTTACCATCCTCGGGTCGTCCTTCAGCTCGTGAATTTTTTCTGTTGCTATATTAAGTTGGCGAGCCATTTGTTGTTCTCTTTCCGTTGAAACCGGAGAAACACCGGCAGAACCAAAGGACGAGGGCTGAGTGAGGGAGGACACTCCCTAGCAGTAGTTAGCAGCCAAGTCTGTAGTGCCATAAACTCGACCTCTACTCTTCCCTCCAGCAACTTCCTTCCAAGCCTGAAGCCAGGTTGCTGCATCTATCTGGGTGGATTCGACATTCGAACCTGATGAACTGTCTGATTATATAGCACTCAAACGCTGCTGGTAGTTTTTCTACACAATCATTTGGACATTTAAACGTTACATAAGTCTCCCATGAGCGAGTATCAACCCATTCACCCTTCTTGTTGGTGTGAGTGGCTATAAATAGTTCCTCAGGCTCAATTGGGCGTCCTTTTTGACGTTCCTGCAAAACTTTTGTAATTAGAAACAATATTTGTTAGAAAAAAATTTGATTACACTAAAGAGTTAGAAAAATAATACTTACAGACCCAGTGCAATTTCCAAGTTTGATTTACGTCCAGACGAGTGCAACACTCTACCCCGACCTATAGATTGATTAATTTTATTTTAAGATGATTTTTCTTTGAACTTTGGGGTATCCCAATAGCTCAAAAGTCCATGTAAAATATGTTTTGGCCAAGTTCAAGAGGGGGGGGGGGGGCAATTGAAACACCTTTAAAACTTTTCGCAAAAGTACTTTTCAATGTGAGAAATGAAAAATCTTTAAAGAAACTATTCAAGATGATATAAAATGCAATCAGCAATGGTTCAAAACAAATTCCAGAATAAAGACAATCACACAAAATCAGTAAATTGAAGACAAATTTTAATTCTAGAAAACCAGTTGACTGTTAAGCAAGTTCTGAAAATATACAGTGTGCAGTAAAATCAATGTTTAAAGATTAATCCAAGAAATCAAAAAATTAGATAAAATCTAAGTTTATAATGAATTACAGATTAAAGAACCTATTGTCAAACAAGACAATATTTGTTTAATGTATGAAAATTGTTTTTAAACAATAATTGTGGAAAATTAACTTTTCTGGAAAAAACTAATTAATGAACAGTGAACACAGTAAATTGCGAAATTGTTGATTTACAGAAAACTAGTAATCTGGTTATTGATCAGATTCAGAAATGTCAAGAATAGACAGTGTTCAAATAGAATATATGTTTTCAAAATTTACTTAAAATGTTTTCAGAATGTTGAGGAATCTATTCAATTAACAAGTTTTAATAGATTTTGAAAATCAAGAAAAATAGCAAGATTTTATCAAGAATAGTCAAGAGAGAGCAAGAGAGAACAAGACACAACAAATTATCTTGGTTCACCCTTCCATAAGGGCTATGTCCAGTCCCTTACACCACTGTAAGGATTTCCACTATGAAAAAGATCTAACAGATCAGTTTACAACACAATCTTGCAACCCGCAAGAATACACTACACCCTGCAGAAAACAACCCCCTGAAACCTACAGCAGATCAAGAACTATACAGTATACTGTATAACCTAGAAAACCCCTTACTGATCCCCTCATTACAACATGTACAGAACCCACTGTACAAACAGAATTACCACACCAGGTAACTCACACCAGAATAGAATCCAGTACAATGAAAGAATTCAGATAACGACACTAGCACAAGCACTTCTGTACAAGAACAGATTGCAAAAGTAATAAGAGTAAGAGTATAGAAGGCTTATTCAAAATGATCAGATCAGCAGTATAGCAAAAGTAGTCAGTTCAAAGCTCCAGCAGTATTGAGAAAACAGTTCTTGAACAGCTTTTCGAATGATCTTGATCGCAAGAACGATTAAGAGCTTTTTCTCTCTCTTGGAAAAACTCAGAGCACTTGGTTGGAAAATGATTCAGAATGATTTTGTTATGTTCCAAAATTTCGCGCCAACTATTTATAGACAACTGTCATTTAAAATTCAGTCGATTGTTTTGTCAAATAGTCGACTGTTTGTCTCCAGTTAGTTAAAACAGTTGTTCAAAGCTCAAAATCTGATTTTAGTAATTTCTCCAAACCTTAGTTAAATTAGATTTGAAAACATGGAGCTTATCCTTAATTGAAAATGCTTATAATGCTAAATTGAATCAAACTTGCCACACCACACACAATCCTAAGTTTTAGACCGAGCCTTTCAATCTTCATGAATTCTTCATGTAGTCCACATATGATCACATGGTCTTGAACTTCATCACATGGTTGGCTTCATCAAATTTTCATAGCAACTCACTGGTGCTAACAGTCCAACCCATGCTTCCTCACCCATCCATGTACGTCATGAGCCCTTTGCCCTTGCCTTTGTCAAAATGTCACAAAGCCTTTTTCTGACTTTAGACTCATAGACCTTCTTGATATGCTACTCATCCTGAGGGGCCCAAGTCACTCTACTCTGTAAAAAAGTTATAAAAATAAGTTAATATAATGTTATTAACAATGATTTCATTAGACTTTTATTTGATGTTTAAATTAAATTACTTTAAAGTCAGTCCACCATTTAAGTTGATCCTCTTCAGACATGGCATCATAATTATGGTAGGGTCCTCTGAATGATGACTTGATGCAATGCCCAATAGCCTCAATAGCATAATGATTTGTTGTCCAGCTTAAAAACATACAAATAAACATTTTGTTAGGCATTCACTTTACAAAAAACGAAATTAAATGTAAATATTATTACTTACCCTCTACCAATAGGCTGGATGATGGACACCTTATCCCTCCATCCTCTATACATGAAGGTTGGTCAATTGCCGTTGAAACAAATTCAACATTTCTAACATACTTTCTTTTATTGCTCTTATTTATTTATTTTTTGACAAAAATATTATAGCATACATTTGGAAAAATATAACATATTCATACATTCATAACTAATACACATACTAAATTGTATTTTAACAAATTAAGTATCATTTACCATATTATATCTTTATATTCACTCATATTTTATGCTTTAACTATTATATTTTATGTTTCAGCTATCATTTATTTATATTTTATTATTCAACTATCATTTATTTATATTTTATGATTCAATGTCATTCATTTATATTTTATGATTCAATGTCACTCAATTAAAGTTAAGATCATATATATTTTTTATTTATTCCATCAAATTATTAATAAACAATCATAAAAACTTTTCATCACTTATTTATTTATTACATAACTTTCATCATATTGTAATTTTTTTATTACTTTGATATTTTTCTTCTATACTAATTATACTAAAAAAATACTACACAAAATTTAAAATATTCATAACTTTTTTCTAATTTATTTAATAATAAATTTTATAAATACTTTTTAACTTATTCTTTTGTTTATAAACTTATATCTATCTTATCTTTCTTACATTTCTATTACTTTTACATCTTACTAATATACTAATAATACTAATTTCATATTATATTTCCTAAATTTTACTTTTTCTACATTCAATTTAATTCTAGTATATTTTTTAACTTGCTTCCTCAACAAAGTCACAGAGTAATTTTTTAGGAAAAGATTGTGTGGGTCAGACCCATGTTAAAACTAGCATGGGTCAGACCCAGGCTAAAACTAGCCTGGGTCAGACCCACGCTAAAACTAGCGTAGGCCAGACTCACGCTACACTTATCGTGGCCAGACCACGCTACTCTTAACGTGGGTTGCCGGCGCAAAATAATATTTTATTTAATTTTTTCCATTTTCGTGGGTCAGGCCCACTCAAGTATTTTTTAAAAAAAGAAATTAGCTGCGATTTTTGCGTGAGTCAAACCATCACACACCAAAAGCCCACGCTTTAGCCTACGGTATTTGCGTCAGCCTATTAGTCTACACCCAAAAAATGATGCTAATAAAGCATTTTCTTGTAGTATATATATATAACAATGTCTTTATACAAGTACACCATCTAATAACTGCTTTGTAATAAAAATTATTATACACAAAATAAAACAATATCTACCCACACTTATGTACATCTATCTTCAAAGATAAAAATATTTTCAAAAATAAAAACATGAGATCTCCTCCTATGGATTTGACTATAAGTTTATCTCAAACATGTATTACTTAAAACATGATTATAATAGTTTAAAACAAACACATGAAATAAGTTATCAAAAATGAAAGAAGTAAGTAAACTATTCAAGACACAACATTTTCTAGAAAATAATGTTTAATTCAAATATAAAAGACTAACATCTCTTACATTTTTATTTTTTTATTCTATATATGACTATTGAATTATCTCTCAATTATGTTTTCAATTAGAATTAATATATGAAAAGATAACTTTGGATGTTTATTTATTTTCTAATAATTTTTTTTTATCTCAGAATATGTTTAGAAACTTATATTGAAATTTCACCACTTCATACTTTCATTACAAAAAAAGAAAAATTACCGACGAGACAAATTCATTGGAAACACCCAAAATCTATCGATAAACTGATTGTATGTAAATTTATCGACGGATTTCTTAGTCTGTCGGTAATTACCGACAGATTTCCGACAGATTTTTGATCCGTCGGTACTGACGGATTTAGGATAAATCCGTCGATAATTACTCACAGACTTAGAAATCTGTCGATAATTACTCACGGACTTAGAAATCCGTCGATAAAATCGTCGATAATGATATTTTACTGACGAATAAAGTTCTGTCGATAAAATTTCGTCGGTAACTTAACTTTTTCTTGTAGTATTTTATTTATGTGATTTACGTTTGTTAAGAAAAATACAAGTTAAACTTTAACCAGAAGAAAGTTTCGTATATATATTAAGTGGTGTTATTGGACATTCAATTTTTTTATCATAAAAAAAAGACAATTTCAATATTTAATATACTTTATTTAAAGTGTAATTGGCAATAAATGAAAATTCAAGATGATAATTAAATCACTACTAAACAACTAATTCTTGTTAAAGATACAAAAAGTTAATCACAAATAAGTTCGTCTTAGACGTCTACTATCAATGAACAAAAAATTGTTTAGAAATATCAAACGTAGTCTTTAACAAGTATTAGACAATGCTACAAAGAGAGAGAAAAGCTTTAGAAGACCATATTATTAAAAGATAAAGTTCTCAAATAGACACCTTATGAACTACCATGTCTTTAATGACCTTCTTGAAAACTTAAACATGGGATGAGTCTCACAAAACAAGAAAGGTAGAAGTTGCAAATTTTTTGTTGAAGCAGTTTTCTACCAAGAAAGAAGCATTAAGAGAATGCAAGACAAAGACACAAAGATAAATGAATATATTGCACCACTAAACAATAGACAACTCATATATAAACACAAATCATTAGATGATCAAAGTCGAGTAGAATAGATGCAACCCAAAAAGTGGCACACGTTAGATGCTTCCTTGGAATGTCACATTGTTCGATGTCTACAATCGAGCTATAACGACTCTCCATGAAGATGTTGACACAAGTATCAACTATAAACATGTGGAAGCTCTTTTTGGTATTGCTAGTGATACAAATGCATACACAAAATTAAATAAATGTGTTCCAAACACCTCAACGGAATACAAGCAAATGACGTCATAAAAATTCTCTAACAAGAGATGACTTTACAATATGTAACTTTCAACGACCCTCTTTGGAAACCTATATAAGAAACCACAACCATGCAAGAAAAAAAGGTTCAAGGATATAACAAGTGTTCTAAATGTGCATGTGAAAAAGTGTTAAAACCTAAAATGCTAGTATTGAATACCATCTTCTTGACAAACTAAGATATATAGGTTGATTTTAACTGTAAACTTTTCGTAGTTGTAAAGTATTATTCTGGTGGACAAGGAGATTGTAAATTTCAATCCACTCTAGAGAGTCTGAACCTTGTAATCAAGCAACATTCTATTATTGTATTGTTTGGAGAGACTGTGTACTTTGTCAAAAGAAGTATTGTGTACTCATGTTTAAACTCAATGGGGTTTAAGTTGATAGTCTAAAAATGCTTTATGTACTTAGTGTAAAGAGACGTTGTATACTCAAATAGATTTGGAGAGACTTTATGTACTTGTTGTAAGCCAGATGTGACAATAATAATAATTCTAATTTACTTTGAATAATAGATCTCATTGTTGTTAGATTTAGAGAAATGGATGTAGCTTTATTTGAGATGAACCAATTTAAATATTTTATGTTATTATTGTACATTCCTTACAAGAGAATGATTTGTTGGCTATCCTCTTTAAAGAATGATTATGAAAGTACTAATAGAATCATCATAAGAACCCCTTTACGTCTAATAGGCCTTTTACGTAGTTTTCCTAAAGATGTTTCTACTAGCTTTATTCAATCTCTTTCTAGATTTAATATGTTACTTTAGTTGGTATCAGAGCTACATATGTATATTTTAAAGCAAAATGGAAAATGAAGATATAGTGATCAACAAACCTCATCTATTCAAATGAGAATACTATAACCTACGAAAGCAAAAGTTGATAAAGTTATTTGAATCCTATCATATGGGTATGATCGATATCATCAAAAATGGAAACTACACTCCTTTAGATGAAAAAAGTAGAACTAATAAAGGTATTTGCTAAATTCAAGAGCACATAACACACTTATTTTCTCCTAGTCTGAAACAGAATATTTACGGTTTCACACCTTTAAAAGTGAAAAAGATATGTATCATACTCTTGTTGAAAGTTATGAAAATTCTATAAAGGAAAAACCCCTCATTTATGAAGCTACTATAATCAAGCCAGGATATGAAGCAAACAACATATGCTTTATGGCAAACACATAATCTAAATACTCATCAAATGACTTTGATGAAGAAGTAGACTTCTCTGACCTACACTTAGTAGTCAAATCTTATCATGTACTTCTTTTCTAACTCAACTTTACTCTCTAGAGCTTTTCAAAAATGTAAAAGAGAGATAAAATTCTTATTGACAATTTTAAAAAAGAGTCGTATGACTCTAAGTCCAAAAAGGATATCTTAAAAGAAAATTCCAAACTATGTTATGAGCTTAAAAACTTAAAAATAACTCAAAAATCGTTCAAATCTTCTACAGAAAGATAATGGAAATATATCTCTCCTTTCAAAGATCAAATCTTTAGAGAGCAAAGTATCTTAGATAAATCAATCTCAAAGACTAGAGAATGTTTTCATAAAAAATTACACTCTCAAAAAAGTCTTGATCACTAATGACAAAGAAAATAAGATATTGAACTTATTAATTAATTCATATTGAAATCCTTTTAACAAGAGTGGAGTAGGTTATGAGAAATAAAGATGCACACAATCTACTATTCATATATTTGACAATTGAGGTATTTTCAAGACCTCAAAATCTAAGCATGTGAGGCTACCAAAGAATACCATCATTCTTATTGCACATATTCTCAATGCTAGAAAGAAAATACCAAAAATAACATAAAGGGAATGGATGCTCACTAAGCATGAAGAAAAAAATATATATGTTCCCAATGTCAGAAATGAAGAGAAGAAGCTTGACAAGTCAAGGGGAAGATTAAGAAAAAGAGAAGAAAACAAACATGGGAGGTTGTATGTTAATGCTTGCATTCAAAGGGTCTATGTGAATCTTGCTCAAGATAGTCTAGGATAGATGAAAATGTTAAGAATTGTGATTCTACGACTATAAGCCTTTAAAGACCAATCTCTACAAAGTCTATATAGCAAGAGGCTTAATAAGAAATTATCAAATCAAGAACACTCTTTCTTTCATTGTATATTATCAAGACACACGAGTTAAAAGGTATCAACTTAGTAGGTGTAAAAGTTATGTTAGCCATAATGACATATTAAGCATGACTAAACTAACAACATATAACAAAAATCTCACCCTTACTTTCATATTGCATAATCATGTTTTCTATTGAGTTTCATGCATCACACTCATATGCGTACTTGATATTTAATCAAAACATATTTGGTTATTATCACATGCATTGCGTGTGCTGACTTATATAAGACTTCTAGAAAATGGTGTATCTAAGTATCAATGAAAGGTTAGTAGAACCAACCTATATCTCGAAGAAGCCTAATGTGACACATATTTCCCACCTCCTATATAAAGAAGTGCCACATTTATATTTCATTATGCTTTCAAACATTCAAAAGTCTTAAGTAAAACAATTGGTACTCAAAAGCTTTCTATGCAAGTTAACGCCTTCCCAACATCCATGGCTATGACTTCACTTGCAACCTCTAACTCTTGTTGTTGTCGTCAAGTTGAATGGTGACAAACCCATGAGGTTGTTTGTTGAAGAATAGGTGTACTTTAAGGAACTCGACTCTTGTAGTCTATGTTACTTTGGTAGCCTATTGACTATGAACCAAAAACAAAATAGTTAAGGCTATCAACTGTCATCACGTCGCAAATTGCTACATTATCGTCTAGGATAAATGCTATAGGGAAGAAAGCTTCATGTAGAAGACTTTGTATGTCAACAACATCTCCCAAAATCTTAAGAAAGAGAGGAAGACTTGGGCTAGAAAGGTTGGGAAGCTTCTCATGCCAAACCCTACTAATGGTTTAGATATCAGTTGTCCTTCTAGATGAAAAGTTGTTGTTGCCAAAAGAAAACTTGTTGGACACCCCTACAACATCTAGTGCTACTCTCACAAAGGACCAAAGAAATACATCATCACACTTTGTGAACCCTTCTAGGAGACACATATTGAGAAAGTATCACCAGAGACTAACATTCATATCAAAAGCATAATAAAAAAATGTACATAATAGCTTAATGTTGTTAGGTTATTTCATTCCATCTATTATACAAACTCTGATGTAAGAATTTCATTTAGCTTATCATTACCTAACATTTTAATTTACACGATTTAGGTTATTAGTGAAGTCATGATATCTCTTTTTGGAAATGGGTTCCACTGCTCCACATCATCATTTATAAAGTAAGTCAGACTACCATCCCAAGTATTTGTCATTTCTTATCCAACTCAAACAACAAATAACTACTAAATCCATAACTTATTCAAAGCATGACATACACACACATACAAATCAATCTATACACATTTTTTCCCATATCAATTTATAAACATACATCATATAAACCAAATTATGTAAAATGATTTATTTAATTTAAACACAAACCATTGAAATAGAGAAATTTCACTTAAGCACAACAGTCTCGCTGGAGTGTCATTCTTTACTTGGAAATAAGAAAGTTAGTTACTCTCTCTCGGCCAAATTCTCTAATGTAATGTTACTTGAGTGACATACTTAGCCACTTGAGAAACTTATGAATTAAATGTTATACATTTATAGGAGACAAAATTTCTATGGCTTCTCTCTTGCTTGAGTGCTCATATATTGTTTAGGCAAATCAAGTTCTAGAGGAAAGAGGGTTGATCCTATCTCTAGCATCCAAAATGCAATCAATTGGATGCTTGAGCGATAATGCTCTACCATACATCCATAAAAATTGGTCCTTTAATTTTAAATAAATTAAAGTTTAACCATACAATAAATTCAATTAGCACTTTAAATTAATTCTCAAACTTATTTTTTGTTACATAATAACACAAATTCTTATAGAAAATACATTTTCATATAAATTAAAAATGATATATATATATATATATATATAATTATAAATATAAATTATTTAACTACATACTAGAAAATATTATATAAAACTAAAAATAGATTAAAATATATTTATATAAAAGTTACAAACTACAAATTTAATTTTATATATAAAATTGTAATGTCTCATTTAATATAACGTAATGTCTCATTTAATATAACGATACTAGTGATATATTTAAACATATATCCATTAAAGATATATGTATATATAGAACCTGTTGGAACTCTAACTTCTCAAAAACTATTATATATATCTGTGAGTGTGCGTGCATGTTTGCATCACAAAATGTTAGGAAAATAAAACAACTTTCTAGTATTGTTCTAACATCTCTACTTCCATATGCAAGATCAATATCCCATCACAACACAATTGTAATAGTTCACAAACACAATAAATGTGAGAAATTATTTATTTTAGATAATGACACAACATTATATATATACATTATACAACACATACATATATTAGTCATATCACATTATTACATTAGAATACACCAGAACAAATTTCATCCGAATCACTTCAATAAAAGAAAATAGGTAAATTTCATCTCAATTATTCAAAGTAATTTATCACACTCAACATTTTAGAAGACTCGTATTAACAATATCACACAATAGTCTAACACTTGACCTATAAGAAACATATTATCCATATTCAACTTCCTATGTCAAGATGGTTCGTTGCACTTGCTTTATAACAGCCTAATGCACAAACATCATTTAGCTTCTCACTACCTAAAGTCTTAATCTATGCGATGAGATCATAAGTGAAGCATAAAATATATTAACACACACACACACACACATTACTTGAGTGAGCTCTCTCGTATCACTTAACAATATCAAATCCAGAGGAAAGAGAATTGATACGACACCTCTATCACTTAAGTGACCTCTTGTCACCTAAATGACCATCTCCAAAGGAGAGATTGTTGGTTTGATGTCTCTCATTTAAATGATCACTCATTGCTTAAGCTTCATCTACTACTTAAGCATGATCTCAATGCTTGAACAACGCTACTTGTTGTATAGCCTAACAAGTTCTAGAAACACATCGTCCTCTTAATGCTTGAAAGCACATTGTCTCTTTAGTGATATTATGTGGTTGCATAATCTCACATATTTAAAAACCTCATGCACCATCATCATATCCTAACGCTTGAGTGACGTTTTGTTGCTTGAGGGTCACTTATTTTCAAAAGAGTGAGAACTGTCTCAACTTTTCTCTCATAGTCTCAAGTCATAACTTGAGTGATATGTTGATGCATGTAATGATGATTTATCGTTTAGACATTCAAGAAACACAGATTTAACTAATAGAAAGGACAACGTTTTAACTTTTACACATATATTTATTTATTATTACTTTAAACCACCAATTCAAACTCAATATAAATATATTATCTTCTAACTTTTAATATATACATACATATATATATATACATACATATATATATATATATATATACATACATATATATATATATATATATATATATATACATACATATATATATATATATATATACATACATATATATATATATATATATATATATATAATTGAAAGAAATATTACTATTAACTCTCGTTAAAGTTTAATAGCAAAACTTCATCATTATATTTTTAATAAGCCAAAAATGTTTCTACAAACTTAAGGAAATAACGGATCAAACTAATGGTAGGACAATAACAATTTAACTTGATGAATACTATAATTGGTTATTGTTAATCCAGTATTTATCACGTTTTTAGTAATATAATCTGAATATAAAACAAATAACGTCAAATTTTAAAATTCTAAAAAAATTAGATAATAAAGTTTTAAAAAGATAAAATCTATAATAAAATAAACAAAATCAAAGTTTATAACTTATTTATAAAATTTTCACTCTTTATCCATTTTAAAATTTATATCTCTAATAAAATTTTAAATTTTACAAAAAAACCAATTTACTATACTACTACTAATTTCTAATAGAGTTAAATATACTTTTAATCTCCCTTGCATAACAGTTCATTTTTAGTCTCTGAAAACAAAAATATTTTGTTTTGGTTTCTCACGTATAAAATAAGTTAGATGTTGTTGTCTTTTATATAAAATGGTTATAAAATTTTTATCGCTCATTATGGAAATAAACATTATATATGACATGTATTACCAAAGATCATAATTTTAAACAAATCAATTGGTTTAATCAAGAAACCGGTCTGTAAGCAGACATGGAATAGGTTGAACCAGTAAAAATAGGCAATTATGAATGGTCAATTGAATATTATGTGCCAAAGAAGACTTGATTTTGTGGTTTTATAAAAATAAAAGCCACTGGGTACTGCTAATTAGTGTAATGGTGTGCTGCAATGCAATGCTACGTCACAGTCAAATCTGCAAACTATTTGTTGCCACGCCGGCCGGAGTCCATGCATTTGCGAGTTATTGACTTGAGATGGTCCTCCTTCTTCCCGGTCTAACTTTGACGGACCTCAACGCAAATTTCGCTCTGCCTTACAAATAGAAAAATGTTATCGTGCTTTCTTTCAAATTTTAAATTCTTCCTGAACTCATCCAACAGTTAATGATTTGTTTGTGATTGAATCAAGCCTTCATGCTAATAAAGTAGTGATAATAATTAAATAAAATTAAGAAAAAATATTATAAATTTATAATAGTAAAAGCTAAAAGTTTTTATAAATTTCAATATTTAAAATAAGCTAAAAGTTTATATAGTAAAAGCTAAAAGTTCTTTTATATTTAAATGAGACCTTAAAATAAGCTAGATTACTAATAATTTCTCCTTTTATTTTGTGTTAATAAATCTTTTTATGCGAAGTTTATTAGTGTTATTTTGACTATAGAAATCTTGAGGATTCGTGGTAGGACAAGTTTGTGATTAAAATATAATTCGATATTATTTTGTCAATTTCTTTTAATTTATATATTTTTTTTTAGAAAATAATTATTAAAGTGTATTAAAAATTGTGATAATATAAACTACAAAATATTTTACATTTATTATGAAGACAATAATTATGTTTAGGGTTCTTTGGTAATAGTACTTCTAATTTTCATTTTGTGTAGTTCTTTTTGGAAGATTGTGATTTTTTTTCTCTGATTTTTATCAAACATTAAATTAAATATATAATGAAATGTAATTAATAATTTTAGATTTATTTTAATTTAATAACATTAAAATGATACTACATTAATATTTCTGCTCATCTATTATAAATAGATTTTGGTTAGTTTTTGACCTTTCCTTTTTAATAACTAACATTTGTCAATTCTTTGACCGATCCTTCTAAACCAATTTCACATTTTATTTCAACTAAGTTATTTAATCCATTTATTGGTCTTTTAATCCTATCGACTGATTCAATTTAATTTTGAAAATACAAATAGATATTTTTTTTTGTTTTATTATTTCTAAACATGCATATATAATTATTTAAATGCGTTATCATAAATTAACATAATCTTATAGTTGTTATGACAATTGACTCTACATATCATTTCCTTTTTCTTTATTAATTTAGCTCATTTAAAAATACGTTTAAAATAATGTTACTTTTACCAATAATGTCGTATAATTTTTTTTCATAAATTTTAATAAGTCGGACTTAACTATAATTTATAATCAATTATAATCAAGTATATTAGGGACAATTTTTTTTCTAAATATTTAACACACGTTTTATACCTAAAATTTGATTTCAAAATCACTAATTAAATTATAATAATTTTAGTAGGATCTTTTTGTTGATACAGTTTTTAAGGAAAATATTTTTCATTATTACATGGAGACCCGATTTCAATTCCAATAAAAAAAATTAGGTAACAGTTGCCATATTTGAATAAAAGCCACTTTGTACATGCCACGTGTTAGTATGTAGTTTAAAAACAAGATAATTACTTTATTTTATTTCATTCAATTAGTTTGTTTTATTGGAGCTTTAATAAATTATGTTAAATAGACTATTGACTATATATAAATTATTTGAACAAAAAAATTAAAATTGAGGTCATGTTTGATATGTTTTTCTTTTTCTTTTTTCATATTATAAGTTTATACCATTTTAATTTTTAGTATAAAGTGTTTTAGATATTTTTTCATGTGCTGAGTCCATTTATATATGCAATGCGTTTAACATCATCTCTATTTATGGGATCTTAAATTTAATAATATTTTATTTTATTTAATTATAATTAAAAGTTTTTATTTTCAAGAAATTACTTGGTAAAAATATTTGTTACAAATAAAAAAATTCATTCAACTAAAAACCATAAAAAAATATTAATTGTAAAAAAATTAATTATTTTTTAATCTTTCTTTATTCAAAGTTTAAAAAATTATAAGAAATATGTGACGAAAGCTAATATTATATAAATCAGATTCAAATTTGTTTTACTTCAATTTTAAAATTTAAATTATGACTCAAAGAAGTTAATAATTTATATTTAAGGTATCAATTTTTTAATTATATTCCAAATATAATTATTTCAATCTTGGCTTAATATCTTGATAATTTAATAACTAATTTGTATTTGAAAATATTGTAAAAATGAAAAGTAATTATTTTTAAAGGCCAAAAATAAACATCATGAAAATTAAAAAAAAATCAAAATGTATTTAATATTTTATAATTTATACATATTGGAGTGGAAATAAATGGATAACTTTTCTTCAACGGCTTAATATATGTTTTTTATCTTTACTGTTTTTATTAAATTATTATTATTGCAGAACTAACTTATCATTCTAACGTTTTATTTTAACTTTTTTACTATTCTTTTCTCTCTTTTTTTTATGGAAAAAAACTATAACGAGACACTGAATTTTTTTTTAATAATAAAATGTAATAATTTAAATTTTTTTACCTAAATAGCATTTTTTTATTTTTTATTTTCCTTAATAGCACTTTTTATTTTTTATTTCCCTTTATAACACTTTTTATTTTTTAATTTTTAAAATAACACTCTTTTATTTTCTTTTTTTGTTATCTTTTTTATTCTTTAATTAATGTGCAGTACATTAACTATAATTATTATTTCTTCTATTTTTTATTTTTTATTTTTTTATGATTTTATGATTGTATTTTACCATAATAATTTACTGATTGTATTTTTGTATTAAAATTTATATTAAAAGAAAAAATTATAATAAATTATAAAATTGTTATTTGAATTAAAATTTGTTTTTTTAGTTTGTTAAAAAATATCTAAATAATTAATGACAAAAATCAATTAAAATTTTGATAAAGATAAATTTTGATTTTTGATAAAGATAAATTTTGATTTTTGATAAAGATAGAATTTAGTTTTTGTTAGAAATAAAATTTGATTTTTTATTAAAGATATCATTTGATTTTATATAAAGATAAAATTTGATATTTTATTAAAGATATCATTTGATTTTATATAAAGATAAAATTTCATTTTCGATAAAAATATAATTGATTTTTTTATAAAGATAAAATTTGAATTTTGATAAACCTAAAATTTATGTTTCATTTTAAATAAAGTATTTTGTGTACCATTAACTAAACTATTTAGTAAATATATGATTTTAATTTATTTTTCTCTTTATGTTCAACTTATATTGCATAATTTCAATAATTAACAATTTTTAAATAATAAATATAATATTTAAAAGCAATTCATAAATTAAAATTTTATTTAAATTTTTTAAACCATTTAATTAATATCTATTTACAAAAATACTTTAACAATTTTATTTTATTTTTGCTATTAATTATTTAGATATATTTTTAACAAATAAAAAATACAAATTTTAATTCAAATAATAATTTTATAATTTATTATAATTTTTTCTTCCAATATCAATTTTAATATATTATAGTAAATTACAATCACAAAATTATAAAAAAGAAAAAAAATAATTATAATTAATTACTGTATATTAATTAAAGAATAAAAAAGATAAAAGAAAAAATAAGAGTGTTATTTCATGAATTAAAGAATAAAGAGTGTTATTAAAGGAAATAAAAAATAAAAAATACTATTGAGGAAAATAAAATATAAAAAGGTGCTGTTTAGGTAAAATTGTAATAATTTTATAAATTTAAAAGATAATAAGTATATTTATATATTTTATTTTATTCAATACATTCTTTATAAATATATTCTAACGTGCCTTTTCTTCCTTATCTGAAGTGTCTTTTTTCTTGAATGGTCGAATGAAGTGAAGAACTATTACTGAATCTGAGAAACAAAAGACAGAATATTTGTTAAATATTTTCCAGAATTAATAACCAATCGATTATCAATTTTCTAAAAAGGTTTATTTCCAATTGATGTTTTAAAAAATAAATTATATTAATGAAAGTTGAATATGTAATTCTTTCTAAACTTATTGCACAATTAGATTTCCCCTGTTTTGATTATGCCGAAAACAACAAAGTCGTAATAAAGAAATGTGGAAAAGGAGAGAATGCTAGACCAAATAAACAATGAAATAAAATGAATTCTTCAGCCTTGGTTTTGTTTGTTTATGCATTCTTCTCCCTATAAAGGGTAGTTCCAGAATTCTGTTTAAATGCAATACCACCGCGAAGGTAGCTTTGCTGCATAATCTGCTCTCTTACTTTCTACACACTTCAAACACCTTCACAATCCCATCTCTTTCTCTCACTGCTTTCAATAGCCATGGCCTTCTGTGGTGGTACCTTTCTTAAGCCAAACTATTCTTTCTCCCCATCCCACAAACCCAAAGCTCCAACT
>Ga0209489_103139_pt1 | contig 32615 bp, 13 predicted proteins | sample SiratrowhiteBW_FD_187527 | JGI IMG/M metagenome (GOLD analysis project Ga0209489, IMG submission 187527) | Root nodule microbial communities of legume samples collected from California, USA - Siratro white BW (SPAdes) (version 2) | ecosystem: Host-associated > Plants > Roots > Nodule | place...
GCGTCTAATCAAGTTTTTTGAAAGTATAATCTTCTGGGTTGATTGTTAAACTATTGTAATCCTTCACACTTTGAAGTTATATCCTTGTGAGTTTTCTTTGAATTTTCTTTGACAATGTTTTTTTTTCTTTAGAATTCTTAATCTTAAAGAAATGTTAAGAAGATGTAACCTGAAAAGGTATGAATACTTATTATAATATAGAGAAGTGAGAGTACTCCTTATAACTTAAAATACTTTTGTTAGTAAAAATTTTTAAATAATCACTTTAAAAAAAAGTAGATGTAGTTAAAGTTTGAGTAAATCAAAATAAACTCTCATGTATTAATGTTTAACTAGTATTGATATTGTTCATACTTTTGATTATTATTTAATGATTCTTAATAAAACTAAGAAAAAATTTTTGTTTTTTATTTTCAGTTTTACTTGTTTGTTTCTCATAAATATATTGAATAGACTGAACTATTTTTTTTTTCCATTGAAATATTATTGTTAGACAATCTATAAAAACCTATTATTATATAATTCATTAGATGGTTTACTTAACACTCTAATTTTTATCCATGAAAAAAATGTTTAAGATTTCATTCAACTCTCTTATTTTTTTATATAATTTAATAATTTATACTAAAATATATTTAGTTTTTACAAACACATTTACATGCATTCTTCCAAAGTTCACCGCCGCTAGAGCCATACAAATTTCAAGGTTATTTATTTTAGCATTTAGTCTACTAATAAATCCCCTGACAAAAAAATAATAAAAAACCTAACTTGACATGACCGCTTCCGAAAAGGGTCAATACTGAATATTTTATTTTAAAAAATATGTTAAAAAATTGTCTATGATAAACTATTTTGTATGAAATAAATTTGGATTCGTAGGCATCTTTCGTTAAAGGTAGATGCTAAATTTTTATTAGTTATGTATTAACTTTTATTAATTATTTCACAATATTTTTCATTTTAAATATAAAAAATCATTAAATGTTTTTAAAATATCTTTGTCTATTAGAATCTTAACTAAATGCTAATTTTCCTTCAAAACAAAACTAAATGCTTAATTTAGCTTATAAAAACTAATACTCTTTTTGCAACTACATTTCAACTATATTAGTAAAAAAAAATATTTTATCATAATAATTGGTACATTAATAATTTTCTTAATAAATGATAAATAGTTTTATATGAAAAGTATTATATTTTTATCCAACATAGGCATATAGATTAAGGAACTCTTGAGTGTTCTCAATTAGTTATAATGTGTATAATATTGAAGAGAATCTAAGTGATTAGTAACAAAGCATAGTTTGAGTATGAGTTATGTGAAGATACCAAACATTTCTGCATCTATAATTACATCCTACCATCTACTAACCCAATAAGCATTATTAATTGGTCACAACCGCTCCCATGAATTCCATAAATGCTTCCCAACAACACTGCCCTATATTAATACTCATCCAAACTCACACCACTGCTATCACATCAACCCAACTCAATTCACATTTTCTTTCTTCCACCAAAACTTTTCTTAAGAAAAAATGGCAAGTGAGGTGGTGAAGAAGGAGGGGTCTCTCAACCTCAAAATCACCAACAAGAGCCATGTCCAACCTGAGGAGAAAGTTGGGAGGAAAGAGTACCAGTTGGCTACTTTTGACCTTCCCTACTTGGCCTTCTACTACAACCAGAAGCTGCTGTTTTACAAAGGGGAGGACTTTGATGGGATGGTTGAGAAGCTGAAACTTGGACTTGGTGTAGTCCTGAAGGAGTTCCACCAACTGGCTGGAAAGTTGGGGAAAGATGAAGAGGGGGTGTTTAGGGTTGAGTATGATGATGACATGCTTGGTGTGGAGGTTGTTGAAGCTGTTGCTGATGAGGTTGCTGTGGATGAACTCACTGTGGCTGAAAGTTCCAGCAATCTCAAGGACCTGATTCCTTACACAGGTATCTTGAACCTGGAAGGCATGCACAGACCCTTGCTGGCAGTTCAGGTAAATTTTCTTTGGTCAAATTTCAATGCATGTTCATTTGGTTAAAGGGTCAACTTTTCAACTTGAAGTTCAAGCTTTTTTTGTGGAAATTAATGACATTGCATAATGACAACTAACTGTCATAAAAGGGGTTGGAGGAAACCATGAAAAAAAGTTTTACTAATTTGTACCAGATCTAACTTAGGTTTTTGGATGACTTCATTATGAACCCTACTTTCTACACTTCAAAAATCCATTTGCTATGTTTCTTTTTACCCTTTTTGTTTTTCTAATTTGTGAAGAAAAGAAGAAGATTAATTATTAAATGGAACATTTTAGTTTGTGTCATCAAAACACCACTCTTTTTTATTTTTTCTCTTTTGCAGCTTCTATTTGAATCAAAGCATTTAGGAACACAAAAAGTTTGAAATTAAATGGATGACATTGGGTGAAAGGGTGTTTTTCTCCTATATTTTATCAGATCCAGGGCAAACTGAGCCCACCACCCTCTGAATGACTCCTATGAGATGTTAAAAGTTGTATAAATTATTGATCACTTTCTGTTTTTAACAAAAGAATATAGGTAAAACATCAAATCACTGCCACCAGTTTTCGTGTCTCATCTTGCAATGACAAATAACTAGTTAACAGTTGAGCACTAAATTTCTTTCCACTCAAAGTCAACATGCATCGTTAAATTTCTAAAATGTGTTCATTATATTGTTTTTTTGAAAAAATTTATCACATTTCAATTCACATCTTTTATAATAATGAATTGATTTAACTCAAAAAATATGTTCATCTGAGTGTGGCTCAGATGAAGATAAAGTTTATGCAGACTTGGCATGTGATAACTGTCCTAATAAATATTCTTGAAGTTCTCATAAAACAGATTTGTTCGAACATTCTGATGAAACATGATTGAAGTTTTAAATTTAAGTCTTATATAAAATACCTTCAAATAAAAAATACTTATTTATGATGTTTAAATTAGTTTTAAAATTATAAAAAAAATAAACTGCAAATAAAAAAATTAAAAAAATATATGGGTCTTACAAAGTTATTGAAAAAAAAAACTTTACAATAATGTCTTGGAAATGACATGTGACATTGTAGACCCTACTTAAAAATAAAATAAAAACTTAGAGTCTTATAAAACCATTCATTGCACATCCTCTAATTAACATGACTAATTACATAGTTAAAATAAAATCAATCTAACAGTTGAAATTAAATATTTTTGATAAATAATAAGCATCATTATTAGTGCAGCCCATTCATCACCTATCACATTTACTCTTATCTTTTTCTCTCTCTCAATATATAATACCTTTTATATATTTTTTTTTTATTTTTTTTTCATTTCAATTTTTTGCTTATCCATAGTTAACGAAGCTGAAAGATGGCCTTGCAATGGGCCTGGCATTCAACCACGCTGTCTTGGATGGGACTGCCACGTGGCAATTCATGACATCGTGGGCCGAGATTTGCAGTGGCTCGCCCTCCACGTCAGCACCACCCTTCCTGGACCGGACCAAGGCCCGGAACACGCGAGTGAAGCTGGACCTCACGCTGCCCGAGCCCAACGGACAACCAGCTTCCAACGGCGACGCAAAGCCCAATCTTAGGGAAAGGATCTTCAAATTCTCCGAGTCAAACATCGACAAGATCAAGTCAACGCTCAACGAGAACCCTCCATCGGACGGCTCAAAGCCGTTCTCAACATTTCAGGCGCTTTCCTCCCATATTTGGCGCCATGTAAGCCTTGCACGTAACCTGAAGCCGGAGGACTACACCGTGTTCACCGTCTTTGCTGACTGCCGGAAGCGCGTGGACCCACCTATGCCGGAGAATTATTTCGGAAACCTAATTCAGGCTATCTTTACCGTTACGGCAGCTGGGCTTTTGTCGGCCCATCCGCCGCAATTTGGAGCTTCCTTGGTCCAGAAGGCCATTGAAGCCCATAATGCTAAGGCTATTGATGAACGCAACAAGGAGTGGGAAAGTGCACCCAAAATTTTTCAATTCAAAGATGCTGGGGTGAATTGTGTGGCTGTGGGAAGCTCCCCAAGGTTTAAGGTTTATGACATTGATTTTGGGTGGGGCAAGGCAGAGAATGTGAGGAGTGGAACTAACAACAAGTTTGATGGGATGATTTATTTGTATCCAGGGAAGAATGGAGGAAGGAGCATTGATGTTGAACTGACCTTGGATCCTGAGGCTATGGGGAGGTTGGAGCAAGACAAGGATTTTCTTCTAGAAGCATAAAGTGGCAACTTTTGAAGTAGTACTACTCAGATTACTGAAGGGTCATGATGCTGTTTAATTTAATGTTGTTGTGTTGTTTTAGGTTTTAAGTTCCTTTAGTTTGTGGTTTGTGCTCTTCATTTAGTTTCAGCCTACCAATGTTTCTTTTCACTGTATATGTTGTGTAGTTACATGACAACAAGTGAAAGGAATTATTGTGGGAGTTTTAATTTTAGTAATATATGTAAGTCTTTTTAATTAAATGGTGTTTTAGATTTTGATAAACCAAAAGCTAAGATGTTTCCATACGGTTTTTATATGATGTTTGAATCTTGTGTTTTAAGTACAAATTTCAGTGCTTGACAACTATAAGGAACATGTGAACAAGGTAAATAGATATCAATCACTTCATATTTTAGAGTGGTTAAAAGTTTATATAAAGAAAAGAGGATAAAAATGAGTTGTCCTCTTTTCTGTCCCTCTAGCAAATAGATATAGATCCGAGAGAAAGAATTAAATGTGTTCCTTCAAATGGGGCAAATGGTATTGAAAATTGGTTCATGCGTTGAATATATTGAGAAACTATGGGAAGACAATGCTATCTTACGTTGTGAATTAAAACCTAAGTAGGTAAGCAATAATGGGCCACACATTTAGATAGAGTGAGAGTTCAAGGCAAGTATGATTAATATGGGCACGTGTATAGGGTCTAGTACTCTAGGTTTTTCAATGGACAAAATTCTATATTCAGTAACCAAACTTGGTGTCATTTTCTCCAAAGTGATGATTAGTTAATATAAGTTGACAATGATCTCACACGAATTGTACTTGTAATGTTAGGGAATCTAATGATCTTGGAGTTATTACTTGAAGGAGAGCTGTGCCTAACTAATGTAAGGGTTAGTCTTGCAATTATATTATAAACTTGTGAAAATGTAAAGAAGACAGAAAAACTTTACATAATTTATAAATAATTTACTAATGTATTTCAGTATGAGATTTCTCTTTCTTATAAGTTGCATGTATGGGTTAACCATGGGAGAATGGTGGTTCAAGTGGTTGATGGTTGTGATGGTGGAATGACAAGTGTGATGAGTAAAGAAGTACTGTCAGATTAATAACATGCAAGTTGAATATAGTGTAAATCAAAGCAACTTTAATGCTTTGTTTGTTAATGGTGAAAGGGAAGAGATGAGAAAGAAAGTGAAAAAAATAGTAGAAAAAAAGATTATTTGAGTATAAGTAAATTAATGGAAAGTAAAAAAAAAAATCATTTAATAAATTATTTATTTATTGATTAGAGAAAAAAAAAAAAGAGAAAAATTTGTTTTCTCTGGGGTTTATCAATAAAATATTTGAGCTCATAATGAGCCAAGTGAAGGGTAGCAAACTCATATATGAAGATGAAATGTTATTTTTTACGAATAAGTTTTCATCACATAATAGGTAGTTTCAGTAGCCTATTGTAAGATATGTCAAACGTGTCTTTGTCTTGGTACTTTGCACCCATGTTTCTTTTTTTTAAAAGAAATATCTAAAAATAATTTCTTTTAGTAGTTTCATACGTTCTTATTAGTAAAACAATCAAAAAAGTGTGTGACAAGTTTAAATTATGTGTGGATTATTGTATAATCCATAAATTTATTATATATTATATAATTTAAAATTAAAAAGTGTTTTAAGACTATTTAAAAATGTATTTTAAATTATACACTATAATATATATTTCTGAATTTTAAAAAATATTTTAGATTATATACTTTAGTATTTGTACAATTTAAATTATATTTTCTGATTATATAATTTAAAAATGTATTTTCAATTATATAATCTATAATATCTTTTAATTATATAATTTAAAAATATATTTTATATTCTACAATTTAAAATATATTTTTAAATTTAATAATTTAGAAATATATTTTAAATTTTACAATCTAAAATATATTTTAAATTTTACAATCTAAAATATATTTTAAATTTTACAATCTAAAATATATTTTAAATTTTACAATCTAAAATATATCTTTAAATTGTATAATTTAAAAATTTAAGATATATTTATGTACCTAACATTGTATTTTATATAATTAAAATTATATTTTTAAATTATGATAGTAGAATTCAAAATATGTTTTCAAATTTTACAATGAAAAATTTTAAAGACAATGAAAAAATTTAAATTTTAAACTTTTCCCAACACGTGTAGGGAAAGAAATCAAGGGGTGCAAAATGGAATTAGCAATCTTTAGTCATATCTTGAACACCTGTTGGAAGCCTGGGTCAATAAATGAAGTCTGGCACATTCTTTTTCCACCTCCATAGTATAATATCATCGTGCACCTCCATAACTAACGCGAAAAGACAAAAATTTCCTCACGGAGAAATATTTAAGGCACTGCCCTCCACCCCCATTCCATGACTTTTGGATGGACCAAAACTGAAATGATTCTTTTTATTTTTACGTTTTTTATTTTCGAATTGGTTTAATTAGAAATCTTTCCTTCCCAGCCTTGACTTTCAAACTGGTCCAATCTAAAATGATATTTTTTTTTCTTTTGGATTAGCCCAATTCTAAAATCCTTCATCATTTAGATTAGTTCAATTCGAAATGATACTTTTTTTTTTTTAAATTTTCGGATTGACTAATCCGAAATCCCTCCACCCCTCCTTCTAACTTCCAAACTGGCCTAATTCAAATAATATCTTTTTTATTTTTGACTTCTGAATTGACCTAATCCAATATATGTATAAGTGCTTTGTTTTTTCTTTTCAAATTAATCCAATTTAGAGTTAACAATAATTCAGAGCTAACAATAACTTTTGGATTGAAAAAATTGACGTTCAATCCAAAATATAAAATACTTCTCCGAGCTCTTCTCTTTTATTTTTATGATGCCCTTTTCAATCTTTTCACAAAATTATTTTGGGCATTTCAAAAAGTATGGAGCAGAAAGAATGTGTCATGCAGTCTAGATTCACTAATGAACATGTTTTGGGCCCATTCTATTCTAACTTTCTTCATTTCTTTTGTTTTGTGAAAACTAATTTTCAAAATGTATTTTACATTCTAGAAACTAGCTTAGGAGTATTAAAGCAAAGTGAGAAGAGAAAAAGGAAGTGAAAAATGTTATTTTGTGCTCATCCAGTGGCTAGAAAAAGTAAAGGTTTTAGACCCATGTTTGTGAGCTTTGGTCCTCCATTTTTTGTTTTTATAAGGACAGTTTCTTCCTCCACCTCCACACACTTCTTGAGCACCTCCAAATTATTCATTTCGGACCAAAATATCCTTAAAATATTATTGTGAAGACCCAAATACTCTTTTATCTTAAAACTCTCTTCCCTTCTCCACTAAGCTTTCTTCATTTCAATTCAATTCTGTAGCGCCACCTCCAAAGCACAGCTATCGTTTCATAGTCCGATTTGTTAGACATTTTTATTTCGTGAACCTTCAATAGCAATGAATTATTTGAGATATGTATGATGTATTTTTAGATTTATAGAGTATTTAGGAAGATTTAACGTGGTTTGCGATTTGAGAGTGTAATGCATTCTGTACGAAATGAGTTATAGAACAAAACATTCATTAATTGTACTACAGATCCGTAGCACATTCATTAATTGTACTACAAATCCGTAGCACAGTTGCAGAATACTCTATTCCACAATTCATATTTTCTGTAAAATGAATTACGAAATGGAGGATTCTACAACTATAATACAGATCCGAAATAACATCATTGCACCCCATAAATTTGACATTCTGAAACACTATTTTTCGTAATTAATTCGTAAAAACCAAAACACATTCTAGAACAAGTGTTCCATAATACAACCTTAACCCACCCCAAACTACATCGCACAATATTTCGCCACCGCTGCTCGGTCGCGTTGCCACACTCACACTCCTCCATCGTCGCTGACTATGCACACATCGCAAAAGGAGACCAATCAACCTCTGCACCTCATCACCTTCACGCATCACCGTCGACCCCTCACCTCCCACCACCTTTAGCAGAAGGATAACATTTGTAAATTCCTTAAGAACAGAGTTGATATTTTTTCAAGTTTTAGAATTGCCTCAAGAAGGCTTGGAGGTGCAGGAAGAAGCAGTCTTTTATAAGTGACCCATAGGTTCATTTGCTAGATGATCTTTTTCTTCCTGCACCCCAGAGTGAAATGACGAAGTTGTCTTTCATGCACTTCTTCCTCACCGTACCCCACTACCAATGTAGTCACCACTGTCATCTTTGCTACACCATCACCGTTGCAAAAGGAGAAGAGAGGAAGAACGTTGTAGAGAAAAAGGAAGAACGAGAAAAACGGGCTCTGGGAATTTTGTTATGGAAAAGTCATCCTAGAAAATGTATTATGAAAAGTATTATACACATTGTGGAAAATTTGTTCAAAAATATATTGTGTTTTGAAAATTTCATTCTAAAAACTTTATCCTGTTTTAGAAAGTCCATTTTTTTAAAATATATTTCATTAATTCAAGAAAGTGTGTTCTAGAAAAAATTTTATAATAATTATTCTGAAAGTCAATTTAAAAAAGAAATTGTCATTTTAAAAATTATGGGGGTGGAGGAAGAAAAAGTCTGCTAGATGTAGTGCGTCATTTCCTTTGGATCAAACTGTTCCATCACTATATTTTTGGGAGAGCTTCTTCGTGCACCTCCATAATATTAGCTTACACCTCCATATATTTATTAATTTCAAAATTAACTTTGATAAAATGATAAAAATGTTCATCTGATAAAAAAATTAAGATTACCGAATTATAGAATCTAAAAGTCGTTTGAAATTTATTCTGACTTTCAGATTTTACATTACAGAAGTTTTAACAAATAAATTTTAAACTTTTATATTTTAGAATCCGAAAATTAGGTGTTGTCCTTTAGATTAAACAGTATATTTTCAATTCAGAAGTCATTCAAAATATAAAATCCAAAAATTTATAAAATAGTAAAAAAAGTACAGCTCTCTCCTTGCTACTGTGAATGTTGCAGTAAAAATGTGAAGAAAAGAGAGAAGGGTAGTCAGAAATTATAAAGGGAGAATAGTGCTGGATCATACAATTAGTTTAAGTTTTAAATTTAATTTTAAGGGTAAATTTGTCTTTTTATGTATGGAGGTGCAAAGTGATATCAGTAAGAAGCTCTCTACTTTTGGGCTTGTTTTTCAAGTACTTTGATTTGGACTGCTTCTTCCTCCACCTCCATATCATCTTCCTGCACCTCCATAGCCCATGCGAAATAACCATTTTACCCATTTTAAAGAATTTTAAAACCCAAATTACCCTTCATCCCCACTCACAACCTTCACGTCTCCTTCTTCCTCAACCAAGTCTGTACCCCTTTGCAAATCTTCGGCGACTGCATCTCCACCGACTACACCTCCTGCATTACCGTTACACGTCAAGACTCGGGAGGATCTACTCCACCTTCACTGCACCTCCACCTTGGCTGCACCTCCATTTCATTGCAGGCTAGACGTAACGCAACTGCTCCACCTTCAGTTGCACGATTTGGCACCCATTCAAGCTTTATCTACTTCTTTATAAACTTTACTAAAAAATTCTCCCATGATAGATTGAAGAAATCATTTACAATAATCACATAAAAAAATATCGTAAGTTTCAATGCTTTACGGTTTATACAAATCACATAAGAGAAATAGTTTTACGGTTTGTACAACCGGTAAAAAATTGAAAAAAAAGAAATTATACTTACGGTTACCATAAAACTATTTTGCTTCTGTGGTTTGTATAAACTGTAAAGCGTTGAAACTTACAGTTTGTACAAACCGTAAAGTTTTCTCATACACTTATACTTATACGGGTTGTATAAGTCGTAAGTTCTTATCCATTCCAAATTCTTTACGGTTTATATAATTTGTAACATTCAAATATCCTCAAATTAAACTTACGACTTATATAAACCGTAAGTGTATAACTCTTACGACTTCTACATTCTGAAAAATATAAAAAATCGAAAAATAGGTATCTTGATAACATCGATGCTTACTCTTTAGCCACCCACTCTAACCAATAACCACCCAAAGCGCCTTCACCCCGTCACTCCAACACTGTTAGAATCTCTCACTACTGTAAGTGAATTGTATTGTACCTCCACCGCCGAACAGAACTGTACCTCCTCTCTTAAAACCCTCTTTTGTCATAGTAAGGACAATTCAGTCATTTACTCATGTCTACTTTTGGAATTTTAAAAACTATGGAGGTGCAGAAAGACTATATGGAGGTGCAGGAATAAGCATTCTTTGATTTGAGTCTTGGATCCATTACTTTTGTCTTAGTAATATAAGGTTTTATTTTATATACATTTTATGATATCACATCATATTTTTGCAAGTTTTATATTATATTTTTGTAGTTTTTTATTTACAATTAAATGTAAGGATAAATTTTGTAAAATAAAAAAAATAATTATTATGATTCACTTTCTGCTTAAGTACCTAAAACTTTAAATTTAAGATATTTCATACTACATTATAATGAAAATTTCTTGTAATATTTAGGTTTTATAGCTTAAGAATGTATCTATAACTCATTTATTAGAAATATCTTTAGTAAATTTTTTTCAACACTTAGGATGTTATATACGATAATGGATCAAAGATAGAATAAAAAGGGTATAAATATAAACTAAAATAAACAGATTAATAAATGAAAATGCAGAATAATGTTTTTATAGTGTAGGGATTGTGTTTTTCGTTTTTATTTTTATTGTTGTTGTTGAATACTTTTCTTTTTTACTTATTATGTTTTTGAATTATGTTTGTAAAGCTATTAGAATAATACAGCAATAAATACAATATTCATTACTGAGTTATTGTGTTTACTTGTTTCTGTCTGAAACTTTTCTTTTGCTGAAAACAATAAGCAATTTCGCTACGAGATATTTAGATAAATGCATATATTTATATGAAAATTTTAAAAAAATCAAAAACTAATTTATATATGGGTTAAAAATAGGTTTTTAGATAAATGAGTGGAAAAGTTTCTACAAAATTTACTTATTCAAAAGTTAACTTTAATTTATGTAGATTTTTTTTTAATTTTTCTCTATAAATACTTATAAAAATCAGCTTGAACATTACAACATATTCTCAGGGTAAGAATTGTCAGGTTTTCTTTTTGCACCCTAACAATATCATGCTAAACTTATTTACATGTTTTACGATCTTAAAAAATAATAATTTTACTCAGTTCTCACATTTATAGACAAAAATGTCACTTGCAACACTAACCTACTTTAAAATTTTCAATTGTGAGTTGAAAACCAACTTAATTGTTCTTGTTTAATTATTTGATCCTTTGAATCTGATATTTCCTTTTGATCATACTCCATGATTGTGCAATCATTCATTCATTCTTCCATTCTAATATGAACAAATCAAAATCTTATCTGGATACAACTATTGATTGTTTTCCATGCATAAGTTAAATCTAATTGTTGTTGTCAAAAACTCTTTGGATGCCATTTTACTCTAAGGTCAAAGACAGCACAATCAAGGTGTCACCATCATTTAAGTGCACTAAAATAAAAAAAAAATCAAAATAAGTTTCTTAGTTTGAGTGAAAAGATCTTAAACCACTTATATAAAAAGAAAGAGAGGAGAATATAATTTTAGTTGGGTGGGAAATGTATAATAGTTGATGTAATAAATGTTGTATTTATTGTCTTATCAAATTATGCAACATGCACCACTTTACAATAAATATTTGGCTTATTATATTTTTATTTTATGAAATATGGCACAAGTTTATTGTAGGAAGCTAAAGTCAACTCGAAGAGCTGTACCTGTTCTTTTAACCTTTTGTGGCCAAAAGATGAATGGAAAATAGAAAGGAAAAATAATATAAATTATGAGTAATATGTTGGGAAAAGAAAAATGACAGAAATAAGATAAGAAAGAATTAAAATGTATATTTATATTTTTTTATACTCATCATTTACATTATTAAATTTTGTTCAGTTTTACAATGAGAGTATGAACTACAGTTCTTTAATCTGAACAACAGTAATGAATACTTTTTCATACTTCTTTGTTTACAATTTTAAGTCATCAGGGATTAGCATATTAATTGCTAGTTTTAAAATTATCATAATTGTATAATTTTAGTATATGTAGTTTGGATTATATTCTATTTTAGTCCTCTTTTTTTTTAGTAATCAAATTTATTTATTTATAAAACTTAATACATTTTTCTTATTTTCTGCTTAAAATCCTTAAGTTACAAAATTTTTTAAGAGAAAAATATCTATATTGTATGACTTCAAGATCCTAACTTTATTTTTAATAGTAAATAATTTCTATCAATACCATAATTAAAAAATACATAATTTTGAACAATCGGGTCTTCCTAAAACCTTTAGTAACATATAACATTTTCTTACAAAATTAAGCTTCCAAAAATGTAATTATATATATATATATATATATATTAATTTGATGTACGTGTGTGTACTTGCATCTTTATTGTATCTATAAATTCAATCTGTTGGATCTAAGGGCATAAGATAAATTTGAAAACAAAGCAAGGGAAGAAATGTGACAATACTTTATTAGTGACATAGTTGTCAGATTCTGCTAATTAAATAGTTTTGGACCCTTCATCAAAAAGGCTTCCCAGTTCATATCCAGCTTTCAATATATAAGCTGTTTTCAAACAAACCATGAGACCTGCATTTTATCCTTAAAAGACAGCAAAAAGAACCAACACAAAAAGGAGAATCATCATCCCTTAGACAATTCTCCACACCCAAATGTTTCATTTTCATTTTTCTTTGGGTATAATATTAATCCAATTGGTGATTACAAGCAAACTCATATACAATTTCAATTTCAAAGGGTGAAAGATAATTTGTAAGCATTTTTTGAGTCTTGAGATGTGTGGTAACCCTAGAGGGTATTTAGGAACCTTGTACACATAATTTTTTTTTTTTTTTTTGAATAATATTAAAATGTGTAGATGAACCACCACCTACTTGTTAAATTGGAGCATGTGGTGTGCTGGCTAAGCTTTTGACTGGTAGGGTCATGGCCACACAAAGCCATCCCATATGAGGGGCATCTTGTCAAATATCAGGTAGTTCCACCTCCTAATGGACCCACCAATCTATGAATTAGCTATGTGAATAAAGTTAGTGTCTTTTTCCCCCTCTCTTTCTTCACTTCCGTTCATATCATTGAAAGTGAATCTATAAAGTCAAACAAATAATTTAAAACTTGATATAGCCCAAGCCCATCTTCAGAGGGTTGTAGAGAGAATAATGAAAATATGCTTAAAAGATTTTGAAAGAAACATTGGTTATAGGAATGTTATTGAACCTCATTGGGTTATGATAGATAAAAGGAGAAGAATAAGGGTATTTTTTTTTTTTTTAACTTTGGAATGATGCTTTTTATCTTTCACTATTAGCATTTGCCATAAAAGATGAAAACATAATGGGGTCCTTTTCTCATATGATTATCATCTTTTCAGAAAAAAAAAAAAATGAGATAAGAAGTAGAACAGTAATAAAATCAAAGTTGATCAACAATTTTTTTTTTCTTTTACAGTTTGTTCTTTCTATAAAAAGAATAGTTTCATCTTACAAAATTTGCATACATCATTAAGGAAATCAGATAGATCAAAGAATTAATTTCATACATTAATTTACATCATTTACTAATTAGAAATTATAATAGATATGTGTTTTACATAATTACTATAAAAAGTAATACATAATATATATTTCTTACATTCAAAAGGGTGTGCAAATCATTCATCATCAAAGAAAGAATCAAAATTTAACAAATTATATAGACCAAGTATATGAAATAGTATAAAAAGAAAATTAAAAACTTTAAATTCCTTTATCCACTTAACTGTGGAAAGTGGTGCAAAAAAGGAGCAAAACCCTAGTATGAGCCATTCATATGTAAAGTAGATGAATCACACTGACATTGACCTTAAAAGAACAATCTTTTGGGCATTTTTAAAAATCTTTTCTGTGGGGTTAGTGGTTAACTGAGTTTTTTTGAGCTAATCATCCACATCTATGAATAATTATAGGTTCAATTATATAGCATTCAACCTTTTAGACAAGGTTAAAAAGTGGTGTCAAGTTAGTAAAAGTTGCTTTTAAAAGAAAGATCTTGTGCGAGTTGACACAAATGGTGAACAATTCACAACCATTATCTTTTTAAGAGTGAGTTTTAATTACCCTCTTGTTATCTTATTTTTCTTGAGTAAGTTTCTATTCAAAGTCTCAATTTTTTTATGAAAAGAAATGATGAGAATGAGGGAAAGCAACAACACAAAAAGACTCTAACTTTTTTTTTTCTAAATATCAAAATTTGAGTTAAAATCCAAATTTCGAAAAAAAAAAAAAAGTATTTTGAGATATGAAAGTGATATGAATGAAGTGAAGGATAATGTGAATGAAGGTTTAGAAAAAGAGGGTATAAAAAAGAGGGATGCTTTAGCCTTTAGGGAATGTCACATTCACACACAGACACACGAGGGCAATGCACGAAAACCCATTCACATATGTCACCAAAATGCAAGTGGATTCGCACACGTGCACACCAACATTGGCCTCTCAACCAAACAAGGAATAAAGTATGCAAAGAACTTTCTCTAATCTCTTTGTTCCTTTTTAAAAAATTAGGGTTTTACTTCACAACAATAAAGCTCCTTTTTAGACTTGCTTTTATTGGAAATTTCTCTTTCAGTTTCTCAGTTTTGTTCATATAAGTAACCAATGTAGATTAGTGCATTTACATAATTTTCAATGAAAATAATAGTAATTCATCAATATTAAAAAATTTATTAGGGTAGAAAAAAATCATTAAATTTAATATTCTTTATTGCTGGACTGCTTGATTCTATTATAAATTAAATAATTAAATTCAGATTTATGTTAAAAAAAATAGTTTTGATCTTTTTAAATCAATTGTATTGGAATCAAAATCTATATCTTCTAAATACAAAATTATTTTGAGGCTTATAAGTCAACTTGATATCAGTTCTAAAATTAGTATATTTTTTTCAAATTGATTTTAAAATCAAATATGATAAATAAAATATTGAGATTATTACACATCAAATATCTGAAATAAAAAAAAATAGTAGACTCCAGACTCTATTCAATATAATAATGTTAATAAATAATATTAATATGATAATATAAAAAAGTAATAATACTTAATGTAAAATATCTTTGTACTTTATGTATTTTAATCAATGTTCAATTTAAAATTATGTTTATTATATTATCACATGTTGTATGTCTTATTTCAGTGCAAGAGTAAGAAAAAAAAATAAAAAGGTATTTATTTTCTGTGTTTTTTTAACTCTTATAAATATAACATTTCTTTTAAATAAAAGACTTGTACAAGTTGTTGAGTTTACTCGATTAAAAATATCTTAAAATTTAATAAACATAGAAGATACTTTTATATTTATTTAAATATTTTTTACTGAAACATAGTAATTGATATATTTTTATATTTATATTTTATTATTAAATTATTAAGTAATGCACAATTTGTTATTTAAAAAACTTTGATGTATATTTACATTCTGACCAAGTTTATAAATAAACATTATCTCCATTTTGTTCTAATAGACTTCTTCGATTGTTTTTGGTAAAATATTTATGAGAATGATTTACAAAGCTTCTTTGGGATAAAGATAATATTTTAAAATAAACTTTTGTAAATATAATTTTAATAAAATTTAAAAAATTATTTATATAAGAATTTTCTTCAATTTTAAAGAATGTATGTTTGTAGATCTGACTTAAAGTATTATTTTAATAGATAAAGAATTAATAAACAACTCCCATTTAATAATAAGAATGTGAACTATAATTTGCATAACAAAAGTGCAGTTAACCTTAAATATTTATTTATTTATTTATAGTTTTTTATTTACTTATAATACATAATAAATTATTAATTTTTTAGTTTTATTTTGTCAAATCTCAAATTAACTATTCATAATTTTTTGAATTTTTGAAGTATGTAGAAGTCTAAAAACACAATTATTTGAGACAAATTACACCTAACGTGGTGCATTCCTTCTTGCATGTAAACTTATTTCTAAAAGTTTTTCTATTTTACTTTGTTTATTTGTTTGTTGCTTTTCTTTTTCTCATTTTTTTGACCTAAATCATATTATGGAATATATATGGTAGGTATGCTACGCATTATGTTTGGATGTCATTCTCTATATTTCAAAAATATCTTCTACTCATTTTTTTTTTCAATTTTTAAGTCAAATACTCTTAATATAGTATTTTTTTTATGAACAAGCACGAAATAATATATATGTTTTTTCATTTTTTTAATGGGATCTTGTGAGATTGACACAGAAAAAAAATTACTATTTTTTTTTTAGAAATCTTTTGTTTGTATATAGTCACTTATTAACAAAAAGACATAACTAACATGTCTTTTGTTGACAATGTTAAAATATGTCAATTAATAAAGAAGCTAAGTTCGCATGACAGTAACATAGAAGGCTATAGGTCAACAAATTTACACAAATTAAATGGACTTTTGAATGTTTTTCATAGACAGTAATTTGACAATATTAAGTTAAACAAAATATATTGTCATTTCACAAACATGAAACATGGAACTGTAGGTAGCTTTGCTTTGCACAAACACTCAGACAAAGGAATCTTCTATAAATTCTAATTTTTGATTGTTTCATTTGTCTTCAATAATAACAATATACACAGTGTCAATGAATAAAATAATATAAAGTTGTAAAAGACATAAGAATATAAACATTAATCTCTAATTAATAAGCTAACTTTTCTGCATAATTTCATGTATATGCATAGAACATTTTTGGGATGATTGCATCTGCATTATTTTTAACTACCTATCTTACTATAGCATGACAAATCTTTTACAATTATTAATCTTTGTAGAAGAAATTGATTAATTATTTTTTAATAGGATCACATTTTCATTCTTAATTATGAAACCACGTCTTGATTGTAACTTGCTTATTTTTTTTCCTTTTCAAGACTTACACAATAAGAAACGGAAAAATAAGTAAATTATTTATATAGTTTTCTATATTATAATTATAATTTAGATTCTTTTAATTTCTATTGTTTTATTTTATGTATTGTTTTTTCATAATTTTAATATTTTTATATTTTAAAATATTATCAAGTTTACACACTTTTAATGTTTTACATTTCAGTTAAGTAGATTATTCCTAATGATACCTTAAATTAATACTTTAAATTTAAGGGTTAATTACAACAAAGTAAATAAAATTAAATAGGTGTAAGTTAAAAATCAGATGAAAAATAAAACCTAAAATCATACAAAAAGAGTAAGTGGAACAAAAAATCAAATAAAAAAAAATATTTATAATAAATAATAAAATAGAAATGTTTTGGCAAAACAGAATACCTGACTGGATTCCGCAACGATTTCTCAACTATGACAGTTATTTGGTGACGAATGTGATGCAGTCAACAACTCATCATATTTCAAAGTATTCAAAACAGACGTGTCTGATTGGGCAGATGGGAGAAGTTCCAGGAGAAGCACACGTGGTCCTGACAACACAGTAACAGTCACAAGTGTCACGTGAATGCTCAGAAGAAATGCAACAGCATAACAACAAGAACAACCGATGCAGTGAATCACGAGTATCTCACACCATCCTTAATATCATGCTTTTTTCACCTAGTGGCAAAATAGTAATTTCAACTCCAATGGAAGGGTCCCACATTGAGCTGTCATCATTACTATTTTATCCCTAACTCTGTCACTCATAGATCTTAATTATTAAGAAATCTTAGTTGCATTGCATGAAACTATGTAAGAGTTAGTTGTCAATATTAATATTAAATATTAATATATAGTACAACCTAGCTTTTTCTTAAACCTCTTTCTTGCAATTTGGACCAATCTTTTGTTTTTTCATGTTAACTAGATCTAATTAGTATAATATTAGAGCCACGTGAAGATGTACAACTACAAGTGGCTTCAACGTAAACAATTTTTTTTTTTTTTTCAAAAAGTTTGAATATACAATCCATTTCAATTTCTAGATATATAAATTCAAAAGAAAATAGTTTTGATGGATTGAAAGACAAATTTTTCTCTCAATATTAGGTTAGATTATATTCACTACTTTTTAGTTTAAGTGTTGATTGGTACTTTTAAGAGTCATATTAGAAATATCAATCCAAATACATTTTTTTTTAACGTGGATACTATATAGAGTTGTAATGGAGTTTTAAATTTTAAAATAGATTATATTTAGCACGTGGTGAATAATTTTAATAATATTATTTTAATGGATTTGAAATGGATATATTAATTTTATCAATAGAATAAAAAGATAATTTTAAAGATAAACTTTCGTTTCCTTAATTTTTGATTTGAAAGATTGGAAAAATAGTTTGAAGACAAACTCTAAGTTTCAAAATACATATTATCTTAAATACAATAATTTATTCTAATAATATTATTAAAAAAAAATTTAAACATAAAGTGAAAGAGATACTTCAACCTTTTACACGAATATTGTTAATCGCGAATATTGTTAATATACTTGAATATTTAATGCAACTGTTATGATATTACTCATCTTTTACAATCTAATTTTTGAATAATTATTTCTACCTTACTTATCAAACCTTACCTTTATTCATTTGTTATTGAGACATATTAGCCTCTATCTATATATCTACATACATGTAATTACTTTTAATTAATGTTATCTTTTTAAACATAGGACAAGATGATAACTGGTCATGCATACTGATGAACATCTTAATAATGTTATATTCATCCTATAGCTTAGTTTGTGCATGAAAATGATATCTAGCCATGTGTGTTTACATCCTTAGAGAAAAAGAAGGAAAAAAAAAGTGAAAAATTGACTAGTGATGCAAATAAAAAGACAAGAAAAATAATAATCATGGCTTCTAAAAACATGAATAACTAATATTTCACTCCTTCAGAAGTCGTATAAAAAAAATAACCTGGTTTTTCTATATAACACAATCACATACAGTTTTTTTTTTTATTATTAAACTTTGATAAATAAAAATAAAACTGCAATTTGTCTCATGAAACTCTCATCAGTTTTAATCTATAATCTTTCTCCACAAATATTATTCGAAGAAAATTCTAACAACAATACTGAAAATACGTATGCAACAAAGTAATGTTTTCGAGAATAGAAACAAGTTTTCATGCATTATGTAATCCATGAAATAAAAGATGTTGAAATTACTAAACCAGAAAATATTTTAAAAAGTTATAGTAATAAGAGACAAGGCTCATAAATAAATATAGAAAGTATTTATTGTATTTATCGGGACAGATTAATTATTAAATTTACAACTTTCCTTTTGGAAGAAATGTTATAATTTTTAACATTTAAACATCACATGATAATTTAATTACATTCAGTTTTTCTAATACCTTTCTATTTTTGAAATTTATTTAATTGTTTTAATAAAACTAAATTAATACCTTTTATACATTATAGTAACATTTTAAAGTATTAACTTATATAAAAGTTAAGAAAATAGAAATATTAAATGCAATTAGAAAAAAAACCATAAAGCATTAATATATTTTACTCCAAATATTATTGCATATTTAATAAGTACAGGAAAAATAAATTTTAAATAAAATTGATTTCGCAAATAAAATATAATTATTAAAATTAATTTTAAAGTAACACGGTTTATTTTGAGTGTTTCATTACAAAAAGTAAAGTAATAAAAAATAAATTTTTAATCTAAGATATAATCACTTTATCATATAAGTTATAACCAATACATAATCAAATATAAATTCAATCATATAAACATTTATCTTAAATTACATGCAAAGTGATTCTGAACTTCTACTAACTCATCCAAAATTTTATTTCGTCATTTAATAGAATTGGTGATAAATACGTTCCCAAAATTATTTATTTTTCATATTATATATAATAGACAGTTAATTTTTAAATTTTTTCTTGAAATAAATCACCTCAATGATTAATGAATAAGGAAATCTAATAAGTTTACTTAAAATAGATTGTTTTAATAAAAGTGTATTAAAAATATAATTTATTGTTACTTTTAATGAGATGTGTAGAGTTTAAACTGTAGATAATATAGGAGGAAGGTAAAATTATTATTATTAATTATATGTATATATTAATAATAATAAATCAAGTGGGCCCAACATGGTTTTTGGATGACGTGGCAATAGTTTGGCGCAAAAAGGGAGGTAACTGGAGGATATAGACTGCAGGGGAAGTGAACCAAGACACTAACTTAGAGAGAGAATAAACAATAATATTAATAATAATAATAATAATGTTTCTATTCTTCTACATAAATAACTATCAACCATATAATATTATAATATAATAATATAATATAAGATATTATAATAATAGTAATAATAATTTAATAATTCTCTCTTCATTGTCAATTCCATTTCCATCTTCACTTCACTTCTGTTCTCTGTTCCGTTGAGTGATCAATCATTCACGCACTTTCCATTCTCTCTCTCACACTTTCCATTTCATTATCTCAGTTTTTTTTTTATTATTATTATTCTTTTTCTTTGGTTTTCAATTCTCGTTTCCCAAATTCCATGATTGCATCTCGCCGCGAGCTCCTTGCGCCGCCGACGATTCTCGATCTCCGGTGACCGGAAAGCGCTCATATCTTCAGCTCGAATCCCGCCATGGGAAGCCGCAACAACACTACTCTGGAGACGGTGAACGCGGCCGCAACCGCCATCGTCACCGCCGAATCCAGAGTCCAACCGACCGCTGCGCCGGTGAGTTTATCTCTCCTCTTCTCTCTCTCTCTGTGAATGTTCCTGTTGTTTGTAGTATGTACGTGCTCGTGATTCCTCGCTTTTTGGTTTCTTTTCTCTTTTCGATTTTCGAAATTCGATGCCTTGTTGTGTACCGAGAAAACAACGTGCCAAAGAGGGGGGCGAATGGGGATCTCGTGTTCTGTGTCTGCTGTTTCGTGTTTTGTGTCTCATGTTTCTCTTTTTTTTGTTTTTATTTTTTATTTTTTTTTATTTTCATGGTGAAGGTCTGGTCTAGTCTTGTTTGACTGGATGGTGGTGGCGTTGAAAGGTTCGAAGTTTTGAATCACTTTTTCTTTTTCTCTTTTCGTTTCGTTTTCAACATCTGAAACTGTTTCGGTTGTTGCTTTAAAAGGTGTAAAAAGAAGAGAACTTTGGAGTGTGAATCCTGGGGTGTCTCCCTCTTTTTTTTTTCGTGAATTTTGTGTTGAATAGTTCATCTGAGACAAGGATTTGCAAGTGAAGAAACACTGGCAGCTTTGAATTTTCATTTTTCCTTTTTATAAATTGTCGTGTTTTCTGCTTTTGGTGTGTGCTTTGATTGATATACCTATCTTTCTGAGTTTTCATTTTCTTGTTGATACGTAGTATTTGTGTTAATATATAACTCTTGTGCTTTTTAACTTGTGAATTTGTGTTGAATAATTAATCAGAGACAAGGATTTGCAAGTGAAGAACCACATGCAGCCTTGAATTTCCGTTTTTATGGATTTTCTTGTCTTCTGTATGAGCTTTGATTGATATACCTATCTATCAGAGGTTTCATTTTGGTGTTACTGCAAAATATTCTTTTTAATCCGCCGTTTGACGTTATGCGATTCAAGTTATAATGCTCACTTTGTGCTCCGTTAATTGAGAAAAATCTTTTGGTGGAAAATTTAGAGTTAACAACTTGACAAGAGGATTTCATAAACTTTGTTTCCTCGTCATTTATGAACATTTTGGATTAAATTGAGAGCATAGTGTTCTGAGTTCTGACTTGTTATGTGAATTAAAACTGCTGTTGTATAAACATGAGGGGACTGACTTCAGTGATCTGGTCCTCTATTGGACAAATCGTTAATTTTTTTTGTTGTACATGTTTGATAGTGCTTTTGATAAGCACTTCAAGTTTTATTAATGCTAGATGCTTTTGGCTGGTCTCTCAAATTTATGTTTAAAAAAACATAGCAAAGCATGAAGAGAACTTGGTTAAAGTCTGATATTGGCAGTGCCAGCCGCGTAACAAAGTTGTTCAACTAAGCAGTGACAGTGAAATTTACTTATCATTGATCACCATTGACAAATAAGATGAGTTGAAAATGGATTGTTTTGTGAATGTGATTGACTGGTTTTGGTGGTTTGAAAACGAGGACAGGATGCTAGAGATTCATCAACTTACCCGTTGTAAAAAGTAAAGAAGACAAATCTAAGTTTTCTAGGCCTGTCAAATGTTTGATATATTAGCCAACTAGATATGAAAAATATATGTTAGTAATCAAATCAACATGCATTCAAATTCAAATGTGTGCATAAATATTTTTGTTGGTCCTGGAAGGATTGCATGAACAGACATTGGTTGACATGTAATGATTTCGAATGGTGACACGGGGGAAAAGATGACTCTATTTTTCTAACAGAAGGAAAAAATTCTCCAATGTGATTGCATTGATAGATCAATCATTGCCACAACACAAAAAGCATTCATAGAGTAATTATGGCCACCACTAACTATTTTCAAACTTATCCTATTCGCAAATGGTGTTCAATAAGTAAATTCCATTGTTGCTACTCTGCAAGACGAGTTTGTTTTGCGGTGCTGTCAATATAAGACTTTGATCAAATACTTCCAGGCTTATAATTGAATGCTTTTAAAATATAAAGTATGACGAGGGACTTGCCAAAAGCACTTAGCCATAAAACTTGGAGAGCTTATTAAAAGCACAATCAAAGGTCTGCAACATGAAAAATAACAGTTTGTGGCATTGTTGTTTTCATGGTGAGATCATTGAAGTCAGTCTCCCATGATTATATAATCCCCAGTTTTAGTTCAAATTAAAATTAGAACCACATATCAGAACACAATGCTCTCAATTGAAAAAAATTTCATCATTGGCAAAGAAAGAAAGTTTATGGAATCATCATCATGTCAAGTTAACTCAATTTTCTCCCAAAAGATTATTTCTCAATTAATCATGCACCATAAAGAGGACATTATAACTTGAATTGCAGCAAGCCACATTGCAGATTGATGAATGTATGCATTAGTAGCACCCCGTCATCGTTATGCAAATCATATTTTGCATTAGAAGGCTGTGAATGAATTTTGAAGTAATTCGAATTTGTCTGTATGTTGATTAGCTATCAGAATACTAGACGTCCTTGAAACTAAAATTCTAATGGATATTCCAAATGTGTATAATATCAAAATTTTGGCCAAAGCTCTCTCTGTCCTGCAACATTGAACCATTTGTAACTTAAACTTGTGAATTGGATGATGTGTAACAAAATTGCCAAAATGATAATAGTTATAGATCATATTTGAATTTAGAAATCCAGAATTATTCTGGTATAACCTAAAATTTTTCTTTCTCGGTAAATGCTTTGATATTGTTGGTGACTGTGAGTAATGTTTTGATTCTGTCCAACTTTGAATATAATTTGTTTCTTCACTTACTGCAGAAAAAACGTTGGGGAGGCTGCTGGACCCAATATTGGTGTTTTGGATCTCACAAAAGCAGTAAAAGCAGCAAGCGAATTGGCCATGCTGTCCTTGTTCCTGAACCTGTTGCACCAACAGGTCCAGCTGCTGCTGCTGCTGCACCACCAAATCCTTCAACTGCCATTGTAATGCCATTCATTGCCCCTCCATCTTCGCCTGCATCTTTAATCCAATCTGATCCACCATCTGCTATTCAATCACCGCCTGGATTACTTTCACTCTCTTCTCTTGCAGCCAATGCTTACTCTTCTGGTGGTCCAGCATCCATGTTCACCATTGGTCCATACGCCTATGAGACCCAATTAGTTTCCCCGCCCGTATTTTCCAACTTCACAACTGAACCATCCACTGCTCCTTTTACTCCCCCACCCGAATCTGTGCATCAAACGACACCTTCATCCCCTGACGTTCCATTTGCTCAATTGTTGGCATCTTCACTGGACAGGGCTCGGAAAAGTAATGGGAATCAGAAGTTTGCATTATACAATTATGATTTTCAGCCTTACCAACAATATCCGGGAAGCCCAGGTGGCCAACTCATATCACCTGGATCAGCAATGTCAACTTCTGGCACTTCTACGCCATTTCCTGATAGACCCCCTACTCTTGAATTCCGCAAAGGGGAAACACCGAAGTTCTTGGGTGTCGAACACTTCTCCACCCAAAGATGGAGTTCGAGACTAGGATCTGGATCATTGACACCAGATGGTGCTGGGCAAGGTTCAAGACTTGGCTCAGGATCCGTGACTCCTGATGGTGTTGGGCTTGCTTCGCGATTAGGTTCTGGGTGTGTGACCCCTGATGGCCTGGGGCAGGAATCCAGGTTAGGTTCTGGCTGTTTAACACCTGATGGTGCTGGGCCAATCAATGAAAATGTGCAAAACCAGATTTCTAAGGAAGCAGCTCTTGCTAACTCGGACAATGGACATCCAAGTAATGCAACATTGATTGATCACAGAGTTTCATTTGAATTAACTGGGGAAGATGTTGCTCGGTGTCTTGCAAATAAAACTGGGGTATTGCTTCGAAATATGTCAGGGTCCTCACAAGGTATACTGGCCAAAGACCCTGTTGACAGAGAAAGGGTGCAAAGAGACACCGATACTAGCTGTAATGTGTGTACAGAGAAAACAGATGACAAGCCTTACAATCCCATAGGAGAAGGAGAGCAATGCTTCCATAAGCAGAATTCTGTAAATTCTTCTAAAGAATTCAATTTTGACAGCAGTAAAGGAGTGGTTTCTGGTACTGGTGGCAGTGGCTCTGAGTGGTGGACTAACAGGAGGGTTGCTGGGAGGGAAGGTAGATCAGCCAACAGTTGGGCTTTCTTCCCAATGTTACAGTCAGAAATGAACTGAGGTTTAGTTTATTACAACATGACTTAACCTGTATGGTATAAACCAAAAGGATTTTCCATTTCTCTGCAGAACATCTAGTATACTGAATGTATATTTGAAGAAATTATCTTGTATTGTGTTCATCATATGCCTTTAGAGGAAATTGCAGTAAAAGAATGATTCAGCAAGACTCAGATGAAACAACAGTTGTTATATTCCTTTAGGACCCAAGGTAGAATGCAAGGGAAGCATAGTGGTAGTAGGTAGGGTACCGATAGTGGGTTATATTTATATAATTATGTCAAACATTGCTTCTTGCATTTCATCGTTTCAAATATACAGATATAGCAAGGTACATGTATTCCGTGTTGTGGATTATTGTATTATTTCCTTGCAATAATGAAAAAAATATATTATGTTATCCTTTTTATAATTATCACTATTCTTTTTTAAGGAAAAGGGGGGCAATTGGATTTATAGAAAACCTGCATAATTTGATGGGGTCATCTGTTTACGTGCCTCTGCAATTGTTTCAAAGGTGGGGTACTTTTACACTACATGTGGTGCTCATATGTGGGTTCCCTATACAGCTCTGTTTCTACATGTTTACCTGTATTTGTGCCTTTTAATTAATGCAATGCAGCGACGGGGGAGCTACACACCTAGCAAAAACATTGGTACCCATCTGCCACAAACTGAGGCATGGTCCCCTTGCATGAATGTGCAGCTCAAAGGCTGCAATCAAGTCCTTCTGGCTCATCATTTGCTGCTTGGTTCACTTTGATTCGTCATTTCATCTTTTCAATCCAAAGAACAAATTTCAAAAATGGGAAAAATTTTAGAAAGTGATTTCAATATCAGATGGCAGGAGTGTATGTTTGTCATGCGGGGACCCTTATAGGGTGCATTGCACAGTGTTGTGTTGTTTGTCTTAGTTGTTTCTTCTTGTCTTGCCAAGTCCTCTTATGAGTTCCCCATTGGACAAAATGTTTCGCTTTCGGGTCCAACTCTTCAATCATGGTGCCTGCTTCATTCAACCTCCTGCAGGGATCAAACTTTTCTTTTGACCTTGTCCAAAAGGGAAAAAGCTTGCAATTCACAAGCATTGGTTTAATCTCTAGTGCTAGTTAAAAACTTGCACTATCAAATGCACTATGCTCATCTGAAAAACTCTGTTGCCATCCTATTTTTAACCTTGCCTAGGTTGTAGTACCATTTCACACCTCTGCAAAATACATACCTTTCCCAATTAGTATCTATATAAAATAATCTTACATTCTCTTCTATTTACAAGTCTAAGTTTAAAGAAGTTCTTAATTCAATTTTACACTATTTTTTAAGTAATGCTTTTTTTGTGCTGTCATTCACTCCTAACAATGCAACATCTTATTTTTTACAACTGACAATTATAATTGTGATTTGACTCGGTCCTAGGTGGGGTTTAACAGGATTGTTGAACATGAATCTGGAATTGCCATTATTAATTGATTTGTCATTATCTAATCTCATTCTTTCAGACTTTTCCTTCTCTAATTGTGGTTTGAGTTAAACTGTTCAATCCTTCAAAGCCGAAGTCAAGCCTTGCTGGCTTTGTTCACATCACAATTCTTTTAAATGGATCTCTTTTGCACTCTATACTTTGTGCAGCTTCATAAATATTAAAATCTTCACTTTAATTTTTGGTTTCAAGTTCTTTCTATATTATATAATTTAAAACTTAAAAAAAATATACTATATTATACAATTTAAAATAAAATTTTGAAAGTTAACTTTGACTCTTAGACTTTATAATTCAATACTTTATATTAACTTTTTAGATAGTGTAATTTAAAAGTTAATATTTTACTTCAAATTATACAATCCAAATGTGTACCATTTGAAAATTACTTTTAGATTGTATTATTATTATTATTTTCTTTTGCATACAAAACATATTAATTGTAAAATCTTAAAAGACACTTGCTTCCTGCACTTAACAAATGTTTAATATGCAAACAATCTCCTCATTAGTTTTATTTTAAAACACAATATTAAATTTAATAACTAAGAATATTTTTAGTTTGCGTAAAATTGACTATTTTTGATTTTTTAATTTTTTTTTAAATTTTTCCGTCTTTATACAATTTGAAATATTGCCATTTTTTGCGTTAATTTTGATTTTAGTCTTAATATTCTTTTATAATTTTTATCCCTCCAAATTTTCGAATCACTATTTGTATTCTCTAATATTCATTTTAAGATACATAACTAACATTTATTTTAAAAGTTTTAATAACATTTTTTAATTGTCATTACAATGCAAAAATAGAATTAGACAATTAGGTTATGGGGACCAAGTTTTCGTAATAAGTTTATATCTATAAAATTTTACATAAACTTTTAAAATGTTTTAAATTCATTAATAGGTTTTAAAATATGAATAAAAAAAATTATATTTACATCTATAAATTAAATATTTTCTAATAAAATCACTTCATCAACTTTACATGCAATAAAATTAAAATCATCATTCGTGGTATCCTTCCAAAGTTATGTCTTTCATTTTTCTTGATCTTATTCTCCTAGCTTGCAAAACCTTAGTAGAGTTCCACCATCTTACTAAGCTTTGACTTGTTCCCATTATAGTTCCTTTCTCTTTGTCAATGGCCTTAGGTATGTATTGAAGCTTTTTTTCTTGTTTAAAGTGACGTACCATTATCAACTCACATGATAACCCTAAATTTCCAATTGAAGACATGTTGTTGTAACTTCCCACTCCAAGCTTCAATAATCTTAGTTATTGAAGTGGTGGTTCCAATTAAATGATATTAAAAGCATTCAAATAATTAATATACCATGAGAGAGAAATAAAATATTGTTTTTAAAATAATAGAATATAATATTTCATAATAAAAATTAATAGCAAGATGTTTAAAAAAAAAAGAAAACGTATCATACTTAAATATTATTATATAATTCTAATATGTAAATAATTATTCTTTGATCAATTTTCCATATATATATATATAAACTTTGTGTAACTTGAAATACTCATTTGACATTTTGTTTAATACATGAATATTTAACTAGTGTAATATAATATTAGGGATCAGTAATGATTTTTAATTTTATAAGAGTAAATAATGTTTTCTAATAAGAACAAAATCAAAATCTGTTTATTTTATATGAAATTAAAAACATATTTAGATTTAAATATCAGAATTTTATTATAAATTACAAATTAATTTTTAATTTTTTTCTGAAGTAATATTTTAATTCATTCCATTAAATTAAAACCATAAATTAAAACATAATTTTAACACCATTTCATGGAAGTGGTGTCTTAATACACGGTTTCACTCTTAAAGACAATCGAAACGTAAGTCGTATTTATATACATAATTTTTTTCTTTAAAAGGACAATTTCTTTAAATATGAAGTAAATTAAAAATTTATAAAAATTGTGTTTTAAAAACGAGATTTTCTTTTTCGATAACAAAATAAATGAATTATCAGGTCCAGCTTCATGATTTTTATTTAAGTATTCATTTCCATAATTTATTTTAAAATCCATTCATTTAAACAGGTTTTCTTTTAATTATCTCGGTTATGTTAAAACACTTGTTTTTTTTTTTTTTTTTTTTTTTTTTAATTTTTTGAGGATGTTGATTAATTGGAGTAGTGGTTGACCTAACAAACAAACAAACAAATCAAACACCAATGATTAAAATTTCATCAAATTAGACAAAGTCTCTCTCATAATTGAATTGTCTATTGAATTAATGCTGTAGGAAGCTCAAAGTGTACGCAATTGAAATTTATACTATCAACGTTTACTCTTTAACGTCACTTTTTATAACATATTTCTCCTCACCACATAATGGTCAAATTTGGATGCATGTATTTCAGATTTTCATACACATGCAGAGTCAACGTGCAACCTAAAATTAATGAGTTTTGGATCAATTTTCCTCTTCTGTTTACGTTAAAAGTAAAAAACTTTAATGACCATGGAAATTTCAAGTCTTAGATACTGGGTAATCAACATAATTAAGGGGGTTTTCTAGATGTGTATTGATGGACACATGGTGAGAAGAAGAAAATACTAGTTGAAAGTTTCCTATTAGAAAATAAATACTTTTCTATGTAAAAAAAAAATTGTTATTGTTTAATGCTTTTGTTTTTAATAATTTAAAACATTAAATATTGTAAGACTTAATTTATTTAAGTTTAGATAATAAAGTTTAAATTAAACGGAGAGTGATGTTTCTGAATAAGATTATAAATATGTTTAAAATATTATTTGATTTGTAAATTTCATTTATCTAGAAATTTAAACTCTCTACTTTCTTTAAGTTTTTTTTATCTATTATTTTCACTATAAAATTATATCTTTGAGTAGATAATGATAGATGTATCTGATCAGAATTTTGATATAGGTAAGTTCTTTATTATTCTAAAATTGATTTTACCTCTTTTCTTCTTTTATTTTTGTGTAGGAGTTTTATATTTGATATGAATTTACTAAGAAATAAGAAATTTTTAGTGATTTGAATAAATGGAGGTATGTTTATAAGTGTAGCTTTTTGGAAATTGTTTATAATGTTTGAAGATTTATATATATTTTGAGTTAGAAGTTTTTTGGGTAGAGTTGTTTTTTCTTCCGCAACAAGTTACTTTTAAGTAAGGGAATTAGCAATTTACATCTATGCAGTTATTTTGATTCCGATGTGTAGAAAATATGTTAAATATTATTGTTTTGAGTTGGAAATTTTAGGAGTTTGAAATAATGGATTTGTTAATGACGAGATTCAATTTGTTTATGTTATTTCTAACTTGATTTGATTACGTGATTTTATATGTAAGTTTGAGTGAAAAATAGGTTTATTAAGATTATTATAACATGTTAGATAAGTGAGAGTTGAAGTGGGATGGTTTTGTGTATGTGATTGTGGATTTTTATTTTCTACTTATCAGTTGAGCACACAATTGATTGTTGGAGAAACATTCAAGGAGTGATAATCATTGTTGTGATAAAGCATTATTGCTAAAATATTATTCTGATTACTCAAGTGACAATACTCATTTCTCAATTTATGACTTGAAGTTTGAGCAAGAAAGATGTTAAAGCAATTCTCTCTCTCTTTCTTCAACTTTTATCATCTCAAGAACAATCGGTGGCTCTAGTAATAAGGAGTAAATATTGCTATGCATCATTTTGGAAGTTTGTGACTTAGATGTAATAAGTCATTTCATTTGACTGATCAGCAACATAAGTTAGTAGTGATTCTTTCTTAAATTGGAGTTGGACAGGGAACACTTAAATGTTAGTTTGGACTCAAGTGAGGAAGAAATTAAACTAATTCTCTCTCCTTTAAAGCTATTATCACTCAAAATGACATAAGTTCTCTTAAGTAGTAATATGAGGTATTGTTCAAGTAGTAGGTTCACAACTTGAGCAATAGACCTTTTGCTTTTTGATAAAAACAATTTGCTTAATAATATCTCACTCAAACAACACATCTTTATTTTATATTAAATTATAATTTATATATATATATATATATATATATATATATATATATATATATATATATATATATATATATATATATCAAATGGTGATAAGAGATTTTACAATACACATCTTGATATTGAGGAATAAACATCTTGAACATGAGATTAAATATTTGAGGGAGTTCAATAATGTCTGATATAATAACTTAATAAACTTGATTAAGATAAATTTTGATATCATTTTAAGAAAATGAAATTTAAACGTAACTCAATTTTATTTAAACATAATTCAATTTTATAAAATTAATTTATAAGATGAAGTTTGTACTGTACCTATATGTTATAATTTTTATTTTTTCTTTTATACGAGAAGAAATAATATTCCCATCACACTTAACAATTCTATACATAATTAAAAGTATTATCTATTTTTATACGTATGTTTTGAGAATATATATATATATATATATATATATATATATATATATATATATTAAAAGCTTAATATTTCAAGACTAAAAAACATTTTTAAAATTATAAATAAGTTGTGTTTTAACTTTCTATTAAAAATTACTAAAGTTGGATTTTAAAACAAAACTTCAAATCCTTTTTTTTTTCCTTTTTTTTTTAAATTGGTGTAGCCACTATTTCATTAAACAATGTATTTTAAAACACAGTCTATCTAAATTATATACATTTTTTAAATCTATTTATGTTTGTATTTGTTTTATAAGTTACTTCTTTGCAAGTAAAGAAAAGCTCCAATCAGCATAAACACATTTTTCATATGAATTTGAAACAAAAACGAATAATTTACTTTTAACACAAGAATCGTGTTCAAGTACACATGATTCTCTATATCATAATTGGTGATTGATATTACGTAACTTGCATCTGTTTGAGATGATAAAAAATCATTAGTGCCACCTTTTGAATTCTCTTTTCTATTAAGAATTGCATTTAGTGGCCATTTCTTCTTTATAATCACTCCTTGTCACAAGCCAATATAAGTCAAGTCTTACTTAGATTCACGTAATTTACTCTTGATCATTATCTCAGATAGTTCAAACATAGTTATCACTAAGCATTCTGTATTATCATATTTTAAAGCTTTGATAAGCTAGATAAGCAATGATAGATATTAATTGAAACTTAATTTAAAAAGAATGATTTGTCTCTTGTGATTATAGACACCTTCTTATCGTGCAATAATTTGATCTTAAAAACTAATTAAGTAGTAATAATATGGTGTGACGCCATGCCTATTGTTACTGTGTGTTTTTAATTATAAAGTTGGTATTACGTTAGATTTTAGGATATTAGAAAATAAATATTTAGGGTATAATAATGTCCAGAAGCTCTACTAGTTATAAATACCCAGTTTGCTAATAATGAAAAAAAAAAAAAAAACTCAATTAACTGGCACAATATTAATTGGATAAAAAGTTTTGTGAAACCTAATTTAATCTATGCAGGGAGTTACCTTATTATAATAGAAGTTCCGAAAACATTGTTACAACATTTCCCGAAAAAAAGGTTCTTTGGACAAATTTATTAATAAATAATTTTAATAAAAAAACGAAAAGAATAAAGTAAGTTTTTTCATAAATTGAAAATAATCTATGTATAAAATTTTTATCTATTTTTAAATTTTAAATTTTTTATTTATACTTAAGTAAATTTAAAATTATGGAAAAATTTATTCATTTTTCTTTCTTTAAAGTGTTTATAAATAAATAGACTTTTTTACTTCAGTAGCATCTTTCTATTTTTATTTCATTCAATAATACTCTTTATTTTTTATTTTTCTCAATAAGATTTTTTATTTTTTAATTCTTGAAATAACATTTTTTGTTTTTTTTTTATTTTTTTTACATTGAAATAACACTTTTTTACTGACTTTTATATTTCACTAACAACTTTTTATTTTTTATTTCTTTCAATATATCTTTTTACTCTTTAACCCTTTATTTCCTTTTT
>Ga0209489_103142_pt1 | contig 32599 bp, 9 predicted proteins | sample SiratrowhiteBW_FD_187527 | JGI IMG/M metagenome (GOLD analysis project Ga0209489, IMG submission 187527) | Root nodule microbial communities of legume samples collected from California, USA - Siratro white BW (SPAdes) (version 2) | ecosystem: Host-associated > Plants > Roots > Nodule | place: USA...
TATATATATATATATATATATATTATATTTTAGAATCTAATTACATCTACATCTACTTGAAAGTTATAAATCATTTTTAAAATCAAATAGATTTATTTATTTTAAATATTCTTTTTTTATTTATTTTTAAAATTGCTATAATCTTAGTAAACTAGTTGAGAAAAGTAATTCGTTCAATTTGATTAAATTTATATTGAATTTTTATTATGTTAGGATATTTTATTCTAGATATTTAGATTTTGAGTGATTCTCTTTCCTAACTTGAGACTTTCTTTAGAGAAAGGAATTATAGATAATAAAAATTATTTATTTTTTTTTTTTATGGAACCCTAGGATAGATGTTTTGGATATGAAGGTAACTTGGTCACTAGATATTGATTTCTATGTAGGGATTATGTTTTGGTTTGAAAATAATTATAATGTTATTTGAGATTTTAGTTAATTGATTATTGTTTTAAATGCTCTATATTTGATACTTTTGTTGAGATATTGAAATAGTCTTTGATTATGCATGTTAAAGTATAGAGTTTCTTAAATTGAAGTTTGAATATGGTTTAGATAGGTAAATTTAATTTCCTATAATTTTTCATATGTTAGTTTATGTGTTTGATGCGAATGAATATGTATATTGACTTTGTATGCTCAAAGTTGAATTGACATAAGCAAACAATGATACTCAAGCAAATTATGATTGTATTGATCATTTTAAATTTGATTGAAAGTTATATTTGTTAAAATGGTTGAGTAAAAATCTTGAAAATAGATTTGGTTTTATTCACAAAGTTAATTTTCTAGTATTTTCACTCAAAAGAAGGATTCGCTCAAGCGAAAATAAAGTAGCAGTTCAACCTTTCTCTTGGTTGTATTTTTACTCAAGCGAATAACCTTTTTGGTTAAAACTCAACCTTTGCTTTCAATCCTATTTTTGATCAAATGAAGGTTTTTTGGCTCAAGAAAAATAGAGTTGCAACTCAACTCTTGCTCCCAACTAATTTTTTTTTTTCAAACAAAGAAATTCTTGTTAATGAATTCAACGTGAATGTTTAAGATAAATGTAAATAGAATATTAATTTGTATGAATTAGTTATGTTGTATGAGGATGACAGTTCAGATGATTGTATGAATTTAGGGATATAAATCTGGAATGATACGTGAATTATTGTTTAAATTGCGTATTAAGTAAAAACTTATGTTGTAAGAGAGATTCTCTTGCTTTACTGATAATTTAAGTCACATAAATTAATATATCAGGTGGAGAGAAACTAAGGAGAAAGTTCTTACACACCGTCATGTATAGATGTGTGGCTTGGGTCGTAATGAACTTACTCTAATTCATTAATTTTAGTTTCGCTTGTAAATCTAATTCTTATTTTGGATCATTAGTCACTGGTGAGACATACTTAATATGAGTATTTCGGAGAAAGACGTCAGTTGATACTTCATTTATTGAATATCTTTTGATGTATAAATTCATGTGTGATTTATAGGATTTTTGTATGTTTGTGTTTAATGAAATTTAATTGTTTTTAAATTGCTAATTAAAATATTTATTTTAATAATTTAATCTTATATTGTTTGTGTGGTAATCTTCTATGACGTACATCTAACACAAACATATATAAGTACAAGTGTAGTAACAACATCCAGAAGATATCATAATTTTATTTTAGACCATATATATATATATATATATTATTTTACATTGTATTTTTACTATTATTTGTAAATGTTAGATTTATAATAAAGTAGATAATTTATGAAAATATTACATTCACAACTGAAAATTTTAAAAATTATATAAAAATTATTGTTAGTATTATTTTAAGTTTTTTTTTTTCTTTGATTACCTTATGCTCAAAATTCTCCACACGGATGTGTACCACCCACATGATACAAGTGACAAACTAGTTGGTTTCGGGATAAATTCTCAAATATCCAAAATATAGAATATATTTGAATGGGTTTATTAAACTCAATCTCTTTACAACATATAAAACACATTTTAAGTGGGCTAATGATAAGAATATTGAAATCAGTCTCTTAAGATAATCATAAAGTCCATTATCTTGCGCTTGGCATATCACAATTTATTAGTCACTTATCTATAAGCCTAGAGAATCCTTAAAAATTCAAACCACTAACAACGTGTATGAATGATGAGAAACTAAAATAATTTATCACAAAATAGAGACTGAGATTTCCATGCCACCCTCAAACCAAAAGCCACAAGATGATAAGTGATGGTGTCTCGTACTTAAACTAACATATTAGTGTCGCAATGATCCACTACACTCAGCATTGGTACATTTGTATTCGATGAGATATCATTTTCTTTCTCAGCTGTTATATGGCCGAAGCTACTCAATCTAACCAAAGTGATTTAGAAGCTATTAGTTATGATGCAAAATAATGGGATAAGGTTATTAGGAAATAATACTTTGGTTTTAGTAAATTTTTCTAAGAGAGTAAAACTTATTAATTGTAGGTGGATCTTTAAGAAAAAGTACACTACTAATATAACAGAAAAATGTAAGGTAAGATTAAAGTTATAAGCAAAAATCTAAAATAGATTATTTTGATATCTTGGTCTCCTAACTTTTTTTTATCAAAGTGTGTTTTTAATTCTAATGTCTATCGATAAGTTAATTATTCATCAAATGAATGTGAAGATGACCTTTTCGAATAGTGATTGACAAAGAGATTTATTTAACTCAATTGAAGCATGTGCAATTTCAAATCAAATTGTGCAATCTTTTAATATCCTTATATAAACTAAAAAAGACACCAAAACAACAAGAAAAACTTGATGATCTTTCACTTGGTAATGAATTTTCTACTATCAATGTTGATAAATCTATATACACTAAATCTAAAAAATGTGAAAGTGTTATTATATCTTTATATGTTAATGACATGTTAATTTTTTGTACATGTAATGATATAGTACCAGGAAAAAGAAATGAATCTAAGTTTGAAATAAAAGACATAGGTGAAACAAGTGCAATTTTGGAAGTTAGACTCATGAGAAAGAGAGATAGCATTTTATTATCCAAGAGTAATATATTAAGAAACTTCTTGTGAAGTTTGACTATTATAACTTTGTCAATAAATACCCCTTATGATACTAACTATAAACTAAAGAAATATAGAAGAGCATGAAATTTTCAACCTCAGTTGCCTAAATCATTAGGAGCTTACACTTAATGAGCTCGTCTAGATTAGATGTTGCTTATACAATGAGTAGACGTAATAGATACACTCAATGTTCCAATCAAGATCATTGCTCTACACTTACAAGACTATATGAAATATTTAAAGGTATTACAAATTATGTCATTGAATATTGTAGATTTCCTACTCTATTAGAAGGTTATAATGATGCTAACTCAATCAATGGTTAATATGTGACAAAATCCACAAATGGTTATGTGTTTACATTTATCGAGTGTTGCAATTACATAGAGATAGTCCAAAAAAATAATATTGTTAGGAGTGAAGTTGAGTGGTTGAAAAACCTTTTAGAAAACATTTCATTAAGAATAGTCAATGCATTGTGTAGTCAACAATAATTATAGCTAAAAAAGAGATTTACAATGAGAAAAAAAAACTTATACAATTAAGACATAAGTTGATAAACCAGTCACTTTCCATTGATTATATTAGGTCATAACAAAATCTATCAAATCCTTAATAAATCTAGCAAATTCTCTAACAAAATCTCTTAAGAGAAACATGATTAGAAACATAAAGAAAAATGAGACTCAATCCAATTAAAAATAAATAAGTGATAATAAACCAACTTCTTTTCTTAAAGATGCCATAAATAAAGTTCATATAGATAAAAATAAATTACTTACTAGCACTAAAATTGATTGGAATCGACTTTGTCCCCTTTTATAGTGTTTTAAAATTCTAAATATTACATTATTAAGGATATTTTATAATTAACTTCTTAGTTTGGAATAGTTGTCTCCCGTCTTCTCACTTATTACCGTTGTGGCTTATATACATTATCTCAGATCTTGTAATATACTCCTTATTTTACATAACATTAAACCTCTAGTAGAGATCATGCGATTATGTTGATCAAACATTGACCATTTATAAATATGAATGTTTCCTCTCCTCTAAAATACACATTGGTCTGATTTTCTTCTTTTATCATAAGTTCTCTTCTTTTGTATCTTACTAGTTTTGCATACTAAACGAAATATTCCTATTGTATTGTGGAGCATGTGCATGACGTTCCACAAATATGTCTTTAAAATCAGTATTTATCCATATTTCGAGAAAATATAGTGTTCATGTTATTAAGTATATTTTACTACGCTTAGATTCCCAAAGCAACTCGAGGTAACCAACCTACCAAAAAAAGAGGCATGGACCACATTTTCTGGTCTCCATCAACCTCCATAAATTATAACCATGAAATTGCTTGCAAATTAATTAACAACGACCAACTCTCCCAGCCAAAAGAAAGAGTGATATTAAATTGTAATGGTCTATGCTCTGAAAGTGATTTCCGCATGGGATGGTGGTAAGTGTTAGATATACTATTATAGTTATTTTAGTTTTGCTTCTGGCTTGTGTTGGATCCAAAAGTAGATTTTTTTTTTTCTACTTTTGTTTTGGCTCGTTAAATTAATAATAAATTGTTTCATTTCATATTTTAAATGTAGTTTGTTTATTTCTAGGAAGTGTATCCCCCCACTTGACTATCGTTTGTGTAAACCAACTCATAGCTTACCTGCAAATTTTATAAAATAAGTATTTCTTAAAAGATTTTTATTTTTAAATTAGAAGATCCAAATTTTGATGCTAAATATATTTACATGTTTTTGTTAGAGTGTAATTTTAACATGATATATTATGTTTGATAAAGTTTAGTTTTAAAATGAAAAAAATAACTAATTTTTAGTTTGATAGACGTATTTGAGTATTTTAAATATTGTTTCTTCGGTTCACGTGTCCATCTGTTTATTCACGATTTTTTGTTGATCGAATACAAACTTAGAAGAAAAATAACGTATTTATTTTACGTGTCAAATTTATTTGACCTATTTAAAATATAAATTTTCTTCAAATTTTAAATAGATTACTCATTTAAAATATAAATTTTCTCCATACCTTAAATACACTGGATTGGTCCATTTGCTCGTATGTAATTTTCATAATTAATTATTATAATTTTTAAAGTTTATGTTTTCTAAATGCGTTATGGGTGATGAATTTTTTTTTTCTAGACATAACATAAATTTTATTGACCTTTTGTCAGGATTTGTTAAATCTTTCTTCTTGGTTTATCTTTTTTTACATGAAACTTATCTTCTTATTTTAAAAAATGTTCAATAATTCTTAAAGTTTCGTATAATTGCATAAATTCTTTTTGTTTCTTCTTTGTTAACATTCCTTGATTATTCCAAAAGCATTACATTGATACATCTTATATTACGTTATTTTTTTATTGTTTGAAAAATATTACACCTTGTATTTTTATTAAAAGAATATCATGTCTCTTGTATATTATTATAACATTTTTAATTATTTAAAAAGTTATTCTGTGTTTCTATAAAGAATAAGGTTGATATTAATACTAAAAGGCAAATGTATATATGTAATACATGTTTTAGTTCAGTATTAGATTAGATTAAATAAAATTCATGATTCATACATCTTCTTTCACGTAAGGAAAGGAAAGGAGCTCGACAGTGTGGTATCAATTCAACTATTTAAGAGAAGTGTGAGGAATAGAAAAATAGTTTTAAAGATGATTTTTTCTTTATTTTAAATCTCGATTAAAGACTTGTTCTAATACATCTAAAATATATTATTTAAAAGTTAATAATTTAAATATATTATTTCTGATGTATTATATAAAAGTTAATAATTTAAATATATATTTCTTCTTTAACTTTATAAGAGACTTTTTAAAAACAAAATTATGATAAAATTTCAAACTTTAAAATAGATAATAACTTAATTTATAATAATTAATCTAATAATGTTATTTTTAAAAACAAAATAAATTAAAAAGTATTTGGAATCACTTATATTTTTCATGTCTAAGACGTGTGAATGGTAGAAATAAAAAATACACCTAAACGAAACCACATATGTAGCATAATTTAGGTTAGAAATGTTTGGCTGTGCAAGTACCTATAACACCTACGTCTACAAATTCTTTTCGCAAATCCCTGGCTATCCTGAAAGAGTGTGAGATTTTTGGGATCGTCATTTAACTGAATCAGCGTATTTCCATTTCAACCATCACCCACAATTACTCAGTCTCTTTCTGTGCAAGATTATTTAACTTAGGGACTAATAATTATTTTTATTTTTTCAATTTCGTTCTAATATTTATATATTTTTAATTTTAAATTTTAAAAAAGTAATTTAATAACGAAATTATATTAATGAGAAATAAACAATAGCTAATATCTTATTAATCATTCATGGATGAAAGTAACATGTGAAACAAACGATAAATATCATATATTATTGTAACAACAAAAATCCTAGGTGAATTTGAAAAAAAGAATTATATTAACTAGTTGTTTTAAAAAAATTAAAGATATATAAAATAATAAAACAAAGCTATAAAAATCATCATAATAAATAATTTTTAAAAAAATATTAAACATAAATTTAAAATATATATTTTATAGAATTTTTTAAGATATCTTAATGTGATTTTTTTAAAAGACTTTAATTTACGAATTTTTTTTTAAATGAGCCTTTAATTCTCAATTGCATCATGTAAATCATATTACGAGAGTAAAAGATAATAATTTACACAGACAAATTTAAATTGAATAAAATTATTTTAACTGAAATTTTGTTAAATAAAGGAAAATAAATTAATTGAGTAAGGTAATAATAGCATGTAAATAAGATGCTCTTTTCATGGTATAATTTGTCGGTGCAGAAAATTTAAATTTGGTCCGTAAAATCTGTTTTTTTCTAAGAGGTCCACACACATCTTAATTATTGTGAATATGAGGACTTACAGAAAGCAATTACTATTTTTAGCAAGACAGATGATAAGAGGCTAGCTTTCTTCAGCAGTGGAAAAAAAGTAGTGAAGTTTGATTGATTTTAATTTTCTCACGACAATTTTCATTTTTTAACAGTAGCTTCTTACTAATCATAAATTTAAGAAAAAACAAAGGTAAAATGCCTTTTATAAAAAGCCATTAAATAATTTATTTGCTGAAGTATTAGTATTAAGGATAATTGTGAATGAATAATATAATGTGATTGTACAAGGGAATGATGTGTGGTCCACATGGAGAAATAAAGTTACCTGTAGACTTTGGGGTTTTAATGGAAAGGGAATGGTCCAATATTATGTTTTAAAATGTGAGTGAGAAAATGCATCTTATCTAAAAGAGGCATAATGATTGAAACAAATAAATGAAGGTAAACTAGTAACTTCAATATCATCACCTTTCTCCATGATAGTGTGTCTTCTTAGATGCAAATAAAATGGGAAAGTCCCTTTAGAACAACATGAAATTAACAGCTAACTATCAAACTTCTTTTAATTTGATACAATTAGAACAAGTTTCTTGAGCTGTTTGAAAGGATTTATTCATGGTTTCCAAGAAAGCTTTTCAGGATATAAACTTTTTAGGTGGCAGAACTCGTAAGGAGAAATGTCCAAGAACATAAATATTGTTTTAAAAGGAGAAAAGTGATACACCTTTATCGAATGAACATAAGGGAGTAATGGAGACAATAAAAAATTGACAATTTATTACTAAATAAAAGTTAAGTAGGATTAATCATGTTAATAAATAAGGTATTTAAAATTAATGTATAGGAAAGGGTAAGAAAAATTGAAATTGTAAATACTAAATACTTAATCATGTGGCCTTTATTTTTAAATTTTAATACTTAATATAAAAAAATAAAAATATTCTTACAAAATATTTTGAGAAACATTTTAAATATATATATATATATATAATTGTATAACAAGTTGTCCAAGTCAAATTTTATATTGATAATACTTAGTATAATTAGTGTAACAACATATATGAATTAAGTGTCACTATTATAGTAAATAATAGTGACTCGTATTAATTGATAAAGAATGTATACTATATAAAAAATGCATTATAAAAAGAATCACTTCAAGTACTTTATTAAGTGATCCAAAATACATGTTATATATAATATAATAGTCTTCTATCTTCTAGTTTATTTTTAGGATTTAGAAAAAAAAAATCATTTATTAAAACATTTTTTCTCACATAATATAATTATAGCAAATCGAGCAATTAATAAATATAGGATAAGTTAACAATTCAAAAATAACAACTCACAAGTAATATCATTGTGTAAGTATACATATTCACATAATTTCAATGCATATCCATCACATATATAATAAATAACATGCAATCAAAATATTTTATAAAAAATATAAATATTATGCTTAAACTCAGACTAACACTTGTAGGTCAGATTATAATGGGTCACTCTATTGATATCCTCGATCAACCTGACTACTTTATACCCTTAAGGTAGGACTATTGTTGACTCTATCCCAATCTGATCTACTTCATTTTAGCCTCAGGGAATGCCTCTTGTAAATCCCCCCTCCTCACTAATCCTTACCACCTGGTACTTTAGTTTACATTATCGAGGCCACCAGTAAAACATAGGATTTCATTGAATCCGGTCTAGCATAACTCACCACACTAAATGCAAGTTGTAACTTTTCATGTACCATACATCTCATGGGCACCAAGCCCTAGTTCTACTTAGCCTTACTTCACTTACCTCAAAATACAAGTAAATAACTATCCAAAAATATTTCAATTTTACCTTGAAAGGAGTCTAAAAACATTCAACAATTCTGATTAATTTTCACTTGAGCAACAATTTGGTCATTTCTGTGAAAATTGGCCCAAGTTGATTCTTTTTCTAATGGGATATTTTCGCTTGAGCTAATTTTTTGAAACATTTTTTGCTTGAGCAAAAATTGCACCACCTTGAGTCACATCAGAATCGTCACATTTTCACTTCAGCGAAAAGGACTTGCTTAAGAAAAAATTAGACTGTTTTAGGGCATCTCAGCACCACCATGCTTTCACTTGAGCGAAAATAAGTCCGAGACAAACCTTCACATAGAGAAAACCTCCATTTTAACCCTAACAAACAAGTCTCCCACCTCTCAAATCATCAACAAAGAACAAAACAATTACTTAAACATCCAAAACAATATAGACAAAAGGTTTCAAGCAAACATAACTCATTACAATCATTACGATAATTGCATGTTGTATGTCCTAATCATTGTTTTTGAACGTTAAGTTCCCTAACTTAAATTCAATTTGCTCCTTTTCCCAAATAAGAATGTTGTGACTCAAATCTTAACTCTCCTTTATCCCACAATCTTGGGCAGCATTACCCCATGAAAAGAATCCAATTAGAAAAATCCTCAAAAAATATAAACTCATTCTAGAAAAACTCCTAAGAATAAATAAACTTAGACTTACTCATTCACAAATCTGATTAAGTAGTTCATCTTTCCTTTGTCAGCTTCTTGCTACTTCTTTCAGATCTAAAAACTAACAAATTTTCAGTCTATTTACCTTAGATAAAACTCACAGAGAATGGTGGTAGAGAGATAAATTTTTTTTGAAATGAACTACACCCAACTATTCTATTATAGATTTCAAGAAGTAGCTGAATAATAATATAATATCTTTATATATATATACCATACATTATATAAAAAACAATAACACTAGGTGTATGTTAGTGATCTACTAATCACATTACTTCCACACAATTCTTGTAGTATGTTAGTGGCCTACTAATCACATTACTTTTACATAATTCTTGTTATCATTTTCTATTGTTAGGTCATGCTCTCATGCTTGGTATTTATGAGTGTTACAGAGATTTAAACCAACGTCCCGCTTAACACTCGTATAGGTGGCTGTATATTGCAAATAATATATTACTTATTAAGTTAAGAATATCATTAAAAGCTTTAAGTTTTGTTGGACATTCTTAAAAGATTAAAATATAAACTTTAATAATGTTATAATGCAATATTTATAACTTTTTCAATCATGATGAAAACTTGATTAATGTCAATTTAGTGCTTGCAAAAGTAACATGACTTGCTTTTACATAAACCTTATTCATAAAATCTCTAATCATAATTACAAAGGTTGGTTTACCATTACTTGTTTGTTTCAAATAACTTAAGTTTCATTTTCCTTTATGTTTAATATAATTTCTTTCTTCAATGTTTAATTTAAAGAATTACTTAGATAATAATTAGCCTTATTGGCAAATTTATCCTATATCTCTTAAAGAAATACTTACCAAGAGGTTTTCTAACCACATAATTAGTCATTTCAAGAGCAATAAATTCTAACTTTATAATTATGTTTGATTGATCTCAAAGTAACATACTATAAATTATTAGTAAAATTTTATGAGAAGCAAAGTTTCAATGAACATTACTGTATTTTCTATATACAAATTATGATATTTTTCAAGCTATACAGTTTTATAACATATGGACGATTTCATATTGAATTTATAGCACAAAAAATTACTCAATCTTTGATAAGTCATGACAATAATGATAATTTCTATATTAAGAGAACTCACATCTCAGATAGTCCATATAGATTTTTCTCCTTATAATAGTAACAAATACAAATTGTTTTATAACAAAAGACAATATCATTTTTAAATTCTTCATGAAGGACAAAGTAATTGTTAGCATATCCAAAATAAAAATATAATAGCATATTGTTTTAAATATGTAATGACAAATAGAAAAAAACTTAGAACTAATATCTCTCAATCATAAAAAGAAAATTACACATTAAAGTTATGAAAAACTATTAGCCCAAGATTACTCTCATCTCAATTTATTTATGAGACAAAGGATAAATACTCTCAACATTTATTATAATTAATTTTCCTTAAAAAACACATTTTTACCTCAGGCATTGAAAACTAATACATATGGAGAACCTCTCAACAATAAAATCAATATAATTAATAAATACACAAATCATCATTAATATGGTCTTATTGTAACTTATTTGCTAGATTGCAATTGTTAGGATATAATAATTAGAGAAACAAATCAATAGAATATCAGACATAATCAAAGGAATATGAGTAAGAATATCAGAGAAATAATCAAGGAAGTATCAAATAAACAAATCATCAGTAAAATATTAGAGATAATCAAGAGAATATTAGAGAATATTAGTAAGAATATTAGAGATAATCAAGGGAGTGTCAGAAAATATCAGTAAAATTCTATATTCAGTGAGCTATTGTAAACAAAGAAAAGTACATTCAAGAAAAACCTTCTTCCATGTTATCATATTCCTTGTTCATTTTTGTTCATAGTTATCATATCCTTGTTTAACCTTTTCAAACCCTCGATACCATCGTAAGAGCAATAACTTTGAGTACTAGGTGTGGTTCAAAATTATTTTCTTGTCAGGTTTTATAGTTATTTCTACTTGAAATTAAATGGAATAATAGTACATATAAAGACATAGGATGTGTGCCTCAATAAGATAAAGTTACTCTCCCATTACTATGTAATTAGTAACTCTCATGAGGTGTGTACATTATTATACTTCAATTGTTTAACACCCACATACAACACAAATTAAACTCTTCACACACTACATTTTATACATCTTAACTCTCTTCTCTCCCTTCTCTACGCAAAAGAGTTTGTATGTTGATGGCCACAATGCAATTTTGTTGGCCATCTTTCTATCGAGCACTTGTAATGATTTGCACTAAAGCAGAAACGAAAAAAGTTAAATTTTGAGTGGTTTACCCTAGAGAAAAACAAAGATACTAAAGTCGTTGCCCATCATAAGTTCTTTTGATAGTTTCAATTTAATATATATAGATAATTAGAATGAATTTCCTAAGGTATGTTAGAAGCATTGTCCAAAAGGACTTATTCGTAATGTCTTATCCAAGCCAATAATATATAATAATATAAGACCTAACACTCTTGTAATACTCAAATATAACTTTATTAAAATAAAAGTAATATATAATTATATATACACAAATACACACTATTATCTATTACAAGCCAATAATATATATATATTTCCTTCACATAAAGATAAATACAGTTGTGAACAAATCGAGCTAAGGAATAATGGAAGAATGAATAAAACATTAACACACCTTCTCGAGACGAACAAACAAAGAACACACAAAGAACTACAAAAAAAAATGAATTGTCTTGTTTATTATGTTAGACAAATGTACATCATCTTCTACTAAAGAAGTAGAAGCTCTTATATAAGGAGTTATGAGACAATTATAAATTAGTTAGTTAGTCAAGAACTTATAAATACTTGAACTAAATAGTTATACAGGCATACAACTATTAGTACACGAACTAACACTACAAGAAAAGTGCACAATATTGACGAAAAATTACTGACAGAATTTTATCCGCCAGTAAAATGTCATTACCGACGGATTTTACTGACAAAAAAATTTACTATCAATTTACCGATTGATTTGCCAATAAATTAAATTTGTCGATAATTACCAACGAAAAAATTTACCACCAAATTATCCATTGATAAACTCACCGAGAAATTTGTCATTAATTTAATGACTGATTTAATTAGGCAGGAAATTGTCCACCAATTTACCAACAAATTTATTCCATTGATAATCTTAACATATCATTAATAATAATAATAATAATAATAACAATAATCTAAATAAAATAAAAATAATAATAATTAATAATAATTGTAATTTTAATAATAAGAATAATAATAATAATAGTAAGTTAATAGTTTATCCATTTAAAAAATTTATTACTTTATAAATTTGACCTTCAAGAGATACAAAAACCAAATAAATATCTTTCAAAAGACTTATATTAAGTATGTCACATTTTATGTATTCTAACATGTGGACCTCAACTCCATTAGGTAGGTAAGTTTATCATACAAATAATTGTACAACTACGCATATGTAACAACTCTGTAAAAAAAATCTTCTTCAACTTCTTACCAGCTAATGTACTAATTTATGTGATTTAGGTCATCCGTGAATCAAGCATATGTCCTTTTATGAGTTCAAGTACTTAATACTACAAATAGCAAACTGATTCACCTAATTGTCCCAAGTATCTAACCTTAAATAATCTAATCCAAGATAGCTTACTCAATTCAATACAGTTACATATAATTATTGTGAACGAAAAAGTCCAAGAATATAAGATTTTGATTAAGTGGTAAAAACATCTAAGTGTAAAACATGGTTATTCTTCATTTGTAAAACAATAGTTGTATAAAATAAAAAATCATGTAAGACGCAAATGTTTCTTCTGACAAACAATATAACATCGTGTTGTCTTTTTCTTACGTCTGGTATGGCACATAAAACATTAGATGAAACACATACAAAATATTAGATGATACGCACATAAAACAATATAAAATAACATCTAAGTGTAAAACATGGTTATTCCTCATTTGTAAAACGATAGTTGTATAAAATAAAAAATCATGTAAGACGCAAATGTTTCATCTGACAAACAATATAACATCGTGTTGTCTTTTTCTTACGTCTGGTATGGCACATAAAACATTAGATGAAACACGCACAAAATATTAGATGATACGCACATAAACTATGCTAGCATCGTAATTTAATAAAATCTATGTGTTTATTCTATTTTATAGGGAGTGTTTGTCTGCTAAAAAGATTTGTTCAAGATACAATACAAACTAATATCAAGATCTCTTGAAACACTAGCTAAAGTTACTTTCTTCATCAACTTCTTGATACAACTATTTTCAAATTCTAGCTCAGTTATCTATCTTGTATGCTATAGAAGGATAATATCAAGGATGTTGGGTAAAGAATAAGAGCATTAAATGTAACAATCATGTTGAAACTTGTGAGATAAAGGTGTACATGCAAGAAAACTAAAGATGCTCACTGACTATAAACGGTCTCTCAATGGTTATCTTCTTCTAGTGTCTATCAAGAAGAATAAAACATGAACAAATATTATATTGTGTCAAAATGTTGTCCAAATGTTGAGCAATCTTCAAAGCTTCATCAAAGAGATCCTATAGCTGAGAGCACAGAAGTTACCATATCTATGAATCAGAAAAATGTTTTTAGAAGAACACCAAAAATGTTCATTCAGTCACCTAGGAGAGTAAACATTCATCTTGTATTCTTTAAAAGAAGTAACCTTTCCTAAAGTGCAAAAAGATCTAAACTAGGAGAGAAAACCTAAATCTTATACTCATCGTTAGATATAATCCTCCCTAATGGTCAGGCCCAATGATTTGTTGATCATTTAAACACCTAACCTTCACACCTTAGTCATTAGTAGTTGTTTTGAAAAAAATACTAAAGGGAGTAGTCAGGAGTGACTAACTGCCCAAAAAATACTTGATTAAGCCAAGAGTAGCTTGATAAAGAATAGAGTGACTTGGAGAAGAATGCTCATTAAGAACTGAAAGGTTTGGGAAAGAATACTCATTAAGTTGGGAGTGACTAGAGTTGAGAATACTCATAAAGCTAGGAGTGTTTGGAGTTAATAATACTCAAGGGGATAGCCTAGAGTGGCTACGAGCCCAAAAATTGTAATACCTAAGGACGATCCGCTCTGATACCATAATTGTAACACCCAGAAAATATACATTGTCTATCATAGTCAATCCAACAAAGGGGAACAAATTCCAAAATAAAGTCTACGATCTTTCACATTCTCCTACACTTGCATTCATATCTACTCGTGTACATAGTACAATCATCGCAGGTCATAACACAATAAGACAAGCAAGGGTAAGCTAGTGAAAATAAAATTTTATAATATACTTAATATATGCACAAAGAACAACCGTATTAGTCATTCATAATAATATTTTTTAAATTCTAACATATAAAGTTTTAATACCAAAAACATCATTCATACATACCACACATGGATCTATTTTCAATCACAGTTCATTTTAAGCAAACATAGTTCATTTTACTCATATTGACTTCATTGCAGTCATACCACATAAATTCATGTGCAATCCCAGTACCCTAATTTCTTTTCAATCCCTAGTACTCTGATTTCATTTCAATCATATGAATTTCAGTTGTACTCATCATTCACTCATATCACATATCATATCATCAATTCAATTGTTTTGAAGGATATAGATACATATATAACCATGATACCTTAATTTTCTTTCAATCCTCAGTACACTTGTTTCATTTCAACCAAAATGGTTACATATGAACATATAATCCAATCATCACATATATCAATTCAATACTGAAGCATATAGAGGTATATGTAATCATAGTATCTTGATTTCCTTTCAATCCCCAATACACTGGTTTCATTTCAACCAAAATGATTACATATTCAATGATGCACAACCATATATATATATATATATATAAGAATTCACAAATTACAATATTCAAAAACATTTCTTATCTATCAAGCTATATGTATATAATTAACCAATTTCATCAAAATTGAAACTCAAAACTAAGCCATTTCACAATCAGAACTCCTAACTTGAGTTACCATTGACAAACTTAAAACATATCTTATTTATCAAGCTATCAATTCCACAATTCACAATTCAACAATACTGATCTCAAATCTTTAAAACCTATCAAAATCTTATCATAAGTCATATTAAATTCATCACACAACAATCAAAAGTTCTTACATGCTGCTTTCTAACATCATTATTCAAATCAAGTCAATTAATCACACCAAATCAAGATAAACAATCAAACTCATTCAATGCTCAAGGACCTATCAGACCTGCAAAACAGACTTTTATCCTAAATTTGTATTTGAAAGTAACTGACTAATATAAAAACAAGTTACTAGCTTTCCTTGCCTGAAATGATGATCCCAAAACAATTCCTCCAAACTAGCTAGTGACACTAACCCAATCTCTAGGGATCCAGAACAAGTTATCCAAACAAAACCAGATTTCAGTATGATCTTAGTTAAATTGAGAGAAATATTTTATCAATTGTCCCTACTAAGATTGATGACAAAAACTTAAGAAAAAATAGAAAACAAAAGATATTTAGAGTAAATAAGAATTTACTTTGTTTGAAATTCTAATCAGGTAAAAATGATCCTAACTCCTAAACTACTGCAAGATATGGTCAGATTCTAAAATTGATAAAGTATGGAGAAGGTAAACCAAAAAGAAGGAAGAGCTTGGAAAAGGGAGAGAGAGAAAAGATGAGAAAAAAGTGATGAAGAAAGAGGGATGGGTGAAATGTATTTTATTTTTTAAGGGGTTACAAAAAGATCTGTATGTATATATTATATAAATTTGGAAAGAGAAAAAATAGATAAAGAGGTAAATAGATAAAAAGAAAATTAAATAAATATAAAAATTAAAATCCTATTTAACTTTTACTTTTAATGCTTAAAATAATTTTAGTCTCTTCGTGATAGTGAGACACGTTTAGTCATTCACCCATATAAATTTTTTCATAAACTTTGTGATTTTCTCGTCACAAAATTTGAGTATGTTTTTCATAATTTCTCATTAGAATGCTTTATCGTTAGTTTGTGCCTATAGAAAAACTAGTTCGTGTAACATATTCAATAATGAGTAAAATACTGCGATTTTACTATTCCTAAATTTCTTACAACTTATAATTTATAATCTAGTTCCTATTCTTAGTCTGATATAAGACATAAATATTTATAGTTGTTATTATTCTTGTTATATTAAATTGGATTGGATATATAATTTATAAAGAGTGGGAATTGATGTAAGTGTACGGGAAAAAGGGTTTGGCCAAAACATGATACAGTGACTTGAATGCTAGTTATATCGGTTGTCTTTCTCTAATGTATCGTTGCTATCATTTCGTTTTCTATTTCTGATTGTCGCTTTCACTTTTATTTTACACATTGTTCTAATTCATTTTAGTTATTCATAAAAAAAAAAAATCATTTTATTTGCACAATGAAGTTTACATTATCAGATTTTATCAAATTAAGTGTGGTTGGATTTGAATATTCGCAAGAAAAAATGCTATTAAAATGAAGACTTCCATAAAAAGATCATTAGTTAGATTTTTTTTAATGGAGAATCTTATTAATAAAATCAATTTTAGCAAGAGCATCAATGTATGTTTGTATAAGTGTGTTGTTTGTTTCTCCTAATTTTGTAGATCTCATTATTATGAAGATTTAAGCAATTTAAAGAAAAAATCACTTCAAAAGCTTAATTTAATTTTATAAATAATACCTTTATCTATACATAATTACTTCAAATATTTTTCTTTAATACCTTTTATAACAATTTTTTTTACACAAACAACAATATTTATAAGCAAGTCCATACCATATGCTTTAATGCTAAATTTTATTACTCAGCAATTTTTATTTTTTTTGTAAACAACCAATTGAAGATGGTCTAAAAAGGAAAAGAATCTATTTATTTTATGAATCGAATCCATATAATTCACTCACCAAAGTAACTTTAATATTAAATATTTATTTTGATTAATCTAAAAAACTAACTTTGGACTTAAAATGTGCATTACGCTGCTCTAAATAACAATGCTTTGGAATATTTGAAAAAAAAAAAAAACTATTTTTCAAACATCCTTTTATCATAAAGTTGTTGTAAGTTATAAACGAACTAAACGCCAGAGCGTAATAAGGTCTGACACTGAATAATTTCATATATTTGTACAATTAATCTGAACAAGTAAATAAAATGTACAGTAATTTAAAAAAGGCTTGTTTTATAGGACATGTTTGGGTTTAAGTTAGTTGCTACCACCAACATATTTGAGACTTGTTTTTATAAGATTGAAGATGAAGGCGTCTTTTTAAATTGTATGATTTAAAATTGTATAAAAAAATTAAGAACTAAAATTATGAATGGTTAAAAAATAATAAAAGATTAAAAAAAATAAAAATCTAAATTAAAAATTTTGTAAAAAATAAGGAACAAAACTACTAGTATGTGTTTCTTTCTTTGTTGACTGTGGATGATAAAGCATCTGTTGTAATAATCGATGTCAGATCAACAGACTTCTGTAATTCAATGAATTTGAGAGTGAATGTCACGTTTTTCACATTTACTATGTGTAATGTAATAATATTAATAATAATAATAATTTCTTTTATAAGACAAGATAGAATATTTTAAATTAGTATTTCTGAAAAATGTTTTTTCCATTTAAAATAAAATAAATACTTTGTGTATCATCACTGAGAATATACATAAACTAAAATTGGTTGGTATTTAAAATTTAAGAAAAAACGTGAGTTTTAGGAATCTGAAATATATAAATCAAAACTATATTATTATAATGAATGAAAACAATTAGTTAATAATTATATCACTTCTTAAAAAATATGTGCATTTATTTTTTAATTTTGGTTATTTAAAAAATCTCTAATAATTCATATTTTTAATTTTTATTTCCGACATAATCATGTATTCTTACTTGAGTAACTCCATATATGTCAGACAAAATCATCAAATGATGAGTAAACTGTTCGTAAAATGACACACCCAACACCTTGTTATCCAAATATTAGTATATTCATTAATTTTAAAGTTCTATAAATCAAGGAAGTTTACAAAATTAATATATTATTAACTTTCTAGCCGTTTAAATTAGTTGAAGCAATGAAATCATCATTAGCAAGTGATATAGTGGACCATGGCAGAAAAAGGTTTTAAGTTTACGAAACTAAGTTCGAATATACATTTTGATAAAAAAAATGTTACTGAAAAATTAATATTGTTTTAATTAATTTTAATCGTTACTTTTAATTATAAAGTTACAGTTAGGAATGCCAAAAAAAAAAATCACCTAAAAATATTTCTATTACAAGTTAAAAATTAATACCTTAATTGATAGCTGTTAGTATTATTTTTTTTTAACAGCAAAAAATAAATTAATATTAATAAGAACAATTAAGGGGTATTCAAATCTAAATACAAAATACAATATAGCTGTTAGTATTACCTACTGTATGTAACTTAAAATTACTTAAATATCTTTCTTTTAAACAAAATAAGTCATTAGTTTATGTTGAGTATCATAAACACATGTTTCAATATTTGTATTTAAACTATTTACTTATTCTTTGAAATTTTGTATTTTAACAAATATTCATCAATATTCTAAAATATTTACAAATATTTTATAAAACTTGTGGAAGGTAAACTCATTCATTTATATACGAGTAAGAAATTACCATGAGTGTCCTTTTTCTCTGTGTGATCCCTAATCATACTGATTTTCTTCACTAACTTTCTGAATACACAAGTACACGTACACCTGCCACTCATTGAATCACTAGTACAAATCGTGATCTTTTTTTATTTTTTTTCTTGTAACGAATTTTAAGTAGTTGTACACCTAGTATTTTGGTGGAGAAAATTTATGACTGAGAATCTCATCCAACGGCTACACCAATGCATGTAAGTTGAGGAAATAGGCAGAACATATAACGATGGTAGAGAATATGTGGTATCTTCTTTTTTCTTTCTCCATTTCCTATAATATATACACACACCCCTATATCATAAAAGAGACAAAATACCTTCTCTTTCTCATTTTGTCTTCTTCAAAAGCTTCCTTTCATTCAGTATCTCCATGATCTCCCACAAAATCGGCACAACAATCATTCAGTAAGATCAACTTAACAGTCAAAAAATAAGAGTTAAACCAGTGAAAGATTGTGCTTTTGCTTTTAGAAGATTATAACAGTAAACTTTGACACAACTGATTCATATTTCACATACCATGCATTGATGAATCAGGTTGTTTTGTGCCTCTTGAGAAGGGATATGTTCTGCTAATAAGATTTATATGTGAAGTTGTTTTGTAAGAGAACTTCTAACCAAGGATAATTATAAGTAAACTGCTCAACACTACAAACATTTTGTTAACACTTACTATCTCAAAATACTGTCCCACTTATCTCAAATAAAGATAAATTTAAAGAATCATATCACATCATATCAATTATTTGTCTTTTTTCCTTTTTCTTTGTGTCAAATAGGGTAGAATGGTCCATGCATCACTTTCCTAAAACCAAACATGACATGCTTCTTGCATGCTGAATTTTGTGTAGCATTTGCTTCTTTTATTTACTTTTTCTGCAGCTGAAATGACAGACTGTAAATTACAAGTCACACACACCCTTCATCACTTTTGATTAAATATGTAACTGATCGGTGATATTTTCACAGTTATATATGTTAATGTTTATAGCATGATATTTTCTTATCTCAAAACTGGGATTCCAAGCCACTCACTTCACATCCTCGGATACTAAGTACTTTGACATTGTACTAAGTTGAAATATTCTTAACAACTTACTGTTACACAAGACATTGAAGAATAAGAAAGATAGATGAGAATGAACAATAACTCACCTTCAAAGTGGTGGAGCCAGAATTAAAAGCCATTTTCAGCATTTCCAAATGCTACTCAAGGTGCTGCCGTCATGATGGGGAAGAGGGGCACATGAAGGACTAACTCACTACAACTAGAGGAATCTATCTGGTTGGTGAAAAGCAGAAAAAAGAAAGTGCTTCTCTGCGTTCATTCGTGCGTTCATGAGTTAGAATTGCACGTGCCCTGCTTCTCCATCTTGCTCAGCATGCACCTTTGGCACTAGCTAGTAGTACTAGTAGGTGGAAGGAGTTACTCTGAGGACTCATAACAAGAGCAAGAACAAGAAGTACTAGTGAGTGGAGAGGGAAGGGAAGTGAGAAGAAGTAAAGAAATGAGAAAGGGTTTGTAAGAAGTGTTGAATTTTGAGACACTGATCTTCATCTTATGATTCTTGTGTGCTTGTTGAAGCCTACTCTCCTATAATAAAAGAGGCAATTGAGGGTGCTTTTAAAGGTGGGTATGGGATGGGTTCAAGAAATGGGAGAGGCTCAGTTGGGTGTGGGACCTTTGTATTCTCAACCCAAACAGCTTGTCAAAAGTTACATATAAAATTGGACCACTTAATTCATCACACAACACATTCAAAATTACCCATGTACCCTATTAAGTACTTCACAATTAGGGAGTAATTAATAATCTAATTTTTATTACTATGCTAGGAGAAGTTATTTGGTAGTACAGAACTACCCTTTGTTTTATGGTCCCATAAATCATTATGTTATGCACATTTAATTTTTTAAATTTAAATATAATGATTAATAATATTAAGTTACATATTAAAAAAAGATTGATGGAGACCCTACCAGTGTATATTTCAGGATCACCTAATATTGGAGTGCACAAAAAGAAAATGAAAAAAAGGAAAATGGCACACACATATATATAAGTGTGATGTATAAAGATATACAAATAAATGGGACAATAATGAAGGAAAAAAAATAAGTTATGTTTATTCTATTTTGGGAGGATGAAATATAGAAAGAAAAAAAAAATAACAAATATATGTTTATATGATAAACAAGCAAACAAAGGTGATGATAAGATGAAAACAAAAACTAAATGCATATTAATAATTTCTGGTATATTTATCGTTTTCTCCCTCTATTTTATTGAAGGAATCTATGTAATTTATACTATTTTACACCTGAACTGAACAATATTTTTTATGATTAGAACCACTACGCATGCATGCTTTGGGTACAGAAGAAACCTATAAAACGAAAAACAATAAGGAATTGAACTGAAAATGATGATATTGATTAATCTGAAACAATATTAGTCCTTTTACATTCTTGTTACTGACATGTGTTTATACTTGTTAAAGGCCAAAGATTCCCTCATACGATAAAACTTTGCAACTTATATTTGAAATTTAAAGCACAAAGACAAACAATGTTTTTGCAAGGGCTTTTGTTATTTACTCCAGGATAAAAGGTTAATCTTATGGGAATATCTATTCAAAAGATTAATACATAAAAAATAAATAGAAATTATCATGGGAAAAAAAAAAAAGAATCTCAGTGGAACACGACTCAAGTGTTAGAAGTCATAAATACAAGCTTCTTAGTTGCAGTTATAACACTTGTCATTGGGTAAACAAAGAAAACAACTTAAGCTTGATAATGGAAATTTCCTCATATGATAAATTTATTGAAAAGAAAGCAGAAAGCAGAGAGCTTCTTCCCACATTAAGATTTCAAGATTACGACTAGTTTATAATCAATTAATTGCATATGTGGCCAAAATGGAAATCCTTGTCATTTTCAAATCTCACTATACACAACCAAGTGATTAGGTATATATTAAGATTAAAGCTAAAGCTTCTTTAACCATCATAAATGCGATATTCATTGGTCTAGGGCATTTAATTAGCACTGCCTGCACCATGACAGGCTTAGTAGGAGTGTAACTTTGGTGATAATTTCAAAAAAAATAAACAGAAAAAAATGCTCATAAAAAACAAAGTATTTTTTATAATTAAAATTAATTTTAATTTATGAATTATTTGTTTTCGTTTCTATGACAAAGACTCGTGACTAAACATAAATATCATATTGTGATCTTTTTAATTTTTAGGTATAGTCTGGATATGCTTCATGGTGCTGAAAAAATTTAGGACACTGACTGTGCATGCAAATGCTTTGATTTATTAAAAAGAACAACGTGGCTGTGATACTACTATCTGACAAGGTGTTCAACAAATAATCGTGTTTGAAATTGTTAGAAATTGAAAAATGGTCTGAGATTATCAAAATACAAACTTACATCCAACTTTTTTTTATGTGTTTTTGTATTTTTCTCCTAACTAGGTGAAACTTATTACGTTTAATTACGTTTTTTGTTCTTAAAATTTATAGCAATTCTGATTTTTGCTTCATAAATTTTAAAAAATATTTTAATCACAACAAATTAAAAGAAATATAATTTCAGTTCCTAAAAATTAATCTTTTAAATTTAATAGTTACATATCAAAATTGTATTTTATTAAATTTTGAAGATTTTTTTTTTCAATTTGAAGAAATGAAAATAACTTATTTGAAATTTGAAGTACTAAAAGCATAATTAAACCAATTAATTATATAAATTATCTAGACAAAAATTTTATTTTAATTACTGAGATTATAAAACATACAAAATTTATATTTTTTTCATGATTTTGGTGTTTTTCTCCAGTTAAGTGAAATTATGTTTAATTATATTTTTTTAGTCACGAAAATTAACAGTTATCCTCATTTGAATTTCTTAAAAAGAGTTTTTTTAATCTTTTAAAATGAAAAAAAAATCTTAGTCTTAAGAAATAAAACCAGTTTTCTTTTAAAAAAAACTACTTTTAAACTCTAAATTTAATATTTACTATTAAAATCATATTTTATTCAATTTGAAGGAGTGAAATAAATTTTTTAATTTTAAAAATTAACAAATATTTTAAAATTTAATAACTAAAAATATAATTAAACCAATTTATAACATATATTATTAAGATAAATTTAATTTTAATTATTCAACAACAACAAAAATTATTGTTTGTTAATTATTATTCCAGAAAAAGTGGTAGAAATATTGTACTCTTTACTCTAACCGTAAAATTTGTCCCCCACCTCTCGTTGATCCTTACCTCCTCGCACACTCCTCTTCTGTCACGCACAGCGTACTGTTCATCATCTTCTAAAAGGTTCAGTAGCCACAAATCAATGCCCTGTAGCTAAATTTTTGGCACATATTCAATGGTCCCAGATTCAACCTACAATATAATAATTATAATATAGTTATTGCAACCAAATCTCTAGGTTCGATTTCAAGTTCCTAGATAGAGCATTTAAAGTTACAGTTTTCTTTTTCTCTTTTAATTAGTTATCTATATCCAAATCTAGAATATGTTATATATATATATATATATATATATATATATATATATATATATATATATATATATATATATATATATATAAAGTAATAGATTATCAATTCATAAAACTTGGATTAGTATATTTGTTTTAAATTAAGAATATCCGTTATTTTTAGTAATTACATAGTCAGTTATTAGATAACACCATCATCACTCTATTGTATGGTAATTAAGTCATACTTCATTCAATTGGTAGAATGCTTTTAAGACAGGTTGAAAGTTTTCTAAGATTATACAATCTGTTAGCCTCTAGTAAATATATGATGAGGATTAAATATGATAAATTCAAATTCTCGAGTACATACAACCTTTCAAACTTATAAACTTATCTATTATAAGATGATGAAGCTTGAAATTCATATATCATGAATGACTAACCATGAAAATGTTGTAACACTTGTCCTGCTACAAAAAGAGGTTGTGAGAATCTTATTTATAATGGGTTAATTAAAGGACTTTTCTTTTAATACACATTTATTTTCAGACTTTCTTCACCCTTTCAAAAGACATAAAACAAAAGATATGAAACAAGAGAATGTTTAGTCAAGAAGTATAGTTAGTTAATCATTATATATTGGGTTTCTTAGCATATGAAAAAGGCAATTGTCATCACTTTTTTGTTTGTTTGTTGTAAATTGTTTGTTTCCAATTGAGACATATATGTATGTATTCAAATGTCATGTTGAGTGAACTACATAGGTGAGTAGAGTAAACCACTTATTGGTTTTTTGTAAATTGTTTGTTTCCAACTGAGACATGTATGTATATATTCAAATGTCGTACTGAGTGAACTACATAGGTGACTAGAGTAAACCACTTGTTGATTTTTTGTAAATTGTTTGTTTCCAAATAGAACACAAATGTAGAATGTGATGGCTTTGTATTCTTGCTGACATCACTGGCCACAACTGGATCAAACACACAAGACTCCAGCTATTCAACGTTCTTTGGGTATGTTACCAATATTAATCTTTCATTTGAGTTAAATGTTTAAAAAAATGGTACTTTGTAATGTAACTTTTGTAAACTATGACAGGCCATAGTGTGAAGACAAACATCCAATGCGAAAATGATATCTACTATGACCAACCAACCCAGGTGGTTCACTAAGTTCACTTATGTGATTACCTGTCCAGGAGTTTTGAATACCGCATAGAAATTTTTAACCCCATATTTAAGAGCAAATTCAGGACGTCAACTTCAGTCTCTTTGTTGGTGAATACAAGCAGTTGCAAGTTTATGTCAATCTTTTATTTCATTTCGTCGTCCAATGACATCATTATGGAGGTCCTTGTATTAAATGTATGACACCCACATTGAAGTGGTTGACCATGTGTTCATAAATGGTTCCTTGGGGCACAATTTTTCTGACAAATATTAAAAGTGAAAAGTGTATTTTCAATATTTTTTTTCTTTTACATGAATAGTTAGATCAATACAAACCTTGTTGCAGTTCTTTTATGACAACCACACAGAGGTGGTTGCATATATGTATTTAGGTAGTTCAATGAGTTCTAATTTTGAAGGTCGCAAATTAAATTTGCAAATTGACATCTTCGGTCTGATTGTGAATGCATACACTTGAATTAGTTTTGTTTTTTTATTTAATATTTTCATTCACTTTTGTCCTTCCAATAAACGTATGTTACACACACGGTTTTGGTTGACTATGGCTCTTTAAGTGGTTCGTTGAGTACAAGAACTGGATACCCTGACAAAATCTGCCATTTCAAATCTTCAAGTTCAGTCTTTTTGGGATTGAATTGATTTTGAAGGTGTTTCTTAAACATTTTCCAACGTGTTGTGGTCCAATTGGAAGAACATGGAAGTTGTTGAGGAAAGGTATGACACCTAGATGGTTTCGGTTGACTATGGCTTTGTAAGTGGTTTGTTGAGTATAACCTCACAAAAACTTGCATTTGAAATCTTCAAGTTCAGTGTGTTTGGGATTGATTTCAGTTTAAAGGTGTTTTTTCAACATTTTCCAACATCTTGTGGTCCAATTAGGAGAACATGGAAGTTCTTGAGGAGAGGTATGGCACCGAGATGATTTTAGTTGAATATGGCTTTCTTAGTGACAAGTTCAATACAAGAACTGAATACGCTCACAAAAATTCGCATTTAAAATCTTCAAGTCCAGTGTCTTTGGAACATTCACCCTCCTTTTGTGATGCAATTAAAGTGGTTGAAAGTGATTTTATTTGTCCATAAAAAAATTAAAGATACATTTTGTACGTTTGTCCAAACAATGAGGATATACAATTGTTTTGTAATTGTTTACAATGGCAAGCTTTCACTTAATCTTTAATTGTTTACAGTGTCAAGCTGCATCAATAATGTTGCGATGAATGTTGTCCTCGGGCATAACCCATTTTCTAACTAATTGTTCTCTAAAGAGTTGCATTTCTTGTTGAAAATAAAAGAACCCCATCAATTTATACCGTTCATAAATCAACCAACAACATCAATGTTAATAATAACACAGAATTACAAACCATGGAGTATTGCGGCATAGTTTTCCCATCAAACCTTGAAACACCACAATCATACATACATGCATGCCTCAATTAGAAACAAGCAATTTACAAAAAACCAACAAGTGGTTTACTCTGTTCACCTATGTGGTTCACTCAACACGACATTTAAATACATACATACATGTCTTAGTTGGAGAGAAGTAACATACAACAAACAAAAAAGTGTTTTACTTTGGTCACCTATGTGGTTCACTCAGCACAACATTTGAATACATACATACATGTCTCAGTTGGAAACAAGCAATTTACAAAAAGCCAATAAGTGGTTTACTCTGGTCACCTATGTGGTTCACTCAGCACGACATTTGAATACATATATACATGTCTCAGTTGGAAACAAGCAACCTACAACAAACAAAAAAGTGGTTTACTCTGGTAATCTATGTGGTTCACTCAGCACGACATTTGAATACATACATCCATGTCTCAGTTGGAAACAAGCAATTTACAAAAAACCAATAAGTGGTTTACTATGTGGTTCACTCAGCACGACATTTGAATACATACATACATACATGTCTCAGTTGGAAACAAGCATCTTACAACAAACAAAAAAGTGGTTTACTCTAGTCACCTATGTGGTTCATTCAGCACGACATTTGAATATATACATACATGCCTCAGTTGGAAACAGGTAATTTACAAAAAATCAACAAGTGGTTTACTCTGGTCACCTATGTGATTCACTCAGCACGACATTTGAATACATACAAACATGCCTTAGTTAGAAACAAACAATTTACAAAAAACCAATAAGTGGGGTACTCTGCTTATCTATGTGGTTCACTCAACATGATATTTGAATACATACATACATGTCTCAGTTAGAAACAAACAACTTACAACAAACAAAAAAGTGGTTTACTTTGGTCACCTATGTGGTTCACTCAGCATGACATTTGAATACATACATACATACACTCCTTAGTTGGAAACAAGCAATTTACAAAAAACCAACAAGTGGTTTACTCTGCTCGCCTATGTCGTTCACTCAGCACGACATTTGAATACATACATACATGTCTCAGTTGAAAACAAGCAATTTACAAAAAACCAATAAGTGGCTTACTCTGTTCACCTATGTAGTTCACTCAACATGACATTTGAATACATACTTACATGTCTCGGTTGGAAACAAGCAACTTACAACAAATAAAAAAGTGGTTTACTCTGTTCACTTATGTGGTTTACTCACGACATTTAAATACGTACATCCATGCTTCAGTTGGAAACAAGCAATTTACAAAAATCCAATAAGTGGTTTACTCTACTCACCTATGTCTTTCACCTAGCACGACATTTAAATACATAGATACATGTCTCAATTGGAAACAAGTAACTTACAACAAACAAAAAAGTGGTTTACTCTGGTCACCTATGTGGTTTACTCAGCGTGACATTTGAATACATACATACATGCTTCAATTGGAAACATGTAATTTACAAAAAACCAATAAGTGATTTACTTTGGTCACCTATGTGGTTCACTCAGCACGACATTTGAATATATACTTACATGCTTCAGTTGGAAACAAGCACTTTACAAAAAACAACAAGTGGTTTACTCACTCACCTATGTGGTTCACTCAGCAAGACATATGAATACATACATACATGTCTCAATTGGAAACAAGCAATTTACAAATCCCAACAACTGGTTTACTCTGCTCACCTATGTGGTTCACTCAACACGATATTTAAATACATACATACATGCCTCAATTAGAAACAAGCAATTTACAAAAAATCAACAAGTGGTTTACTCTGCTCACGTATGTGGTTCACTCAGCACGACATTTGAATACATACTTACATGCCTCGGTTGGAAACAAGTACTTTACAAAAAATAACAAGTGGTTTACTCTCGTCACCTAAGTGGTTAACTGATTGGGACTTTCGCATACATACATGTCTCAGAGATGAAAATAAACAATCTACAACAAACCAATAAGTGGTTCACTTTGTTTACATAAGTGGTTAACTCAGTTGGACTTTCGCATACATACATACCTCAAAGATCAAATAAAAGTAATCTACAACAAACCAATAAGTGGTTTACTCTGTTGACCTAAGGGGTTAACTGAGTAGGTGTTGACCTTTTTCGGCAAGTGTACCAAGTCAAAAGTAATATAGATTTTAAAGTACAAATGTCGATCCCACAAAGAACAATTTTTCTTAAAAATCTCAGTTGTCACTACTCACTATGCAAATAAAGTTTTAAGGATGATTTGATTCAAGAAACATGCAAACAATAAACTAACAAATAATAAGAGCGATTTAATATATTTGGGGAAAACTCTGGGATTGAACTTTATCTATCTCACTCATTTGTATTTTGGTAAATCATGCATATAACATTGATAACTATTCAAAATTGATGCACAAATAAATGTCAATCATGCTGATTCCTCAAGCATGAGATTCATAAAGAAATTTCCTAAATACAGATTCATCGGCTATTTAACAAATTACCCAACATTAAGAAAAGTTGTTATAACGCAATCAATACGTTAAAACCTATTCCTAATATTCCAATATATTGAGTATTTTCATCTAGGTCAGAAACTTAAAAATATTTTCCAGTTAAATTCAAGAATCAAAATCAAGACTCTATTGATCAGATAAAATCTAGCATTAAGCATAAAAGGAAAATACCAAATCTGAATAGAAATTGAATCTTATATGTCAAAATCCCAAATTACAAATGAGTTCGAAAAGATTACATTCAATCCCAAAGATGAAACAATTAGCTACCCATGGTAGCCATTATAACCCAAGGAAAGGAAGATTGCCAGAAAACAAGAAGAATTAGTGAATTACTTGCGTCCTTGACGGTTGCTCTCATTCCTTCTAGTTTCTTATACCCTCAGAAAACCTAAAATTGTCCTTTTAATCTCATTTTCGAGCCTAGGTTAAGTGACTTTTCGCTGGGCTAGTCAAATTTCGCCGAGGCGAACATGATCATATTCTGTCAAAAAGGTATTTCGCCCAGGCGAGACACACCTGGCCTAGGCGAAATTTCAAGATGCTCTCTGGACCATTATCGCCTAGGCGAGCCATTCTCGTTTGGACGAGTCTTCACTTTCAACTTTTTAGTTCTTTTCTTCATTAATCTTCCAATCTTTCATTTTCTTCATTCTTCTATACCTGAAATTTCACAATAATTGAGATCAAATGATTTCCTTTAACTCAATACTCAAAATCTAAAGTTAGATCCATAAACTCTCAAATTGGGGGTAATTACTATCTTAAAGAACACTTAAACCCACAAGTACTCAAGTTTTCTCATATATAAAATATACTCAAAATTGGCACTTATCAGTAGGACTTTGGCATGCATACATTCCTCAAAGATTAATACAAGCAATCATAAAAAGAAAAACCAAAACGTGGTTTCCTATGAATAGCTAAGTGGTTGACTCAGTAGGGCTTTTGTATACATACATGTAGCAGAAAGGGAAACCAGCAATTAATAACAGCAATCAAAACGTGGTTTCCTATGAATAGCTAAGTGGTTGACTCAATAGGACTTTCGCATACATACATGTAGCATAAGGAAAAAATGCAAACATAAAACCCTATAAGAAGTGATTTTTTTGTAAGGAAAGGGCAATGACATACATAAACGAAGCACAAATGGAAACCAACAATCCAAAACACACCAAGAAACATCAAATACAAAAAGTAGCAATGCAAAACACACCAAGAAACGATTTTTTCGAATACATGTATAAGATACAAAAACCAGCAAACCAAAAGATAGCAAAAAACGATTTTTAAACATATATATGTATCAGATAAAAAACCAACAACAAAAATACATCAAGAAACAATTTTTTCGCATACATGTATGAGATACAAAAACCAGCAAACCAAAAGACAGCAAGAAATGATTTTTAAACATATACATGTATCAGATACGAAAACCAGTAGCAAAAACACATCAAGAAACTATTTTTACGGTGACCCAAATGCTTCAGAGAGCAAAACACAAAGCATGTTTCATACCAACAATGATTTCAGTTGCAATCAAGAGTAAAAGACAGACTACTCCTTACCTTGGATGACAGAAGATGACTTTCGACAACAGCGAGAAACAACCTTTTCCTTCTCCGATTCACGGTGCAAGAAACAACCTCTTCCTCCTCCGATTCACGGCCAGAAACACCAAAAAGCTTCGACGAAGCAAGTGAGTGTGTGAAAACCCTAATGGCAACGCACACTAAACGTTCTCTTTTCTCTGTTCTTTCTTCTTCAATGAAGCCAGCAAATGAAAGCAAAAAAAATGTTCTCTCTCTTTTAGTTGATGTTTCACATATTGGTTTGCAAATGACGTATTCGCCCCTTGCAGTAATACAAACACAATCCACATCAGATAAAATGAATTTACGTTTCTCTTTTGTAGTCTATAAAGATAAGCAAAAGAGTATCAAATGGGAGTCATAAGAAACGAGTCTCAAAATATCATTTTTCTCTAAAATAATAATGTTAACGCACTTTTAAGAGTGCATATATTTTTTCATTTACGCTAAATTTTCTTGTCCACAATTATATGCTGAATGACGCACAGCATGCCTATCTCAATGTCTGTGTCTGAAGTTCGGTGTCACTTGGTTTCGTGAAAAACTATCTTAAGTGAGCAAATATTGAAGAACAAGAAAAAAAAATTAAGGAAAAATGATTATAGGAGTAGAGAGCAAGTTTCTCCATTGAAATATCCAGAAGTAGTAAGTTCAAAGCACGTTATATATTTATTTATTCTTTATCAGCAAAGCACTTTATATTATGCCTGAAAATTAAGAGTCGTCTTCTAAGCAAAATGTTCAATTAATTGTTTGCATTATTGTTGCACCAACCACGTTTGAAAGCGAAATAGCTATTGTACTAGGTACGATAGATTGCACTTTTGTATGGTATCTACACGGTGTCTAAAGAGAAATTTCTTTTTAATGATAACATTAAAAAAGATCACAGCACGAAGTTTAAAAGAAAAGATAAATTATGTGATAAAGAAAAATGACAAGAATAATATAAATAATTTTCCAGGGTATCTAAATTGCATATTAGAAATTTTGTTCGCAATAAATCACCTATTAGCAAATTGTTTTACCCATAAATTTTGTTTTCCATGCCATGAACCATTCATTAAATTCAAATATTTAAAAAAAATAATTTTCATGTAGTATTAACGCATCTTTTAGCGTCAAATAAGAGTGGTACTTGTAAAATCAAATTTTATTGAAATTGATTCTTCATGAATTTGGTACATCTAAATTTTTTCAATTTTTAATACCTAGTATTTAATAATTATATTAACTAGATTCTAGCAATGGTTATGTAACTTCTGGATTAATAGTGTTGATATACTAATTTTAACAATGTGTCATGCTAATGTATTTGTTGATATCTTATTTGATGGATGATATACCAACACGGTTAATTCAAAAAAACAATAAAAATGTTAGAACCAAACTAATATATTTATTAAATTATTAAATTTTAACATAAAGTTATTGAAACTTTTTTACAAATATTCATTTTGAAATGGACTAATTTTAAAGTTATTCAAATTTTATTTCACTTTTTTGGTAGGATTACTAACAATATACATATATATATATATATATATAAGAATAAAATTTATATTTAATTTATTTAAGTAAAATTATCTACACTTATATATTATAAATTAATCTTATTTTTATTTTTAATTAATATAAAATTTTCAATACTTTTTTTTTCCTGAACCAGTGCATATGTTAAGTTCTTAAAGCTTCATGATTTTTTTTCCAGGTCTCACTTTCTTCTTATTGAGTTATGACTTGTTTTTCATGTTCAAAGAAACGAACACTTTATATTATTATCATAGTTTATTATATTTTTTTTATAAGCAGGTTGATTACATGTTAATATGTCCCAATTTAAATAAAGATAAATGAGACAAAAAGAATTATTTCATTTATAAAAATACAAAAAAAAAACTGTTATCCAACTCTAACATCTTTTAGGTTGGCTTCTAATGGTCTGTTTGGTCGTCATACGTTTTAGATTAGGCTTAGAATCTGTTTGCTAGATGTTAAATTTAGTCTTACTTAACTCAACAAATTTGCTATGTTTACAAATGTTACAAATCTTTGTGAAATTATATATATATATATATATATATAAAATTCAT
>Ga0209489_103143_pt1 | contig 32594 bp, 14 predicted proteins | sample SiratrowhiteBW_FD_187527 | JGI IMG/M metagenome (GOLD analysis project Ga0209489, IMG submission 187527) | Root nodule microbial communities of legume samples collected from California, USA - Siratro white BW (SPAdes) (version 2) | ecosystem: Host-associated > Plants > Roots > Nodule | place...
TTCTCCTGTGAGGTTTTTCTAGTGAGTAAGTTCTCTCCTTGTAAGTGAGGTGTTGTAATTTCTTCCATTTAGTAAAATTATTTTTCTACCGTTACCCGTGGTTTTTCCCTTATTTGTTGAGGGTTTTCCACGTAAAATATTCTGTGTCAATTTCCTCTTTTCTCTACTCAAATTTTAGCTGTGTGAGTGAAAACACTCTGTTACTCTGGTATCCTAACATAATGTTATTTCCCTTTTGTGGCAGTTGGTTTCCTGCAGAAGAAGACAAGTTGGTGTTTTTCCCAACCACTAGGACGCAGAAGAGGTATCCCATCATAGTGAAGCGTAGAGAGGAGTCCAGAGCAAGTAAATCGCCATGAGGGCAGGCATCAAATAAAGAAGGGCAAAGAAGAAGAAGCAGAGATTATAGATTAGTTTAATGTCCATTGTATTAAGTAATAATGTTATATCCACCAGTTAGCAGTTACATATAATTTATTTTAGGGGTTATAGGAAGGAAGGAATGTGTTTGTAGACCTTAGTGAGGGATGGGAAATGAGGATGTGTAAGATCAAAACCCTCATCACCCTAATATAACAGTTCAGCTAAATCCACCTCTGTATATCATCCATCTTAAATTAATCTTGATTAATTCCTACAACAAGACATCCTTTTACTTATACCATAATAAATTACTATTAAAAAGAAAACCATGCAGTAAGTGTTCTCAGTTCTGCATAAAAAATATATGTGAAAGTGCCAAAAGTTTAAATGAATGTTAGGGGACTAAAACAAAATATAGCAAATAAAATATTGGCGAGAAACATGAGCTCAATATCCAATGATGTAACTAACAGTGAATGCAAATAGGCTATGAGAGTCAAAATTTTCTGCTGCTATTGTTACTGGAAATTCTTACAGGGGCGTAACAAAACTTTATCTTGCTAATTTCAAAGTTATATTCAGGGGACAGCCGTGAGGTAGTGGTGTTTAAAAAATATGTTTGAAAATTATTATGAAACTTGAGAAGAAGATTAAGGTATTTAAACTGAGTCTAATCTCATAAGTAAATATAAAAAAGTTAAATAATATATAAGAAAAAAATTCAGAAATTAATATCTTAAAATTTGAGTTAAAAGTAGTGTCAATTTTTGGTGTGAATTTTATTAATTACGATGAAAAAGTCACAGGAAAAAAACGAAAATTTATCTTTTAAATATAAATAACCAAGAATATTTTAGACAATTCTTGTGACTAATATGGTGCAAGTCACAAAATGATAGTGCAGGAAGCATTTGCCCCATTCTAGCCCAACAATATTTTTTGCCCTATTAACGAATTAGATCAGGAGTATTTCTTTCTGCACCTCTGTGTTTTTCTTTATTTTCAAAAATACTAAAATATTATTATAAAATTTATATTTTGGATTATATTATTTAAAATATAAAATATCAGATTGTGTAATATGTTTGTATTTCAAACTATGCAATTTGTAATAAAAATAAATTGTATTTTAAATTGTATCATAATAAAAAATAAAGAGATGTACAGTTAAAAAATTAAAAGGGATGAAAAGTGTGAAAAGGTATTTTTACTTTCCCTGCCAAATGAAGGAGCAAGTGTGGAAGTGGAAGAAAAATTTATCTTAGACCAATAGTTAGCTTTCAAATATGTTTTTTTTCTATAATTACAGCTTTTGTTCAAGTTATTTATTGTCAAAAGAAATGACAAATATATTCCATAATTATAGTACACATTGTGAGTGCCGGTTTATTTCATACATAAAATGATATTAACAGAATTTTTGCAATGATAATTTGATACATGAGAATAGGAAAATATTAACTTGACTGTAGATGGATCTTTACTATTATGTATATTAGCAATTTTCGGTTTGACACTCTTTATTTTTGATAAAAAATTTAAGAACTTGTTATCATAATTATAATTTAATAACATAAATGTTTGAGCTAATAAATTTTTTAAATATTATATTGCAATACTAGTGTAATAAAATTATCAATTCAAAAAATAAAAGTCGAAATATTATTAATACAAAAAGTTATCATAATATCGTCACTCTCGTGTTTTTACTATTGGGCCAACCCAAGAAAAAAAAAGAGTGCCCATCTGAAAAAAAAAAGACAATGTTCGGAGAGAACCCTAGCAAAGCAATTGCATTGTGCGGAACGATACAACCACCGTGTGTTGTCACGCGCCCTGTGTCGTCGCGTCGAGATAGCCTCGCATTGACGTGCTGGTGTTTGCTCCGCCGCTGAATCTCCGTTGCCGCCGCAACTTCCCTGTTGTGCCGCGGTTGCTGGACTTCGCTCTTCAACAGGTTTGTCGCCACTGTTGATTTAGCTGCGATGGCCGAAAATACTGAATTGAAATAAACTTTCAGACCAACATACACATAATTTGGTGTTATTTTCCTATCAAACCAGTGCACAGCTTTTTGTTGTCTGTGCAAAACCTGTCTAATTAATTAAAATTTTCAAACACACCATATTTTGTATCTGGATCAAACTTTTTATAGCATTTAGTGGGTTTGGTTTAGCTGAAACCCGGATAAAAAAAATGGGGTAGTACCGTAACTGCCATTGAAGTGTTGGTATTTTATACTTCAAATTGAATTAGAAATTCCTCAATTGAGATTAAGAGTTTATTTATAAATTGATTCAATTTTATGGAATGATTTTTAGCTCCTCTGTTTGATTGTGAGTGGAGTTTAGAATTTTCTAGCCTTCAGCGAAGGGAAATTGGTCAGTCCTGTAGTAAGTTTGTCAGTTCTTTGACAATGGAAGCATCCCATTGCTTTACTCTCCACAACAAAGAGTATTGTCTACCAAATCAGGTTCTGGAATACCATGCTGCACTTCAATTTAGTGGTTATGATTACTTTTCCATGAGCGCTCATGATTCGATAGATTACCAGATATGAGGCAATATTAAGATTAGTATTTGATTATATAACACGCTTACTTAGTGTTGCTAGCTGCTTTCTCGCTTATTGTTAATGATTCATTTTTACTCCAAAAATTATCAGCTTCATCAACGACCATTAGACTTTTTGAGATAATAAAGACAAGTAAATGGAGGGAACTACTGGTTTCATAGTAGCTGATGCATGATTTCATACTATGTTTCTGGCTGTTATATGCTTCAGTCAAATACTTTAGAATGAATTTGATGTTTGTTCTTACTTGCCAGACATAGTTTTTCAGTGATTTGTAAACCATCAAGTAGGCTTTGTAGAATTTGGATTCTCTATTTTGTTTTTGTACTGTCTCTCTACTGTGCCTCCAAGTTACACTGATTTTGATATTTTAAGAAGGCAAAGTAGAGGGACAATACAAAAAAAACAAGTAGAGAATCTGCACACTGGCTTTGTATGGATCATCATATCTTCCATTTGCTTTACTTCTTCAGTCATGTTTTCTAGTTAGAAGAATGCTACCAATTCCCAACAGAGATTTTTTACGAGTACAATTTTATTAAGATGTTAGTATAAAATCTTTACATTGCCAGCCTATTAATAATCACCCTAATTATGATTTTTAAAAGTAAGTACCTTGTTTTCCTTAGCTAAGCTAAATAGTGACGCTAATAATAACCAACTCTTATGCGATGAAATTTTTGACAACTTATACTGAGCCCAGTCGTTTTTTGTAGCTATAGTGATTAACAACAATGGCGGGGAAACTGGCTAAGGCAGCTTATGATGCAAAGATGTTGAAGCTTCTAAGAGAGTACAGTCAGGTGCTGGTGGTTTCATCGGACAATGTGGGTTCAAACCAGCTTCAAGGCATACGGAGGGGACTCAATGCTGATTCAGTTGTGGTGATGGGAAAGAACTCCCTGATGAAACGTTCTATCATCTTGGATGCTCAGAAGACTGGCAACAAGGCCTTCCTTAACCTTGTCCCCCTTCTTGTGGTAACTTTGCTTCCTTGTTTTGGAGTCTTGTACCAGAAAATAATTTTGATAATAATAGTAATAATAATAGTAAAAGTGAAGCAATTTCATTAAATTTTGAAGACAGTTTTAATGTTTAAGTTTGTTTCTTTAATCAGGGAAATGTGGCATTAATTTTCACCAAAGGTGACTTAAGGGAGGTCAGCGAACAGATTGCCAAGCACAAGGTCAAGCAACATGTTTTGTTTATTTTATGTTCAATAATATTCTAAATTACTGCTATGTATGTGTGAGGTATCTCTTTGTGCCATAAGCTGAGAAGGAATGTTTGTTATAGTAGTTTAATCCTTCTTTTGCAATCTTTCCACAGTATCTATGCTTAAGTAATGGCAAAATTTTTACCACATAGCTGATAAGTTAAGCTTTTATGTAAACAACTTACACATACACATTAAAAGAGAAAAAATGTGTGTTAAGTGTAACTACTACGTATACATCTCTTGGGAGTTACCCTTTAATCTTGTATTGCAGTCGATGCAGGAAAATATCCGTTGGAAGCAAAAACTGAGACCCCTATCCTTGTATGGCACACTTGCAATTCTTTTCGCCATTTTCCTGAGTTGATTGTCCAAGTGAGATTATCAATCACAATTTAGGTTATTTGCTTAGGAGTCATGTAGGAGAGAAGCCATGTTATTACAGCTTAGTTTTGTATGTTGCTAAGTTCACATACTAGAATTCTGCTAGCTGGTCCAGCAGAAAGTCCTTCATACATTGCATCACCGATGATGTATATATAAGACTGTTCGTTCTTGAATGTATGCACATTAGTTTTTAGTTTTCTTCAGTCACGTTCAATTTCTCGGTATATGGGAAACAGAGGGTGAAACGGCTAAAAAAGCATTGATCTCCTGTCATTGTTTGTTGATTCTACAGTATATTCTACTGTTTTAAGATTTAGCTACATCATTTGCTAACCACTTCTATTGTTTTCAAGTTGGATGAGTTTGCTTCAAGTTGCAGTAAGTAAACTTTTTACTAATGTTCAATATACCCAAAATTTTGATGTGAGTATGCCATGCTTTACATTAGGACTAAACATTATGGTAAATAATCTTTTATATGGTACTTAGTAGCATGATGGAGATCTCAGGAATTTTTTCTCTTTATTTGACCAACCTTCGGACATAATCACATTAATATTAGTCATGTACACATTTGGAAGATTTGCTTCTTTATCAAGGTACCTATTAGAATGCTTCCTTATCAAAAGCCTTATGTTTTCACTATCTATTTCTGCAGGTTGTTCAACCTATTCTAATGTGCCCCAAGTATCTGTCACATGACACATACCACAATTGTTCCTATATGCAATCTGGACAGTTACCTTTGGGCCTCACATGTTGTCAGCAGCAGTCTTCGCAGGTATCTGAGCCATTTCTTGTAAGCTCAAAATTCCAGCCACACCAACATTGTTTCATGATGAGATCAAGGCAATTCTTGATGACGAGTATATGGTCTCCTCTTCTCCTTTTGGCTGGCAACTTGTGACATGGAAGAAGTATTCTGATTTGGATCAAATGGTTTGCATTGCTCCTTTTTTTGTGATATATAATTGTATTCTCCCATTTCAGGGATGATGGAAAATGAAATGATTTTGACCAGGTTTCAATTTGATAACTAGGATTTCTGGTACGAGGATTTTTAGTTTACCCAGGAATTTTGTCTTCTTTTTTGAATAAGAATATGACAACATATTCGTTATCTTCATGTTAATTAATTTATCTCATAATTACAGTTTTTTGTGATGGTCTATAAGCGTCACTATTTTCATAATCTCAGAACCGTGATTTTTATTATGTTGATTTCTTAGTACGATTTCATCCTTGAAGTCATCAATAAAAATGTTATTAATTTTTATATATTTTTTAAATTTAGTAAATCATTCCACGAATTCGCAGTGGATTGAAATTTTTTGTCATCATAAATTAAGCTGATCCTTTTTAATTTAATCAGTGTTGAACTAATCCATGTAACCGAGATTCATTTACTTTAACATCTCTAACTTTTACGGGTGTGTGTACAAAATGAGATACGCTCACTTTATTTATCTATTTATTCTATTATAATTAAGAATTTAAATTATTATTATTAGGATAAATATTAATATGAAATTCTTTTATTTATTGATATATTAATTGTCAAATATGTGTTTATGTATTAGTATCTTTGTCTAAATTTGACTAATGTTAAGATATCTTACTTAAATAAAATATTTATTTATTCTTTAAATTATAAAATAAAATTAAAAGTATTTAAACGTATCATAAAAGAATCCGGCATAAAATTAAAAAATAAATAAAATCATTCAAACATAAATCATAATTAAATAATATAGCTATTATATATATATATATATATATATATATATATATATATATATATATTAAAACAGTTCATAAATGACTTTATTATGAAAAAGTATGTTAATCTGTGATCATTGTTTTTAATTATTGTATACTCACATAAATAAAATATTGGACAAACCTAACTAAATTATTTTGTTGCTAGGAAGCATACATATTAATTTTGTATATTTATTTTTTTACTAAAATATAACACTACCAAATATAAAAACTAGTTTTTTTAGATTATTAATTATTTGTAAATTTTACGAAATATGAAAGAAAATATCAATTTTAAAATCAACATCAAACTAATATATAAACATTAAGAATATTTTGTTTTTAAAAATATGAATTTAGATTTAAAGTCCAATGTAATGATTAGATTTGGATATACAAAATTTTAAACTAATTTTTTTACGTATAAATTCAAATTTAATTTTAATCTAACTGTTTAAATCTAAAATTTAGATAATTTTGCATTGGATTCCATGCATGTCCAGCCCTAATATTTTTATTCACATAGGTGACCTCTATAAAAATTTGTAAACATAAATAAAGAAACAATGAATACAAAATTTTCAACTAAAATATCATGTACAAGGAATAAAATGATGGTGATTTTGACCTATCATCATCCATGTACCATTGAAACAAGAAAAAGAAAATGTTCATTAATTTTGATGAAGAAAACTAGAGGGTTGAGTTATGAAACGACAGTGATTGGTAATGATAAGATATGTAAAAGTATTTAATTAAAATACATTGAAGTGTAAATAATCACATAAATTTTCATGGATCAAAATTAAACTCCACTATTTAAAAAATAATTGAACTCAATTAATGAAGAAAGGAAAAACCATTTCGAAATTTTCTTCAATAAAATCATGTGATGTACAAGGAGGTCAATCATTTACAAGAAAACAAACAAATATCATTTTCATCTTTTTCTGACATAAAGTAAGAAGAAGAACAAGCTCTTACACCTTCAATGTCAATCTTGTAAACCAGAAGCTTCCTTCTTTCTCTGCAACTTGTTCTGTAGGCAACAACCACATGTCCCACTGCCAAAGAACACGACCACACGAAGAGACTTATCTGGGAGCCTCTATCGTACCCGAATCCTCTTTCTTCAACACTTGTGTCGTAGCTAAACACGTAAATAACCTTCAAGCAAACAAATATCAGAGACATCACTGAGCATAACATGGTCACTCCCAGATAAGGCCCACGTGAAAGCTTTGGCCCGTCACAAAAACTATAAACACCTGCACAATACCCACCAATCGGAATCAATCAGAATATTGCTTTTGGCTACAAAATTAGACACCTTTGGTATCTTTCTCTAATCACAATTAGAAATTTTATCTAAAAAATGTTCTTTTACATTAAACCATTACGAAAGAAAAATTCAATTTTTAATTGGAAAATAATACTGAAACCACTTTAGAAAAGTTTGATGAAGCTTAAAATTCAAAAGGGTATTTAGAAATGGAAGTACTTACATAAGATGAGAAGTGATCGTCCAATAGATAGAAGGGGTATGTCAATGAGAGAGTATCCAAAATGGTAGTTCTGAAAATGGGAGAAGAGAGAAGAGGTGGAAAAAGCTGAGAGAAGAGCTGAAGGAACAAGTGCATCGGCAATGACCAATAGAATTGGAGCAGACAAAATAAGAAGTGAGAAAACCATTGTGATTAAGAAGAACACAATCTTCACACCCCTCAATACCCTTTTGGATTTCTCTTCCTTTGAAAAACCCATGATGTTGTTGATAACTTAACTTTCTTTCTGATTCCAACACTCTCTTATGTGCTTCAAAACTATTGTGTTTAGTTTGGTAGAAAGTAATTCACAAGAAAAATGAAGGAAAAGCCTTAAAAGAAAGACAGAATTAGAAAGCTTAGAACTTTAAACACACAAAGATTAAGACTATCTTTTTCTTTCTCTCCCTAACGCGGCAAGGGTCACACCCAAACTATTTTCTTCGTTTCAATGTCTTTTATATGGGGGCGTTGAGAGGGTGATTCGGTATGAACCATGAATTGCGTGGAAAATGAATCTGTGTTGAGAGATTGACACGTGCCCCTGATGTGGAGATCTAACATCGAATAAACGAAAGGTGCATAGGTCAAAGAATTGGTTGTGGGTGATTTCAATTTTCAATACTTGTGCCATGAGCGCGCATGGTGGAAAGCAAAGATTGAACGCATGTGATCACATGCTCCGATTTGTCTTTACCAGTCACATACCTATGATTAATTAATTTTGTCTTCTTCTTCAGCGCAGTTTAAAAAATAATTTTTATAGGTTTTTCTACTAGTATTTATAAAATTAAAACAAAATAATGTTGTGAAAAATTTAGCATGCTCTCAAAATGATAAGCATGTTAATACTAGGCCAAATATACCACTTGGTTCTTAATAGGTTGTTGTATTGCTTTAATTTTATATAAAGGATCGAATTAACTTTTGTAAAGTAAGGATATTAGTTTAGAAAATAAAATATACTCACAACGGTTAATTAAGAAACCAATAATTAGAAATATATATTTAATAATATATAAATTAATTACAATTTCAATTATTGATTTTTGAATCAATATTTACCATTGTGTTTTATAAAATAGTTTTTTTTTTCTGTATTTTAAAAAAAATAGTTGAAAAGCTATGAAAGAAACATGCTTTTATAAATGTAGGCTGAATATTTGTTTATCCTACAAAAATTGTTAAATAAGTTCCATATATACATATATATATGCTTTTCCATTTCTAAATAAAAGACTAGGACAACTCTAAGTTATTTTGGATTTTTCTTTTTTACTACTCATGTTCTTCTTTCACATCTTTCTCAACTCTCACGGTCTATTTTTTTTAAGAAGCAGTTTTGAAAACTGAAAAAAAAAATTAAGACATTCAGAAATTCAACTCCTCTTCATTTTTTAAGGAAAATATAATGGAAAGTATGATATATAAAATAAAATACGCTAGACCCTTCGAATTTGTTCAAATTTGATTTTTCAAATTTTAATAGTAATCAGAACTCCACATTTTATTTTATTTTTTAAACTGAATTCCTTACTTTATAAAATTGTTGATTAAGACTAGTATTGTATTATTTTCAAAATATGTGAATTACTTTCTAGAAAATTAGAGTATAAGACATGGTCATATTTTACTAAATGCGTGTTGACCAAAGGCCAAAGATTTCGTAAAATGTAAATACAATATATAAAATGATATCGCATTTCAAAATTTGCATGGCATGTGGATGATTGTGAGAGAAGGAACCATCTCTTTACTGAGACTTTTCCTTCCACACCAAATGTTCACATAGTCAAATGATCCATTAATTTTATTAATTAAAATATGCATTTGTTTAAGAATAAATAGTTAATTAAGGAAGATGTATTTGTTATTTTTGTCCTTGTAATTGTTGTAATTTTGAGTTTTAATCATTGATTCATTATATGAAAAAAAAATGGTAATCTTAGTTATGAGTTAAGTTTTGTGCACTACTCTTAATTGATGCTGTAATGGTCTTCCTTTGACACAGTTAAAAAATTTGTTTGGTAGGTGTGAAAGTTGAAAACATTTATTTCACAACATAAATATTAGTTCTACACTTTCTACCAGTTTTAAACTGTAGTAAAAAAGGAAAGTTTGAATTGTTTTAAACTAAAAGAGAAATTACCTAAAATTTATACCATAATTAAATACATATCAATAACATAAAATTAATATATATATATATATATATATATATATATATAATAGATTTACAAAACCAGGTTCATCTAATTCGGTTCACATAGTGTTATGTATTTGCACCATCTTTGTGCACCATTTACCTGTTACAGCATAACCATCATAGAGATCAAAACAGGAAGTACACAAAGTAAGCTAATAAAGAATTGAAAAAAAAAAAAAAGATCATAATACAATATCATCAAATAATATGTTATTAAATTTTATCTCACCCAAAATCACAACATCAATCATCATTTTCACTGAGTATTAAAATTTGTCTCATAAAATCTTAAATTCATCATCAATATAATATTCATTCAACCATAACAAACAAGATTCGGCAACTTCCAAGCTTATGTTAAATTCAATATTGATACATGTCAGCATCTATGTGTTCTACCTTGCAGTCATAAATAGGGTAGACTTACGTATTTATTGAATGATTGATAACTTCTTAATGTGTACTGAAACTTAAATCAAATTTTTAACACGTGATTCTTTTTATATATTTGGACTATGAATTACGAGTAAAATTTATGTTTTTGGTTCTCCAACTTAATACTTTTTTGTATAATTTGTAAAACTTAATAGTATCTATATCATAACTATTAATTTTCATAATATATCACAACCAATTCATATAAATAAATCACATTTAAATCTGATATAATTAATGAAATAATATAACATATTTATTATTTTCATATACTACATATTCTATAAATAGAAATTAAACAAACAAAACGTTAAACTACAAAATGTAAGGTATCATTGTTTAAGTAATAATTTTCTCAAAATAAATATTCTCTTGTTTAAGTGGATGGATTGTCATATTATCGACTTTCCAATACTTGAGTGATATTTTTCTAAACATAAAAACTATTGATAGGATTTATTTTTCTTTTAAACTATAAATCACATTGCTTAACTAAAAGAGTACTAAGATATAATTCAATTCTTACTACCTATATACCAAGTGATTAAAGTGTGGACATATGCAGATATCAACATACAAGAAAATAATTCTAAATAATTAAAATATAATAACTTTTATTTCAAACTATTTTCATATTCGTTATACTTCAAATTATATAGGTCTATTTGATTTCAAATTCTCGTAATGATATAAAATATAGAAATCAACACAATAATAGGTCCAAATGAATAAAATTTATTCTTTTTATTGCAAACTATTTTCATATTAGTTATACTCTAAATTCAAGCTATATTGGTCCAATTAATTCAAATTCCCATAATAATTTAAAACATGGGAATCAAATAAGAAACCAAATTTCATCTTCTAAAATCATGAAATCAACCATACAAATGCTACACATCATCAACACAAAAAATTCACCAGCACCATGAAATACCACTTCAATTATATTAGTAATTCCTATTATAAATTTAATTTCAAACAAGTCAACCATTTGAATTTCTAATCTAAATCTAAAGTTCAGAAAAACTTTTCAAAACTAACAACTTCATCAACATTTAAATCCAATTCATAATTAACCCTTGTGCTAATATATTTTTCACTGTCATAACATAAATTAAAATTAGTGTTAACTTCTCTCACTTAAAAATGTTCTGGTATTCAAAGAATCTACTCTTAGATTAAAAATAATGAGTTGGAAATGCTTAAAGGTCTCTAGATTTTCTTCAAAATGTTAAACCTAAGAAACAAACATGATATATTCATGTTAAAAATTATTCTTAAGTTTTATTCTAATCATACATGCGTTTCACCAAAAGTAACATGTTAAAAAAAAAAAAAAAAATTTAAAATCCTAAAAGAAAAGAAAAATTTAGTAAAAATAAATTTCAATTTAAATTAAATTAATCTTATTTTGGACTATCTTCTAATTTGTAGATTCGGAGGAAGAATAAAAAAAATATTGATAAGAATATCTAGAGAGAAGATAAAGGAAAAGATTTGAAATTTTATAAAAAAATAATAATTCTAAATAATAAAGAATAAAACCTGTCTTGTTTTCTAATTATAATTTTAGAATTTAACGTAAAACGATATTATTATATTCTATCAACTTTTAACTCTCTCATTTACTTATCAAATAATTTTTTTTTGACAAATACTAAATAATAAAGCTAAAATTTTATGATTGAATTAAAATTATGATTTAGTTATTAAAGTTCTTTGTGTTATGATTTATTTATTTATTTTTGCTATTTTTTCACTTTTATATGTATTATAGAAATTAAAATATATTAAATAAAATAATACATCATTCATTTAAAAAAATATTAAAATGAATTTAAAAAATAAGGTGGATTTTATATACTTTTTTTCCTTTGCCTAACCTAGATAATTGAATATATGTTTTCCATATTATATCCTTTAACCTAACCTTAAGACATCTCATTTCACTAAGATTAAAATTCATTTACTTGATATCCCTTTTACCTACTTCGCATTGTCTTGATTAATGTTAAACAATGTATTTTAATTATTTATTATATTATTTTTAATTTTGAATTATTTTTTTCTATACATATCACTCATAATGAAGTCACCACCGCTAAGGAATACTTTTTAAAGTATTGGAAAAAAATTTAAAAAATAAAGTGATATTTTAAGAAAGTAAATCAATTACTTCTAAAACATATATTAACCCTTTAGCATATCATCATCAGTTGATGATAAACAAATATTTTAAAAAACCTATTTATTTATATTTTAAGAGAGAGAAAAAAAGTATAAGTGAGACAAAACTAAAAAGAGAAAAACATCAAATAATATTAACTCAAATATTTCACTAAAAGTTGACCAAATATCCATGAAGACATTTTTTTTAAACAATCCCATCCTTTCACCCTTGGATTCCCATTGTCAAATTCTGTTAATGTTCTTTCTCTATGTTTTAAAATAAAGAAGGAAAAACATAGAATTTGACAATCAACCATTTATTTATTGCATTAAAAAAGTTTCAATTTATTTATTGCATTAAAAAAGTTTCAAGAGAAACTAGTGGTAATATTTTTTGTTCTTACACTTGTTCTCATCTTATCATTTTTTTCCCAAGTTAAATTGTTATTACCACTGTTAAAAAATACTTTTCTTTTCACATATTATATGCTTACTTGTTTTTGGTTTTTAAAAATTATTATTCCTTAGTAAATACCCGGTTTTTCAATTTTTTTTTCCGAATATGTGAGAATTTTGTTTTTAGTTCTTTATAATATATTAAAGAGAATAACTCAAATGAATACAATATTATAGATATTAAAATTAAAATAAATATATTACACAAAATAATAAAGAGTAACACATACAAAATGATTTTCACAAAAACTATTTTAAAAAAATGTTATCAATCCAACACCAATCATATGATGTAGATTTAAACCGACAGAAAAATAAATATATATTTTTGCCTCCTTTTAATCCACCACAGAATCCCCAATGAACAGCGATTCTTCCCGCCGCTCCCCCGCCACTGAACACGACGGCGTTGACGGCGACCCCGTGGTGTGTGCGGCGGTCGACGACGTCCTCCACGAGGTGCAGTCGATGTTGGACCGCAACCGCCGCCTGATCGAGGAGGTGAACGAGAATCAACACTCGAGGCTCCGCCACAACATGGTGAAGAACGTGTCTCTCATTCAGGAGCTCAACGGCAACATCTCCAAGGTCCTCTCTCTTTACTCCGATCTCAACTCCAATTTCTCCGGCGCCTTCCAGATCCACCACTCCGCCGCCAACGTCGCGCGTGACGCACACGCGACTTCACTCGCTCCGTGATTCGTTTCAGATTCGAATTTCGATCTACTCTGCTCTTTGTCCGTTCGTGTAATTTTTTACTCTGCAATTTTTGTTCCTCTTTTAGGATATCTTTGAGCTATAATGTGAGAGAAGAACATTATATGGATTTATTAATTTTTGGAATGAATTGTCACATTTATAACATGAACTGAATCATGAATACCTAGTTTAATAAAGTGCACGAGTTCACCTGGTCCACTTTGCTTAAATTTTGAAGTTCTCATCACCAAATCTAGCTCCAAAGATTCATACTTTACCCCTTACATCCCCCACTTTGGGCTATAAAAGTAAGCTAACTTATATGGAAAAAGGAGGGTTAAACTTTCACGTATACAATACCTCTATTATGGTATGGTACTACATAAGGAAGGCAACCCAAATTGCTAATCTTCAAGATCATAGTGTTCCAATGCTTTCTGCACAAAAAAGGGATTTTGAGGTTAAAAATAAAGGAAAGAACAAATGGTACATTCCAAATATGGAAAAATTATTAGGTATTGTAAATATACTATCTCTTCATGATCTCAATAAACGTTTGAAGAATTTATTATACTTTGATTTGATTGTATGTCATGTGAGAATTAACATAGATGATAATGTTTTAGGCTAAATGATTTTTCACAAATATAAAGTGTACAGATAGAAGAAAAAAAGAGAGAAAGAAATTGATGAAAGAATGAAAAAAAGGGGGTGAACATAGAAATATGAAGCTGCAAATAAATCCCTTGGACAATTTGCAATTGCTGAATGTGCAGTTCGAGAGAGGATTCGATTTTTCTGTGGCATATATGCAGTTTTTATAACTGTAACCCCATGAAGAGATCCATGAATAAAGCACGAAACAACTTGTGATGTTTTGATTGGTCTACATGGGAAGCATGATGATCGTAATTATTAATACGCATTCTTTCACTATTAACCAAGCACTGATAAAGTGATAGGTAAACCCTTCTCTACATTCTTTACAGGAAGTGAATGGTGCTAAGCATATGCAATTCAGATGGCAATTCAATTACATACGCAAGTTCTATGTAGTGCGTATTTAGAGATATATGTTACAAATTTGTGGTAGATAATTCACTCATGCATTAAATGGTCATTATACAAAAGAAATGGATAAGGTATAATTCCTGAAGCAGTGTCTTTTAGAATTAGTTTTTTGACTTAGGACTAATAGGACATGCAATAAAAACAAGATTATTAATACAACCAGATTAACTTTTTCTGTATAGAATTTTTCAACATAGAAGATTCCAACGTAAGACTTTACTTCAAAGAAATCAAGCATATATCACTTGATCCAGTCGCTATCGCAACATACTAAAACAAGTTACTATCAATGCATAACGTTAAAAACCATCTTAAATTCCTTCAAACACTTGATATGAAATTCCATTCCAAATCAACTTCCATATTGAGGACTATGATTTAGCAGCAGCAAATCAAATTGTGGATGGTGAATCACCTAATCAAGCCAAATTCAGGATTCAGCGATTTGATGAATAATGAAAGCAAATCTGAAATCTCTCCATCGACCTCTACTCCCTCAAAAATCCTCTCTCTGTGGTTTTTCCTAGAAGGGTTCAGGAAGGGAAGAAGAAGAGAGTTGACAGTGTAAAACATCAATCTAACAAAGTTTAGAATCGTTGACATGAATCCTTAAGCATAATGCAAGATGTCTCGTTGTTATCAACTTGTTCCAAGTGGACTCACCTCACTGACAACTTAAGCTGAAAGAATGTTACTATCACCATTATCATTTGTGGTTCTTTGCCCACATTTTAGAAGGGGATCGTGATCATGGTTTAATAACACTTCACTTTGGTTTGTAAATAATTGTAAAATATAGGTACATAGTATTAATTTTACGTATATACCTAATTCATGTCTTTTGTTTTTGCTTGGTTATAAATATAGCACAGGTAGCAGTGTCTTCATGATGGCCTTCGAAAGTGGGATCTTTTTATTAAATTTTATTTTATCCAAGTTGGAGTTATCCACATGGAAGTTAATAGTGTTTGTGCATAGATTATAGAGCATGCAGATTAATTAATACAAATTGTTTAAGTCAAAAAGTTTATGATTAGTGAGGTCATACCAACTAATCTGATTAGTGCATGAGATCCGTTATGTTCATTATCCAACTCATGCAAAGAAATCAAGTGTAGAAGATGAAGACAAATTAAAAATAGTATTCAGATGGAACATAAAATAAAATAACATAAAGTCGTTCATGATCACGTTCAAGATGAGAATCTAATAAAGGCATTGGAATATGAATAATGTCAGTGGAGTCCGACTATAGCGTATATAATGCATAAACTACAAAACGCTACAAAATATCTATTCATATCAATACCAAACGTTGCTAAACTATCCGCACTATATTCGGAAAAGCCTCATTAGGAAGATGCTCAGCACAAAGCCTCGGTTAGTTTTATAATATAAAAACTGATAATGAAAGTAAAGTAAAGCAAAATGTCAGAGATAAAGAGAAAAGTCATCTAAACTTAAAACAAACTACAACAATTGAATACATTTATACGATGATATATGCTCATGTGGTGTGTGTACAAATATATATATTGCCTGAAAAGAGAAACATGTGCGTAATTTTTGAAACCTTCTTAGTCTCTTTCTTTTCTCAAGTCAATGTAGTCGTGTTTTCTGCATAATATATTGTTAATGCAGTGAACCAGATGCTACACGCCCTATGCGTGTTTTGTGTACGCGACTCTCAGATAAAGTGGACAATTATAAGTAGAGTCGTTAAATTTCATATGAATATGTGAAAAAAAATATTGATTGATCTAAATCTAGCAGAGACAGAGTTAAATTCTAAATCAGTTTCATTTTGGCCTTTGCCAAAAGAAAAATAATGGTCACTCTTGAACAGTATGAACATTTATATTCTATCAGGTACGTACTTTGAAGGCAGAAGCAGTTAGCGGAGAAGGAGAGAGGATTCTTAGAAGGTTCTTGCTTTTTTCTCTCAGTCTGATCGTCAGTCCACATATTATAAATGCATGTTTTTGTTCCATAATCTCCTAGACTGAGAGGCACAAAGAATGGGAAACAACATGGCAACCCACAACAAATACAAAAGTTTCTTGTTCTTTATCAGAAAGTTCAAGGTCATGGAGCCAGTTCCACCTCAAGACCTTGAGGAGGCGTTTTCGAAGTTCACAGGAGGAGAGTCCCACATGTCCGTGGAGCAGCTACACCGTTTCATGGTGGAGCACCAGGGTGAAGAGCACTACACCTCATCGGATTCGGAAAAAGTTTTTGAGAAGGTTTTGCAGGAGAGAAAGACATTTCAAGAAACTGATAAGGTTGATCACAAGACAGAACATGAGATCACCCTGGACGAGCTCTTCCGATTTTTGCTTCATAACGATTTCAATGGTCCCTTGAAAGACCAGGTGAGCTCTTCAATTCATGTTTGGTCACCATGGGGAAGAGAAGTTTTTGGGTACTTGATTGTATTTCAAATCCAATCTTATACCCAAAGGACTGATTTTAATCTATTCAGTAGTTAATGTAAGTTTACTGAAAAAACTCATTTCACTTCTATATTAGTCTTCAATTTATGTAGCTTTACCATCAAAAGTTTCATCTTTGCTTCCTGCTCTTCTTTCTTGTGTTTTGGTTTTAGCCTTATTTTGCTAAAATCATAGAATTGATGTGATTCCAGGTACATCATGATATGGGTGCTCCGTTGGCACATTACTTCATATATACAGGCCATAACTCCTATTTGACAGGGAATCAGCTCAGCAGTGACTGCAGTGAAGAGCCAATCATAAAGGCTTTGAAACAAGGCGTGCGTGTCATCGAACTTGATTTATGGCCAACTTGCAATAAGGATGATATCAAAGTAGATCATGGATGGTACATGAAGTTAATTATCAAGTTCGTTTGATTTTTCTTGATTGATATAAGACAAAGCATACTTATTTGATTTTTCTTGATTGATGGAACCAATGCAGGACTCTTACCAACCCAGTCTCAGTGGTGAAATGTCTAGAGTGCATAAAGGAATATGCTTTTGTTGCATCTGAGTACCCAGTGATCATAACCATAGAAGACCATCTTACAACAGATCTTCGAGCTAAATTTGCAGAAGTAAGCATCCACTTTCATTTATGAATGTTGATACAATTCTGGTTTACTTTTTTTCCTTTTGTTATCATGGTTTCATGGCTTGCAGATGGTAACTCAAATATTTGGGGAAGTGCTTTATTACCCTGGGGAAGAATGCTTAACAGAATTCCCTTCACCAGAATCACTGAAAAATAGAGTTATCATATCCACCAAACCCCCAAGAGAACGTTTTCAGTCCAACCAAATCAAGGACAACGGCAACAGTCCTATGCTGAATGAAAGTGAATCATCTGAAGAGGAATCATTCGGAAATGCATCTCCAAACTCCAGTAGGAACGAAGTAGAGACTGAGGACACAGTGAGCCAAAGATATTTGCATTCATATAATTGAAAATTGTTAAATTTTGTAATGCTAATGTTATTGGAGATAATTTCTAATTATTTACAAGTGTAAAACCTTCTACAGTGTATCAAATTTCAGCTCTAAAATTATTGATTTTGATGGCTGATGTTACTGTTTCTGTGTGTAGCAGAATGGCAGTGATCGTGATGAGGGAAGCGTAAGTGCAAGCGAATATGACCACAAACCATATTTGGAGAGTTCACCTGATTACAAAAGCATAATTACTATCCATAATAGGAAACTGAAGGGTTGCCTGAAGGATAAATTGAGAACTGAAGGTGAAGTTAGACGCCTAAGTTGGAGTGAGAAAACTCTTGAAAAGGCTTCAGAATCGCATGGAACAGATATTCTTAGGTACAGAAAAAAGTAATCCAAACCGACTTTAACTTGTGTATAAGCTATTTATTGACTTTCAGAGAAATTTATTTTCTCTTAAAAGCATTTACTGCATCTAATTAGCCAAACATGCCCGTAATTTATAGTTTCAGCTACAAGGATGAATTTCATTACACATCTTTTCTTGTTATTTTCTTCAACAGTTAACACTTATACTAGGCCTAGGTAGTTATCCTGTGACTCTTCTGATTCAAGCTTTTACTCTTCCCAGGTTCACACAGAAAAATATCCTCAGGGTTTACCCGAGTGCAATGCGTGTCAAATCCACAAATTTCAAGCCACATATTGGGTGGATGTATGGGGCTCAGATGGTTGCCTTCAATATGCAGGTTAGGGAACTATGACCAAGGCTAACTTTTTCAAACAAATAAATTTTTTCGTTTTGCCAAGAATTCTAACCTTCTACAATTCTACCATTTTTCTTCCCCAACAGGGCCATGGCAAATCGCTCTGGTTGATGCAGGGGCTGTTCAGGGCAAATGGAGGATGTGGTTATGTGAAGAAACCACAAATTCTAATGCAGAAGTATCAATGTGGCAATGAGTTTGATCCTACAAGGATACAGTCAGTGAAAAAGAAGACATTAAAGGTAACCATTTATCATTCAATTATGCAATGCACATTCTTCTGTTAGGTGATGTTTGAATGTTATGTTGTAATGTCCAATAACAGGTTAAAGTATACATGGGACATGGATGGAGCTCAGATTTCAGTCCTACACACTTTGATAAGTTCTCTCCGCCAGACTTCTTCACAAAGGTAAATTGGATAATTAAGCAACACTTCTCAATAAACTTAGGAGGTCTAATATTTTTCCTTCAAATGTTGGATAGGATGGTCCGATAAGAGTCACATAACCGGTAATTCGATAAGTCTAATAACTTTAAAATGACTCAGATAACATAACCGGTAATTCGTTAAGTCCAATAACTTTAAAATGACTGTGATGTTGTTTTTAAACCTAATTCAATCTTAAAAAATAGACTTTTAATCTTGTAAAATAGGCTAGTAAACTTTCTGACTTATAAAAGGCCATATCTTTATCAAAATGAGATCTTCATCAGATACTCTTAGGTTCTGAACTTTTGATTCGAACCTGTATGACAGATCCGAATTATTGGAATGCCTGGTGATGTTGCAAAGAAGAAAACAAAGGTGATGATGGACAACTGGTTTCCTGTGTGGAATGAAGAATTTGAATTCTCTTTGAGTGTTCCAGAGCTTGCACTGCTTCTGATACAAGTGAAGGACAAAGATCAGGGAAAGGATGACTTTGCTGGGCAGACATGTTTACCAGTGTCAGAGTTAAAACATGGATTTCGCTCAGTGCCTTTATACAACAAAAAGGGAGAGAAATTTAAATCTGTAAAGCTCTTGATGCGATTTCAGTTTGAATGAATTGTAGAAAATATACCCTTCATCTGTAACATTGCATGCTTTCAACACATAACTGCTTCTCCTCATTAATCAGTGATAATAATTTAGTGGTGTTCATTATTTTGGCATCATTATTGCCTTTTTACACTTTGTTTTGACGAGAGTTTGAATAGTCAATGAAAGCAAGGGTGGGTAATTGGGCTCCACTTTTCCTTTTCTCTTTATTGTTTTTCTTAAAATCATTTATGTGTTCTTGAATTTTCCTTTTGGGTATTAATAAGATTCTGACCACTTGCAGCTTTTTTGGTTCAAATTACATGGTCATATTAACATGTGAACAACGAAAGGGAGACAAGATTGAAGTCTTCTGTCACTGTCAGACAACTTTAGTGTAATAGAAAAATAATTGAAGTTGTTACATTATGGTAAGTATGATTTCAGATCTTTTCCTGTCTGCACCTTTATGTATAACACTTCAGTTCTTATTGTTATGAAACGATTTTAATTAAACTTTAATTTCATATTAATTAAAATTATGTTCAACTAATACGACTTTCTTTATTTTTATTTTCTACTAAAGTTATCTTTCTCGACTGCTTTATTTTTCCTTTATTCTCATTAAAATTGTGCACCAGGAGAACTCTTTCTTCCGATACAACTTATTCATATTGATAATTTTTTTTTTTCATTCTAATACTATTGAAACTGAATTACTATTTTAGTGAAAAATCTAAATAAATTCTTTTATTAATGGCTAGTGAAAACAAATATATATCTTCTCTAAGGAAGTCCTTATAGAAGATTAAAGAGAACAAAATTTGCAAAAGTATATTGTAATAAAAAATTATTTAACTCATTAAGGAATGTTAGAATATTTAGTGAAAATAAAAAAAAATCAATGCTTTTTCATATGCAGTTAATTTTATTTTAATATGCAACAAATATCTTATCAGGTTATTTAAATTTAAATATAATTCTATTATATTGAAACAAATAAATGTAATTACCAATGATTATTTATTTTCAAACAAACAAATATATTAATTTTCTAACCATATTAAACAAAAGTTACGAAGGAAAAAAAAAAAAAAAAACCTTACACCATATATTGATATTTTAGTGACTTCCTGGTGTTGTAGGGCAAATATTACTGGTCAAATGGGTAATGGGTAGTCATCTTCCTAATCCTTGGGAATGTGTTTTTTCATATAATCTCCTTTTAGGAACCTAACTTGTGATTGGAAAAGAGGCATTTGAAGAGGTGATGGTGAGATACAATGTTATAAAGAAAGCACTTAAATAAACTTTTTTTTCGTTGTAAAAATTGTGAGAAACACATGGCTGCTGCCATGAAAAGAGAAGAGGAACTGATTGGTTATTAATTATATTAATAAAATGTATTTGAGGTATAGGATTTTATGCCATGGTAATAAATGTGTTATCAAAACTATTTTTTCTATTAAAGAATTAAAAAAAAAAAGGTGAACGAAGAGGAATAAATAGCATTTCCAACATGAAATGTTTAGAATTACTTTTATCTTGCAACTTTTTTACAGATCACTCCACTTTAAATTATTTTTAAGAAATAATTCACTTTCATTTTCTCATCTAATTCTTCTAAAAAAAATATTTATATTTTAAAATATACATTAAAAGTAGTTTTACTTCGTTTAACTTACTCTTTAAATGTCATCAAAGTAAAGAATTTTATGATTTTTAATGTCACTCGTTTGAACGGTTTAATATTTCTTAAGACGCTTTTATAAATAGTAACTAGTTTTATATGAAGAAGGAAAAAATTTGAGTATAATATTAACTTTTAATTAGTAAAAAACATTTTTATAGAATTTATTTATACTCATACTAATATGTTTAGAGAAATCGCTATGTTTCTTCAGTCCATTCAAATAACAAATAAATTTTATTCTAGTTTCCTTTTTCATTTATTTCTTGTTTTTTTTACAAGTAAACACAATAAAGAGATGACATTATCAAGTTTCGAGATCATAATAGATTTATAGAAAAGACTTTTATTTTCTCAATGGAATGGATACAAAGTCAAAATTTAAATGAATAAAAAATAGTATTTATAGTTATGCAACGGTTAAATAAAAAATAGTATTTATGACTATACAAACGGTTAAAGATAATTATAGATCTGGTCACGAAGTGTTGTCCAAATTTGTTGGAACCTTTTATAAATTCAGAATATGGTATAGTAGCTTGGGGTGATGTTTCGCTCCTAATTATTCTTGAATACGCATTTTATTTTTTCCAACAAAACTCACACACGATTAGGCATGACATTCGAGAGAGATGGTGCGGGTTTTGCCCATCTCATCTTTATCTCTATAGTAAAATTTTATTCCAATAATATATAAGGAGAATAGATTTGTTTATTTTATTAATTAAATACTTCTTATAAAAAAATATAGTAAAAAATATGATGTTATCGAAGATTCAATGTTTAAAATATATCTTTTTTAATATTAAATATTAATAAAAAATTATAATTATATAAATATTAAAAATATCAAATAAAAAATAAATTAAAGTTAAATAATTATACAAAAGAACAAAAATATTAAGTATCTAGTCTATACTTAAGTTACGAAATTAAGAATCAAAGAAAAATTAATATATATATATATATATATATATATATATATATATATATTTTTTATATTATATTATATAAAAAAAATATCTTTGTAATTTAAAATAAAATCAGGTATGAGAATTGAGATAGATATCGAAATGAGGACATGATACTCATCCTAATGAAGATATGATACTCATCCTGTCTCATGCTGAAATTAAAAAATCAGATATTATTCGTATTTTTATTCATACTCATATTGAATTAATGTAAAAATTCTTTATCAAAATCGGTAAGTTCAAACAATATCTACAAAACGTTTTATTTGTCATCCCTACACACATCAATCTTATTTGAACTGGGATAATATAGTTTTAACAAATAAAACTTTATCTTCTAAATATTTAATACAATTATATACTTACAAGTTAAATTTAAAACATTTAGTTTAATGGAAAATTATTAAAATAGTTTGTGTCAATTGATATATAAATTAATAACTTTTTTTAAAAATTTTGTAAAGTATGCTCTTAATAATTTTGAATGAATCTATTTTAGTAATATTAAATAAACCGCATTCGTCTTTAAAAGGATTCCGAATCTTTTCTTACTCCTCGTGGCACAAATGTAAGCCCTCACATGTATTTTTTTGTTTCTTTTTCTAAAATATATCTTTCATTTCCTTTTTTCTTTTATCATATAATATTTTTGGACTTAATTCTTATCATTTTCTCGGATAGAGAATACCAGCAATAAGATGGTGAAATAAGGATTAATTTTAATCTATTAGAATTTAAGTTAGAGTAAGTTTTTAAATGTCAAGATTCATTTTCTTGTGTTACTTCTTACATTGAGAACTTTGTTCCTGCATCTAATATGAAAATCAAATACATTAATAATATCTACTATAATATGTCTATTGATGTATTTGATTTATGAATCAGACATCTCAAAGCAAGTTAAGTTTCTTCTAATTTTTGTAAGTCGGAGTAATTTCTTGAAAAACACATCAACTAAGATAAGGAAGTTATCTTTAGAATATTATTATATCTTGGATCAATTTAAGAAGTAAATAGTGAAATAATATCTTGACGAACTTAGATTGAATTTGTGATTTGAATGAATTGAAGAATTCATATTTGAAAAGTTGAAATTTAAATATTAGGTTCGAAGGTGATTTTGAATATTTTATAATCATATTGTGTATGAAGTGGTATAATTGCATATGTTAAAAATACGGTAAAATTATATCTCGAGGGTTAATTTTGTATAGGATAATTAGAGTTAGTATTTCAGACAAAGATAATTTGGGATTAGACATAAGTTACTTTTGTTGTTTTTTTCTTGAGATTTAAAATACATTGGGAATTATCAAATCGATTTGTGTTGGTTATTATATGTTATCTATGTATTATATTTCTTTTTTATAAACTGAAATATGTTACTATTGATGATTGACTTACCAAATTAAATATTAAGTTTGGAATGATCTTTTTGAATAGAAATGTTTTAAACATGAAAATTATGCAATATACGGTTGAATTTATGTATTGAAGTTGTTAGTAATTAAAGTTATTTTAATTTCAGTTTTGATTATACAGTTTTGTTGACATGAGAATTGAGGATTTGGTATCTAGAGATAACTAAATTAGAACAAATGCATTCTTATTACTTTTTAAACTTGAATGTTAGGTTTCAAGTGAACATTTTAAGTGTTTAGTTTGAAACAATGTTGTTGTTTTTCACTTGAATTGAGGTGGTAATGTTCTACTTAAGTAATATTAACTGTTGCATGAAAATGATCTTTTGTATGTGTTAATTGACACTTTTTAAATTTATTTGAATGTTTATAACATGTAAAATTGGATTATTGAATGGTTAAATAATTCTCTCAGGTAGAGTAGAATTTCTGATTAATTTAATTTGCTCAAGAAGTATTAACCTGAGAACAAACTTAAAGTCATTTAGCGAATTTAAAGAATACGAAACAACATAGTTTTTGTATGTATTTTTTTTATTTATATTCTTTCTTTAAATATAAATGAATTAAGAATTGAGTTTATATATTCCTTAGGAGTAAAAAAAGCGTGGCTAAACAGTGGATCCCTGTAAAATCGGAAGCCATTTATGGGACTTCTCTCTGTCTCTCAAAATCCCCAACTTCTAACTTTCATTCCTTAATGCCCATCGCTTTCTTCATCTTCTTCTTTCTTCCCTCCCTCAAATCATTCACTGCATGTAACAATGGCCACCGTCACCTACAGCTACAAAATGTTCAAGTACTTCAACAGAACCTTCGCCGTCTCCGAGCAGGCCCCTCCGCCCGACGTCAAGGACGCATTCTCCCTCTTCGCCGACGGCGCCGACTCCATGTCCGCCGACCAACTCCTCCGCTTTCTGCACGACCACCAACTCGAATTGGACTACACCGCAGAGGATTCCAACCGCATCGTCCAAACCGTCCTGCAATCGCGCGCAGAAAACGCCGAATGCGACTCCGACAACAACGGTCTCACGCTCGACGAGTTTTTCCGCTTCTTGTTCCTCGTCGATTTCAACGATGCCCTCAAATCCCAGGTCCCTCTCTCCACCCTCTCTCACAAACACGTGCAACCAAAACAAAACCGTTTCTCTTACCTTCTTTCTTTACCTTCTAATATTATCATTTTGTCGCCTGTTTGTAGTTTTTTTTTTTTTTTTTTTTTTTTTTATGTTGAGATCATGAACAGGGTTTGATTAAAATAGTTAGATTTTATTAATATTTTAATGCCCGTCACTTCGTCAACTCTCACATCGATTAGTTTCCAAACGTTATCTTTTTGAACAGTTTACAATGTGAGGAAACTAATATAAAAAACTACCAAGAAAGGCTAAAACATGAAAATTAGACTAAAATGAAAAATTGTAGGTATTCGGAGGAAGAGATTAATTAAACCAAATCATTAGCCAATGTAATCTTAAAATGTTTATAGGAATTTAGTTGTTTTAACAAGGATTTATTTGATTTCAGACCATGAATATGAAATAGCACTATCGATTTCGAAGATAAACTCTTTTAGAATTTATTTTTGAGTGAAAATACACAGAGAAAGCATATTTCTATTATCTCTGTTCAAGGGATTAACTTTTAAAAGGGTGGTGATTATTATCACGAGGATATTTGTATGTTCTGTTGGATTATTCAATGCTGTACTAATTTGCTTTATTGTCAGATTTCGACACGTTTTAATTATTTAACTTATTTTTACTGAACAAAGATGAGAAAGAAAATGGAGAAATGGAAAAAGTTAATATAACATACAAAAAAAAATGGGGGACCCGTTTTAGTAACTTCTCAAAACACATCGAAATTAGCTTACAAAAGTCAGGCAGGCTGGGCCGGCCCTCATAACCCGACCCACGTGACCGGGCCCCATAACCCGACGCACGTGACCCGGGCCCGTTTTGGGATTCCTACTTTTTGTCCATTCATTCCAAAGTGAGTGGAATAGGTGTGAATTGCTACATCACATTATGGAACCTAGGAAAGACTAACTTATACACAACACGTGTAAAAAAAAACTTCTCTTGAATACTTAATTTAAAAAAAGTGTAAAAAAGTTTCAATTTAGTCATAATATCTAAATAATTGAAATAAATAATCTAGAAATAACTTCTATCTTTCGTAGTTATTTTTATTTCATGTACATAATTATTATTAGAATGTAATTTAATATCTTCATTTTATTATTAAAGCACAATTTAAATTATAAGGATAAATAGTATGTTAATAATATATAGAAATATATTTAAAACGAAAAATTAATGTGAAGGATGAAAGTTACTTTTAAGACTGACTTATTTATTTATATAATCTAAGGACTTGTGGAAAAAAATATTTTTTCAGGAACTAAAAACACCATTCACCAAAAGAAAAAAAACTATTTGTTTACAACATTTGGCAGATGTTTACAAATAGCATATAGTATTTCCATTTTTTAAATTATTTTTTCTTATGAGAAAAACAATTTATTTTTTGAAAAAAATTAGAAAATCTTTAAAGATACTTTTTGACTGAAAATGCTTTTTCTTTAATTAAAATTTCCAAAACAACTTAAAAAGTGAGTTTTAAGAACTCAAAACTCCAGTGCTTTTCTTTGCATGTACATGTACAAATTTTGTAGTGATTTTTATTTTTGTGTCATAATATTGATGTCAATAGTTCAACTATGGCAAGAGTGTCTCAACTTTTTATTGAAGTTCTACAGTTGCATGTGGAGTTTCTGATTGACATTTAATTATAATGATCATGTATGGGTGACTAAAATTAAATCATCCATAATCATTTGTTAAAGCCAATTTATAATGACACAGGGAAAAAAGAGTATATACCTATTCTGTAGTGTTGTTATTTTAATGTAAGTTTTTTCTATCTCTTCTTGACTATATGAATGATATGTCATGGCAGGTGCATCATGATATGAATGCTCCGTTGTCACATTATTTCATATATACAGGGCACAATTCCTATCTGACTGGGAATCAGCTGAGCAGCGTTTGCAGTGATGTACCAATCATAAAGGCTTTGCAACGAGGTGTGCGAGTAATTGAACTAGATTTATGGCCAAATTCAACTAAAGATGATATCGACGTAGTTCATGGAAGGTGCTGATCTCGAGTTCAGTCTTATATAGCTCTAGATGATCTTTTATACATTTCAGACATTCATGGAGCAATTTATATAATCATCTGCTTTGAAACATTTTCTGAAATATTTCAGGACACTTACTGCTCCTGTCTCACTTATCCAATGTTTGAAGTCCATAAAAGAGTATGCTTTTGTTAAATCTGAGTACCCACTAATTATAACTTTAGAAGACCACCTTACACCATTTCTTCAAGCTAAAGTCGCAGAGGTAAGGTCCATTGTTAACACTTTCCCAACACACAGTAAGAATCTTACTTCCAAGTTCCTATTTGTGTAGGCATTGAACGCAAACTTAATCTTATTTGCAGATGGTAGCTCAAGTATTCGGAGATCTGCTATATTATCCTGAGACGGATCAGCTCACAGAATTTCCCACACCAGAGTCGGTGAAAGGTCGAATTCTTATATCAACCAAACCACCAAAAGAATATCTTGAATCCAAGCAATTCAAGGATAGTGACAGTGAGAGGGAATCAACTGAAGAAGTATCATTATCGCCGGGCGTTATCGCTGAATTGGAACTTGCTAATGAAAAGGTGAGCATAAAGACGGATTTGTTTCTTGTTGGATTTACATTTATAAGCTCTTCATGCTTATGTCATCTTTTTCCTCCCTAACCGGATAGTCCAATGCAAGTGATGTTGATGAGGAAAGCTTGAATGCCCGTGATAAAAAGCCAGACCAACAGAGTGTACCAGAGTACAAACGTCTAATTACAATCCATGCTGGGAAGCCAAAGGGTCATGTAAAGGACCACTTAAATGTTGTTGGGGGTGTAAAGCGCTTGAGCTTGAGCGAGCAGGAACTTGAAAAAGCTTCTACCACTCATGGATCTGATATTGTTAGGTATCCTACGTAGTACATAGTACTGCTAACTGCAAATTTATACTACTCTTTATAGTTGAGAGCTTCTCAAATACGCTGGCTGCATTTTATGCTTCCAGGTTTACACAGAAGAATATTATCAGGGTGTATCCAAAGGGAACACGTGTTAACTCCTCAAATTACAGGCCACATATAGGATGGATCTACGGAGCTCAGATGGTGGCATTTAACATGCAGGTGAGGGATTTATGACCAAGGTCGTTTCAAATAAAAGGCTTATCCTAATTTCTAGTCTTTATGCACTCTACCGCACATGGTCCATGTGCAAATTGTTGTTATACAGTTTATCTATCTGAATACTTGGATGTTTAGGAAACTGGTGAATCATGGCTGCATCTTCGGGCTAATTTCTGTTGTGGAGCAATGTTGATGCATAGTGATTAATATTTTTTGCATTTAATTCTTCGCTGTACAGTGTACACTATTTCAATGCTATGTGGATTTAGTGAAAATTTTCTTAGTAAGGTATTTGTTAATAGTGATATGCCAGTAACTAGTATGTTCTAAATTTTATTTTGTTTTTTATGCATCCTTTGATGCTAACATTTTAGCATGTGATTTTCTGTATCAGGGGTATGGAAAATCACTCTGGTATATGCAAGGGATGTTTAGATCGAATGGCGGGTGCGGTTATGTGAAAAAGCCTTCATTTCTGCTAGAACAAGGCCCAGATGATGAGGTTTTTGATCCTAAAAGACCAATGCCAGTGCAAAAGACATTGATGGTAAGATACTATTTGAAAAGGAAACCAATTGATTTGGTGACATACTTTGAACTTCTCCCCTGCAACATATAGGTAAAAGTGTATATGGGAAACGGGTGGAGCACAGATTTCAGTAAAACACACTTCGATACATTCTCTCCGCCAGACTTTTACACAAAGGTGAGTTCAATAATTTTGCTAGGTAAATAATCAGTCAGTAGATGGACATGTGTGATGAGATGGTTTTTGCTATTAAACTTAAAAAATTGGTCGTAGTCATCGTGTTTCGATATTGATTGATACCTTCCAACTAGTTACTGGGATGAACTTCGTTAATATAAGCGTTATAAACCTTTAACTTTTTAAACTATCTCTCTACAAGTGCATTTCACCATATGTATGGGTTTATGTACCTTGAAGAGAAGACTGTACAGTTTCAAGATTGTGTAAAAATTATCATTAGAAACCCCTTTTTGTCAGTAATGACTAGAATTTAAAGAGCAAATTGTGTAATTGAAGTTGTCGATGGCAAAAATGACAGAAACGAAAATATGTTACACTTACTACTTAATTACTTGATGTACCAGGTTTGCACTGTTGGGGTTCCCGCTGATCAAGTCAATAAGAAGACCAGGATAATTCATGATGATTGGTTTCCCGTTTGGGATGAAGAGTTTGAATTTCCTTTGTGTGTTCCAGAACTAGCTTTGCTCTGGATAGAGGTTCGGGAGTATGATAAGCATGAAAAGGATGACTTTGGCGGGCAAGCATGCTTACCAATCTCTGAGCTAAAATCTGGTTTCCGGGTAGTCCCACTATTTGATCAGAAGGGCGAGCAATTAAAATCTGTAAAGCTTTTAATGCGGTTTCAGTTTAAATGAACTACAAGATTAGCCATTACTTAGTAGGCATGTAACATGGTTTCATATTCCTAGGTGGTTTTTCTTTTGACTATAGTGACTAGGTTCATGGAGAAAGATTGTTGTAACTATAGATTATCTTCATCTCTAACTGCTTGAAACAATATTATGAGCTTAAGAGGTCATCTAACTTATTTTCTTCACCTTCAGCACAACATAAACATATTAGCACCATCCAATTTTATACCTTAGTTTTGTAAATTTTAAGGTGTATGCTGATTGAACCTGAGAACAGAAAGACAACATAGATATGATGAGAATTGATGTCATACCCTCACAATGATGTTGATAAATAAATCAGTTGACAGATGTTTGTCAACACAGCCACACAAGGTGGCATATGCCCCCTTTCTATGCAATGTGACGATGGAGATTTTGGACGGTGAATCTCTGTCCATGTTAGTGGACATGTCTCATCACAATTCATCCATTCATTCAGCCTGCAACTCTTTTGAAGGAGACCCTTGCTTCGCCCTTTGTATTTGGATAACGAACACCATTGTTGTGCCGGTTATCTCATAAATTTTATAGTATATTCTGGTAGATGCATACATCCTTACATACAAATACAGTCTCAATGGCTTAACACCGCCTTTTAACTGAACATTTTTAAATTAGTAAAAATCTTATGCATTCTTCAAATCAAATATGCAGTAATGAATGAGAAAAATAATCCTCTCAATTTTATCAATATTTTTTATATTTTCCTGTTGATATTTCAATTTAATATAATGTATTGCAATTTTCTAACCGTGTTACTTTTCTGCTTAAATAAATTAAATGCATTTGTAATAAAACTTTACTGAGTATATATTTCTTTTATAATTTCAAAATTTATATATTAATGTTAAAAATATTTATATTTTTACATTAAATATGAATATATTATTTTTTATTTTATAGAATGTTGTGTTTATTATTTCTAGTTTTTATAAACATTTCAGTTTTGTTGAATTTTAGTGTAAATATTCTATTTTTTTTTAGTTTTCTTTTACAAAAATAATTGTATTATCTCTCTTTTCGAAGAAAATATTTTAATAACACTTTTTTTAATAGTATCTTTATATTATTTGTTAATTTAAGGGCTATAGAAATTACATTTGCGATACTTTTCTTTTCTGTATTACATTAGATTGATAGTTTAATATATTAGATCTACTATATATTATCTCTTTCATTTGATATTAAGTTGTATTTTTTTTTTCACTTCAGAGGGTGATGCTTCATGATGTTTATCAACTCAAGTATATGAATCTTAATACATCGCTAGATAAAATCAGAAAAATAAAATAGATATGGGGTGTCATCATATATTTGTCAAAATTTTATTTTAGTTTGTGATTGTTGTAAATTTTAGAGCATACCAGTTTCAAGGAAAATGGTTTTTGGATATTATCATATAATAAAATTCTATTATAATTTGATAATAAATTTTATACCGTAGTTAATATGATATTTTTCATAAATTTAAAATTAATCTGTTCATAAATCAATATGAAAATATAACGTATAAAACTGATGATCAATAATTCTAGAGACCATTGCAGTGTGTATTTTCGTTTTCAAGAATAATACGAAAAATTTATATAATTCGATTGAGAATATTATTTTCTTCGTTAATTATTTCTGATTTGATTTGAAAAATTAATTTGATTTTTCTAATTGCTAAGTGTCATAGTCTCATCACTCAAGACTATATATAGAGCGGCACTCCCAAAGCACACAATAATTTCTCATGTATAGCAAATAATAAGAAATCAAGTTCAAATATATTTTTATACAAGTTATGTTTGGACATGAGAGGTTGAAAAGAAAAGGACTGAAGAAAAAAGCAAGAAATATAATTAAAATTTGAAGTTTCTTAACTTGAAAAAAAGAAAGAAAGAAAACTTAATGTTTGTCTCAATTTATCAACCTTTTTCAACTTGACATATAATAGTAATATTTTTATGTGTAGAGAGAGTTGTCAGAAAGATTGTTCACTCTTTTCTAAAGAAAATGACTCAATTTTCTTTCATAACTTTTTGCCTCGCATGGATCAAGGTGAAAAGGGTTTATTCAATGTAGTAAGAAAAAAAAAAATGTATGAATTTAAAAATTTGATCAAATCTTTAAGTAATTTGGGCATAAGGCAGGTCAAACCATTTTATTAGTTTAGTTCACTCTACAAACTACTTTGACTAGCTTTTATTATTTTGATAAATACATAAATGTATAAATTAAAAATCAAAACCTCTTATTTATGTCTAGTAGTGCAATTATTTTACGACAGTCCATGAAATATATAAAAAATAATGATTTCGATTAAACATTATTTAATAACATGCTCAAGAATGGATGTACTATTATTTTTTTCTCACTGTTTTCTTTTTTCTTAATAAGGATTTTATTAGACTTGTTCTTAAATTGTGACGGTAAAGAATATCATCATTATTTTGTGGATATCCCTTTAATCAAATTCGTTTGGATAAATAAGGATAGGTTTTTAAGATATGATTAGTTTTCTTTGATAAAGACGTACACTGAAAACAACATTATAAATAATGACAGTTCCTAAAATATTTCTAATTTTAAAATTCTTTCGTTTACTTGCATAGAAAAAAAAAAAAAAAAAAAATTTTTTTTTTTTTTTTCTCTTTTTTTTTTTTTTTTTTTTTTTTTTTTTTTTTTTTTTTTTTTTTTTTT
>Ga0209489_103144_pt1 | contig 32571 bp, 14 predicted proteins | sample SiratrowhiteBW_FD_187527 | JGI IMG/M metagenome (GOLD analysis project Ga0209489, IMG submission 187527) | Root nodule microbial communities of legume samples collected from California, USA - Siratro white BW (SPAdes) (version 2) | ecosystem: Host-associated > Plants > Roots > Nodule | place...
GAATTACAAACAATCAACGCATATCTTGATACAAAAGGGATCAAGAATGGTTAAGAAAGACTCCCTGATTGGCGCGCAGAAGAACCCTTTGCACAGTCTTGAAGAATTCCAATGGCACAGTGAATTAGTCAAGAGTGATTCTTTAAGAAAAAGCCCCAATTGAATTTGATCAAGAACTTCTCAATTACCCAAAGTGTTTTCTCACTGTGATCTCAAGAAATGACTCTCAATTTTTGTAATTCAGACTCTTGCGCACGTTAGAAACCTTGCAGTTTTTATAAAGGAAAAATCCCAATTCTGTTTTTCACAAATCAGTTATTTAAGTTCTGCCAGACACGAATAAATCAATTTCATGAAAACTGGAATCGATTTATTTTTGTCCAGTGCAGTGTATTTCAAACCAGTTTGCACCAAACTTTAGCTAGCTCACTTTGATTAGTTTTTAATCACTCTTAGACCATTGTGCTGGTGGAATTCTCCTCAATTATGCATAGGTTCTTTGCCAATCAACCTCTCACTCACTCACACAAGACCAAATCCCAAATCTCCTCCAATTGCTTGCTTGCTTTGTCTTGTTTGGCTTCATCAAATCTTTATTCTTGTGAGAGTAATAACAACACGTGTTCCGGAACATTATTTTGGTTTCGAAAATGAATTACGGAACCAAGTGTTCCATAATATTAAATTTGGTGGTGCTAACATATTATGGAATGATCCATTCCGTAATAGTTTTTATTTCGTGTTGCGGAACAACCTGTTCCGAAATAGTGTAAATTTTTGAATTACGGAACAGGTTGTTCTGTAACATATTTTTGAAGATTTTAGTTTAATGATGCTGATTTTTGTTGCAGATGTCTAAAATGATTGATGAAGTTGATAATATGCAAGAATTACAATTAGTTAACTATGATGGTGGTGATTTGGCCAATCATTTCATGACTGATGAGGTAATTTGATTTGATTTTGTCATTTGTGTATGAAATTTGAAATCTAAATTTAGTAGTTTTGATATAAGTATTTGCAACACGAGATGATTTACTAGAATGGGTTCGTAGAGTTGCATTTGCGGAATGGGTGGTTCCGCAACTCATGGGGAGGTGTCCGAACGTATTGTGGAACCACCCATTCCGCAACTTGTATACAGATCTATATACAAGTTGCAGAATGCGTGGTTCCGCAACAAAAACAATTTCAAAATACCCCACCCCCAAATCGCAAATCCCACGAAATCTCTCCAAATACACTAAAAATCTTACAATAGATGATACTTACCTCAAATGATTGTAAAATACACTGTTAATCGTTGATTTCGGATTGAAATAGGCACCCAAATCGTAGCTTGGAATGAGGGGAGGCGCCGAACACAGTGGTAGAGTAACACTGATGGAAGGAGAAGGAGTTTTAATAATTAGGGATGTAAGGGAAAATAGTCTGCATAATATAAAATTAAGAGTATTTTTGTCTGTTTCTTAAATTTTGGAGGTGTCTTAAGAACTACTTAGAGGTATAGGAAGAAGCACTCTTTTTACAATAAATGTATTTTTTTTATAAGTTTAATTTTTTTTTTCACACGTTTAAATACTGTCTCGTTTTTCTTTTTTTTTCTTCTTTCATTTCTCATTAATTTTATTTTGCTTTTCTATCTTTCTGACCGTACTCTTCATTTTCCTTCCATTTTCCCTTAGTGATATTTTCCCTTTGCAGAAATAATTTTAATATGTTAAAAAACATAATTCACAAACTCAAGAACTTTTCCATCTTACATATTTTTCTACTTAAGCAACATTTGTCTGGTGTCTTATTAAAATTTGTCTGTGTTGTTGTATCGTATATGATCCAAAGTTTGGTAATTCATCATTCCGTTCGTTAAGTGGAAAAGAGTTTAGTGATCAGTCTCATGTTTTTATTCTATGTTTTTTATTCTTATAATAGTCATATTCTACTAGAACAAAATTATTTTAAGCATATTATATGTGCCATTTATAAAAATATATATAATTTGAAAAGCAAAACTCATTTTCCCTATCTTATTTAGTTATTATTTATATCATATCTCCTCTTCTTAGTCTATGATTTTCGCTCACATTCAACATCACATTCTTTCTTCTAATCTAAAGTGTCTTTTTGTTTTTATTTTAAAAGTTTTAAATTACAAATATATAATATAAAATATTTTTTAAAGTTTCTTTTTGATTAAAAACATTTTTCTCCTTATCTTATCTATATCATTTTTTAATTTTTAAAATGCATTAAAGCAATAAAAAAAACTTTTAGCTTGCAAATATTTGAATATATTCTTACCCAACACGCGACTGACCTTATTATTTTATTTCAAATCATAATAAGCAAATATTTAATAAAAAAAATTATCCTTATTCTTTGTTGAATTTTAGAGCAAATCGCCTTGTACATTTAACGTTTTTCTAGTATTCTTAAAACTATTAATGAAATATGAAAATACTTTTACATTGTTTGAGTTAAATACTATTAAAAGAAAAAGAGGAAACTAAATTAGAAAAGGGGAAACTCTTTCTTTTGTGCACTCAATTTTTTGTTTATAAAAATTGAAAAGGGAAAATAATTTATTTATTTTTTATTCGATTCTATCAACATATTGGCAATTGAATATAAATATTGAGAATATAACCTCAACTTTTTTTTTGCAATAATGAAAAGAAATTCAGTATTTAGAATAACTTAGGCTACTTTACATTTGTTTAACTTTTTAATGTAAAAAAGAAGACAAAGGACCGTGATAAATTATTTGTCAAAATAGTTATGCAGAATTTCGTATTTTATAAACTTGTGTTATCTTGACTGAAAGTTTTTATTTTTATTTTTATATATATACGATTTGTTTATAAGTGATCTGCATAATTTAGTGATAAAAATAAAGCGTAAAGTATAAAAAAAAAACAAATAAAGGAAGAAGAATAACCATTAATAGTATTTCATTCATTAACAGCAACCTTAAGTTACATACACTAGTACACTTTAATAATGCGATGTATTGAATTTCAATTTCCAATTTAAGATACTTTATTAATCTTCAATAGTAAAAAAAAAAATTAATTAGTGATGAATCTCTTGATAATCATATTAATGTTTGTTTATTAAGTAGAGAGTTGCTTCTAACCCCGAGGAAAAAGGGAAAGAAAGAAGAATAGCCACCCTTTGCCCGCCCCCTCTAGATTTTTCAAATTCTCCCCTGCTTTCTTAATTTATTAATGTATATTTCAAAACTTTAAAAATGTTATCATATTTTACAGTAACTATAGAATCAAAGAATATTTCTATTATATCATATTTTCAAATACAGTAAGTTCTTATTTATTTTAAATTTCTTTTATTATCTATTTTATTTAAGTTTTGGTCATAGATTTTTGAGAGTTCAGTTTAAAAAGTAATTCTCTCAACTTATTTATTATATACTGAATTTTGGCTATATTTTGGTAACTTATTCTAAATTTTTAGATTTTGGAGTTATATCATCATTTGATTTTGAAATTGTCTTAATATTGAGTTTTTAGGTAAGGAAAGCTAGTTCTAATCTTTATACAATATCCTATGTTAGAAGATCTAGATGTGAAGGGGACATGATCTCAAGTTTCAATTTCTTTTACAAGAATGTGGTTTGAAGAAATTGTTTGATTATTTGTTGTGTAAACATATTAAAAAGGCTATTTGGTTATTTTATTATTTATTTGATTTTGGAGATGTTCTTGAATGTCATATATTGTGAATTGAGTGATTGATGAAAATTGGATGATTTTATGTAATTTAAAAATGTAGAGACATTAGATTTTGATAGATTGATATATAAATGTTGTTTTTTTATATTAAAAAGGTTCTTGAATGTTGTGAATGTGGAATTTTTGAATCATTTATATTGATGTGATAATGAGATTAGTGAAATTGAGATCATACATTTGGGGTAATGTATGAGTTGTGGCTTGATTGTGTACTAAGTATTCACACCTATGTTTTAATAGAGATGCTCAAGTTTCATTGATGATCTAAGTCACATAGACTAAGATATCAGGTGGTGAGAAGCTGATGAGGATTTCATACGCACCAGGACCGCTAGTAGGCACTCGGTATTGGATGTTTGAACTTACCCTGATCCTTCTTACTAAATTTGCTGGTAATCTAAGTCTTGGGTATTGAATTAGATGTTAGTCTTTGGTAGAGCCTACTTAATATAACACTTCAAGAAAATGTCTATGAAATATCTTGGTGTATGGATCTATGTGTAGAATATAAAATACAAAAGGATAAAATGAAATCAACATATTAGAATGATTAATTCCCCTGATGATGAAAACAATCTATTACAATGAAAAAAAAATTAAGATTATTTGTTATTAAGTTCTCTCCATTCTTCAATCTATGTTCACTTCTTTTTAATATTTTTGTTTTCTTTTCTATTTTTCAAATTAAAAAGTAGGTAATGAAAATTTTTAATTACCTGGAAAATTTTTTGGAAACCAAAACAAAATATAAGAATGAATGATTGAATTTTATTTTAAAACTTTTTTGTAATATTTTACAAATATCATCTAATGAAATACAATCAAACTATAACTTTTAACTTGACAAAGATCTATCAAAAAGCTTCAAAATTTAGTTTCAAAATTTCTCCGTCTTATGTTATTGTAGATGTAATAACATGTAATTTTAATGAGATAACTCTGATAACACATACTATGCAAGCTAACATTGCAAGTTACAACACGAGCATTTTTTTGAAAATGCAATACTCATGGTTAACCCATTGAGTATTCTTTAAACATTTAGCCCATCTTGGCTAGAAACCTGAGTATTCTTTTGGATTGTTACCACTCATGACTAATTCACCGAGTATTATTTTAGAAACAACCACTCCTAGGTAAGACAAGATTTACTCACTAAAAAGGGTAACATCTTACCATATATATAGGTTTAATTTCTTTATACTAGTTTGTTAATGAATACAAACAATGTTCTTGCTCATAACTATAAGACTTGGAAGCTTAAGATCTTGTGCACGTTCTACGTCTCACTGTTTTTCAATAAGATCTTCAATATATATTAGCTTGGAAAAAAAGAGTTGTTACCAATCTTTTGTAGCTGTTGTGAGGGTCTTCTTTTTTGTACAACTTGTGTATGAACATGCTTTGAGACTTCAAGACACATTAAGAGCTCTTGTAATAGCATTGAATGTGTGTGACTTCTTTTGCAACACCTTTGGAGCATAACAAAACTTTACAGGTTTGGGTAGGTGGCTTCTTTCTTCCTTTGAGCAAAGCACAAGGCTTGACACAACCAACTGCCTTTTCAGCATTAACAAATTGCCATTTTCTAGAGAAGCTATTTGTATGAAACAACTTTTAACATGTTCTTCAAAAAAATATTTGATTTGAAAAGGCATTGCGATATCTTCTTGAAAGACTGAAGAAACTTGTAATTCTTGCAAACATAAAATAAGCATTTGTTAAAGATTCACATGTACTATGAAGAGCTTAAAGCTTGTGTTTGTCAAACGAAGTATACTTTCGTCTAATAAGCAAAAACTTATCAAACGATACATGTGTACACCACTTGCACTGTCCAATCATATAACTTGTGTTTGATGGGATAGATTGGATGTTTTGCGTCTGACATGATCTTATCTAAAAATGAAATTATGTTTTATACGTAGTTATTTAAGCACACAATCATAACTAAATACAGAGTTTATTGAATTTGGATCTAAAACATTTTCAATTCCGCTCAACAGTTGTGCATTCTTCACGGTGAAGAAACCTCATTTGTTGAGTGTCCCATTTATCCGTTGAGTGTGTGGTTAATTTTTCAACCACTTTAGTGATACCTTTACCATTCTTTCTAAATCCTATTCACCCAACACTTCACATTTCACTCGGTGGATTAATGGTTTTTCTTCTTAAATTTTGTTAATCTATTGAGCATTATCCACTTATGCTTCGCAAATTGTCTCTAATGTTGAGTCTTTCTTCCATCCTTTCTCACTTCCACCCACAAAATTAGGGATTATAACGGAGTGGAGCGAGTGTCAGTTTGACTATCTTCATCCTGATAACTGAAGTAAAAATTCATTTGCATTCCCATATCTAAAGGATATGAAATTGTTGTCTCATCCCAATTTCCACTAAGTAATGGTTATACCCGTACTTGTAATCGTACCCACCCCTTTAGTGTTTAAAATATTAATTAATTCAAAAAATAAAAATAAAGATTACAATAAAAAAAACATGACATTATCAAGGATTTAATATTAGAAGGACACGCATTATAAGGGGTTATGTAATTGAACACTCGAAATTGAGAGTTAAATATTTTCATGTAAAAAAATATAAACAATAAATAAAGATATTAAAAGAAAATAAAAAATAATAAAATGTGTGTCCTTAAAACTATTTGATTTAATGAATATGTGAAACAAACTAAACAAAACTAAAGACATGAGAGAATAATCAAGATAAGTTTTTAACATTACTGAATAAATTATAGGTGTTTTAAAAATTTAAAATGGAGATGAATGTAAAAATGAAAATAGATATAAGGATGTATATTAAGACACGAGAAAACAAATATATACATATTCGTCCCCATTCCAATATCCAATTAAAACAATATCTAATATTTCTCATATTTGATCAATGCAGACAATCCAAAATTAAAATAAGTTCAAACAATACTCACAAAGACAAATTTATTTATTATACTAAATATCAAACTTTCTTTACTAAACTTTTTGAATCTTGATGAGAGCTGATATTAAAATAAAATCTAAAATTAACAGATTTCACAATGAATTTTTTTTTTTTAAATTTGAGAAAACAAGTGTCTTAAAAGTATAATAACAAGCAAATTAACACTTCTCAATAAAAAATAATGATTTTTTTAATATTTTTTATTATTTTATTATTTTTTTCCTATAAACTTTTGAATAAAAGATTCAACTTATATAGTTGTGAATTCTTTATATTATGGAAATTTTGTAGAGTACTGAAATTACTCAAAATATGAAATGAAAGACGGCAATATGTAAAAAATAGTATAAATGAGACATAAATTTGCAAAATGAATACTTACTATTAAGAAATGGTCCAATAATAAGAAATTAAAACAGTGAATGTGATACTGAAATTCCAAAAGATTTCTTAGTAGATGCAAATGACTCCTATACAGTCATTCATTTGATTAATTTTTTCTAACTTACAGTACTGTCAAATTTGACAAATTTCACACCTTAAAAGAAGAGATATCTTGACTTTAACTATAGAAACAACTGAAAAAAATCTCCAATTGCGTTTTTTTTTCATTACACTAATAAAAGAAATAAAAAGAATACTTTAGCTCCAATTAGTCATGTGAATCAGATTATGAAGTTAAAGGAGAATGATTTATAATATAATATTTAAATGATATGAAATGTTTTTTATCTTTCAAATCAGAAGCTACTTTTCAAGATTAGATCTTCAATAATGTTTTTGAGAAACAATGATTAAAATGGATTTTGAAAAAAAACATTAATCAAGATGGAGAAAAAGAATTATATATTCCAAGAATAAATTTTATAACTTATATAATCAAAGATTGTCTTTCTCACTTTTTTTTTTTTTAAAATTTCATAATTATTTCTTTATCTTTTGTAATGATTGCTAAAAAATTAGGACAACCATTATTTCATTTTAAATCTAATATTTATTCATGTCTAAAATGTTACTTTAAATATATACTTAAAATAATTATTTAGACACTAATTTAACTATTTAAAAAAATAATTATTAATTATAATTAAAATTACTATCAAATTAGGTTTTAGTTATTAAATAATTACAAAATAAAAATAATAATTAAATTTAATAATAATTAAAATAAAATAATTAGTATCTAATATTATTAATCAAATTTTTAATCACTTATACTATTGAATTTTAAATTAATTTTTAACTAAATTAATGACTAATTTTATCACTTTAAAAACTAATAGATTAAAATTATTGTTATGATAATTATATTTAATCTTTAAAATAAATTCTTGTTGTGATAATTCTATTTGAGAAAAGAAATATAAATCCTTCAGCGTAAAATATTGTATTTCTAAAAGTCTGATAAGGTACTTGATAACATATTTTTTTTAGGTTGCTAATCTTGTTTATCCTCTATTATAAAATATCTTATATAAATAATTTAATAGTCTCTATTTTATTTATTTGTTTATTTTAATTTGTCTTTTCCAGTTAGTAAGTAAAAAGAATTTCTTAAAAGAAATATTTAAACATGATAAATTTATAATATAGAAAAAATATGTTCGTGTAAAATATTTTTACACTCTATAATTTCAATATTAAAGTATAATTTTACCAAATAATTCATTTATCTTTATTTTCTTTATTTTTCTACTTGACTATTATCATATAAATTATTTAAAAAAAATAAAAAATAATTGATCTATTAAAAAAATGTAAAAAAATAATTTATATTTAACTTTCTTATTATATATCTTCACAAATATATCATTTTAAAGTACAAAATATATATTACAGAAAAATTATATTTGATGTTTTTTCAAAATAAAAAATCAATTACTCATTAACTAATTATAATTATATATATATATATATATATATATATATATATATATATATATATATATTAGTACTTTAAATTAAAAATAAAAAAGTATAATTAAAATATTATTAATTAATTATCAAGTGATTTTTTTATGAGTGAGTATAGTAGTATTTATAATATATTTCCTTCGTGTGTGTGTGTGTGTAATCAAAAGTCAATAATCAAAAGCATTTTCTTTGTCTAACTTTTCTCTAATTTGTGTCCTAACTTTATTACACCATTATATCCATCATCACCATTAAGGTTTCCACAATTGCTAGAAAACAAAAACTACAGATGTTCACATTTAAAATTATCCAAAAAAAAATATTCTATGTAAATCAGTACTTTCAGGTCAAAATTTTAATGGACAATTCAATGCTAAGAAACAGCCAAAGAAAAAATGTATATGAAATAACAACTAAAATTATGAGTGCACTACTAATTATAGTTGTGGAACATAATTGGTGAAGAAAGTTATAAATGAAGACTTTAATTAACAATGCATAGTAGATTCCTGGTGAAATTTACAACAGACAAAATATGAAAGGTAAAAGTATTTATATTATTATTAGTTCCTATATATATATATTGACAAATTTGTGCATATTAGAATCTTAATTGGAAATGGGGGATGTATCATACAGGTTATAATCAATAGTCAAATGGGAATATTAACCTGTGATTTCGATGAAAAGAGTTATCAACGTATATATACAGTAACAAAATTTACTAGATTTTTGAGTGCATATATTGTTCAATCTCAATTGATTTTTTTTATACAGAGGAATAAGATAAAGGAGTAAAAGTAAATAATAAATAAAATATACCACTAAAAAGTGCTACTTTTTATATGTGAAATCTAAACTTTTTAATATGTGTTTACTTTATAAAATTTACTATGCATAATAATAATAGTAATAATAACAATCAATTATAATTTCACATGTTTGGTTAAAAATAAATTAATTGTTAGAATAGCTAGATTCAAAAATTGAATAATGAAAAATATAAATTCTTTTAAACCTATTCTTAAATATGAGATTAAAAAGAGTAGAGCAGAGACTCTTTCAAAGTTACTTTTAGGAGAGTTTGATCATTCTCTTTATGAGTTTTTTTTAATCATGTTATGTTGTTACTATTTTATTTTAGTTTTGTAAGTAACAAATTATACTATTTCAACCTCTCAAATATGTTATAAGCCAATATTATTTTAACATATTTTAGTTAAAAAAATAATCTTTTTACATGGATTAGTAGAGTAAGAGGAGTTTTTAGAAACTAAAAAAGAAAATATGTTAACAATATTCACTATACAAGTTAATTTTTTGAAGTTTTTTTATGATGTTTCACATAAGAGATTGAGACGTATTTTGGTGTAAAATAAGAAAGATGTTGGTTATACTTCTGGTGAGTTGAAAGATACATGAAAAAATAATCCAACTTATGGTCAAGAATTGGCAGTAGTCATTTTTACATTAAAAGTCTAGACATGTTATCTTTATGGAGTTCACTTTGATATGTTTAGTGATTATAAGAGCTTAAAGTATTTGTTTAATCAAGAGGAACTTAAGGTGAGACAGAAAAGATGGATGAAATTCTAAAAGACTATGGTTTTTAGCTAATGTGTTATCATAGGAAAACAAATTTTATTATAGATGTTTTAAGTCACAAGAGGATACATATGTTAACGCTTATGATTAGAAAGCTAGAGTTTATTGAGAATTTCAGAAGTTTGAATTTGGAGATATTTGTATCTTCAAATAACATTAGGTGTAATATGTTTGTTATAACTAATGAGTTTCTGAGAAATTGAAGGATAACCAACTGGTGGATCTGAGTTTGAAGAATATCTTAAGCATATTAGATATTGATAAAGCTAAACACTTCTCTTTAGGAGTGAATGGTATCTTAAGATTTAGAAACAGAGTATGTGTGTCAGAGGATGATGAATTAAAGAAGATAGTGTCATTTGAAGGTCATAAAAGTAAGTTCAGTTTGTCTCCATGTATGACCAAGATGTATCAAGATCTCATATAATCTTATTGGAGACCTGTCGTGAAGAAAGATATAGCAAGTTTATAGTTGCTTGATTAACTTGTTAGAAATTTTAGGTTTAACATCAACAACCTAAAGATATGTTAATCCAATTAGACATTCTAGTGTGGGATAATATCTCTGCATTTTGTTACCCACTTACCCTGTAACTTGAGGAAGCATGATTCAGTTTGGATCATAATAGATAGATTGATGAAAGTTGTCAACTTTCTACCTATAAATCTAAAAATTTCTATACAGAAGCTGGCCCAAATTTACATAAATGAGATAATTAGATTACATGGTATATCATCGAACAATGTATCAAACACAGATCATAGATTCACTTATAGGTTTCAGTAAATACTTTAGGAAGTCTTAGAAACCAAACTCAGACTCACTTCAACATATCATTCTTAAACTGATGGATAATAACAAAAAACTATCCAATCTTTACAAGATTTGTTCAGAACTTGTGTATTGAATCATTTGGGCAATTGGGATGAAATTTTACCTTTGACTGAATTCACCTATAATAATAATTACCAAGCAAACATAGGGATGAATCCTTATCAAGTATTACGTTAAAAATAGGAAATAACATAAGAAGGAAGGGTTGAATTGTGTTTTAAAAATTTCAGTATTTCGTTGCTATCTTCTGAAGTGTAAGTGTCATCAGAAGATAATATGAATATATAAAAAGATATAAATATTTTTGCGTGATTAACTTTGATTTTTCCTTCCTTCTTTAGTTAGTTGAACAATTATGTAACATGAAATGTAAAAGATCAAAGGAAAGAAAAGATACTCAATATTTTTATATTGGTTCATCTACGTTCAACTCTTGACCAAGCAAAGTTTCACTAAGCTATAGATGAGTACTCTTTAATTAAGCCACTTGTGATTAACACTGAGTATTCTTGGCACTAACCACTTCTAAATGAAGACAATTACAAAGTTTGAGTGATTAACATATTACTAATTTTCGCTTAATAGAGAGTGTAACATCTTTCGATGTATACAAGGTTTAAGCTCTCTCTCTACGTATGCAGAATGGACACGAACAATGTTTTTATTAAGCTTTAGGGCACATAAAAAATTCAACAAGAGTTTCAATACTTGTAAAATATGACTGACTTTCTTATCTTCTTCTCTTGAAGCATGTCTTAGTGTAAACTTTTGAAAGATAGTCCTTGCATTACTTTTCTAGTCATTGAGTAGCTTTGAACTCTCTTTTTTTTTTTTTTTTTTTTTTTCTTCTTTTGTTTTATCATCTTATAGGCTCTTACACTAAAAAGCACTAAATGCATGACATGGAGCATTAAATTTTCTTCTTTTCTTTATGCAAACTCTCTAATAGCTAGTAATTTTATCTTTCTCAGTAGCAGATCCTTTTATACCAAATGATGGTTAAAAGTGCTCAGCATATAGGATAGAGAATTGAGCCATAGTTGAAACTAGCCTTGCCATAAAATTTGGTGGTCATTTCCTCTTTAACTCATGTCCCAAGATATTTTTGAATGCTGTTGCTTGGCGCGGATCTTCTTGGGACAAACGTAGAATACATTCTCTGTTTCTTTATACTTAAGCTTTGGAATATTCTTCACACGTGTGAGCTTGAAGTCTTCATTTGTACTTATTGTCTGAATAATCTTCAGTTTACTTATAAGACAAAGTAGAGCTTGGGTCTATCTTTTCTCAAATGAAGCATAAGCATTTGTGACCTTATCATTCTTCAGATGAAGCATGTGCATTTGTGATCTGATTAATATCTTTTAGATGCAACTGCTTTATATATTTTAAGCTCTCGACTTGTGTTTAAGCACATAGTCAAAATATTTAAGATGTTATATTTGTTGTTTTAGCACATTGTATAGGAAGAAATGTAGAACATCTTTATGTTGATTTCAGGATTATGAGAGTCTGTTAATTGGACCAAAATTAATACAAAGTCAAAATGATTCAAGAAAGATTGAAAATATCTCTGAGAATTGTTTATGAACGTAGAAATATTATGCATATAAAAGAAGAAGACCTTTAGAATTGTTTGTGGGTAGACATATTTTTCTGAGAATTACACCATTCATTGGTGCAGGAAGAGCTATCAAATCTAAGAAGCTTACTCCAAAGTTCATATGACCCATATTTAGATTCTCAGAATAATAAGTCTTATTGCATATGAACTTGCTTTGCCTCCTCTTTTAGCCATCTTTCATGTATCATAACTAAGGAAATATGTACCTGATCTTAGCCATCTTCTAGAGTCTGATTCAGTGCAAGTAAAAGAAAATATGTTATTTGAAATGAAGTTAAATAGAATTTTAGATTCTCAAGTAAAACAACTCTGCGGTAGAAATATCAGCATGGTCAAAGTGTACATGAGATCTCATATTTGGTGACTCCACCTGGTAGACGGAAGAGAAGATAAGAGAATTCTACCCTAATCTTTTTCTTGGGTAAGACAATCTTTTAGGATGAAAACTTTTGTTGTTGAGGATAATTGCAATGTCTCCCACCCCACCTCTCTCTCTCTCTCTCTTTGTTTTCATTTTTCACCTCCTCTACTAATACTTCTTCCATACCTCATTTCTTTCAAAATATAATGTAGTATCTAGTAGCAACTAAAAACTAGGAATCATTCTTATTCGATCAAATTTTCAAACAGAGTAAATTCCTATTAATTCTAAAGATTTTTTGTTCTCTTCTTTCTTTTTATAATTTTTTCATTAATCTTAGTGGGATGACTTGAGAAAAGTGACCCTCTCAACTTGGTTAATATATTTTGTTAAGTTTGGATATTTTGATCAAGGTTCCTTCGATTTTTAGTAGTTTTGTTGCTTGAATTTTGAAGTTGCTTTGAAGAAAAGAAATGTAGGTAAGGAATATTATTTAGGATAGATGGTCTCACTGTGAATGTGACATGGTCATAATATCTTGAGTTTTATGTAGGATTATGTGTTATTAAACATGTTTTTAATTTATGAGTTTGATATAAGATTTGTACAATTTCAATGAATGAAATTTGTTGTGTGTTATTAGTTTTGTGTTAGATTATTGCATTTAAGACAAACTAATTCAAGTTGTGGTTATTTGAAATTAAATATTCAATGTTATTTATGAGTTTGATGATAATAGAAATATATATAATAATCAAGATTGAATTGAAATGAGTGAAAATGATGTTTAAGCAAATTATGGATTATATTGATGATTTTGATAAACTAACTTTGAATAAAATATTTGGAATCTGCTCTACTACATGAGTTTGACTTTATGATATTTTTGTTCAAGGGAAGGATTTTTGTTCAAGTGGAAATAGAACAAAGGTTCAAACCTTACTCTTAGCCTTATTTTTGCTTTTACTCAAGTGAAAGTAGAACTAAAAATCAATCTTGTTTTTAATACTATTTTGTTTGAGTGAAGAATTTTTGGCTCAAATAAACTAACTCAATCCATCCTTTACCCAAATTTTCAAATCAAACTATAAAATTTTCGGTCAAACTAAATTCTTTTCTTTTTCAGTTTCTTTATTTATTGAATATGAATGTTTTTATAAATTAAAATTAAATATTAACTAATATATAATGTATATATTTTTTTAATAGTTTATCTTTATATGTATTATTTGTATAATTTACTTATTATGATGACAAGACTTAATTAGTTGAGTGCATAAACAATATTTAAAAGATAATAAAGACTTTAATTAATATATATATATATATATATATAAATATAAATATAAAAGTTGTATTTTAAAATGTTTTATATTTTATTTAATTTATAGTATAGTATATAATTTTTTTTTATGTTAGGAAATATAAGAAACTAAAATTGCACATTCATAATATCTAGAGTACAATTAATTAGTGAAACTAGAATAACACAATTTCAAAAGTCAACTATGGACGTACAGTGTTACACGAGTTAAAATTTAATTAAAATCTCATGTTGATTATTAAATATCTAAAAGTTTCATAAAGCAATAAAAGAAAATTTCGCATGAGATAAAAATTAATTAAAATCTCATTTTGATTATTTAAATCTCTAAAGTTTCATAGAAAATAAAATAAAATGTTTCTGTCATCTATAATATTGCATCTCATAACATTTTAATTATTACATCATTGTTTTTCAATATTATTATAATAATCTTTCATTGTCATAATTATCTTCATAATCATGCCATGATTGTTGATGTCAATATCATGTTAAATGACACGATTACCATTATGATTATAATGAAATAATGGATGGTTAATGATAAGAAAGGCTGATCAGGAAGAAGTATAATAATGATCTTGTTGGTGATGAATATGGATAAATTTATTATTTTTACTTTGCTCATTAACATTCTCCTTATAAACATTATTAAACCAGCAACAACGTCATCATCTTTATTATTTATTTATTTATTATTATTATTATTATAATAAGAACACACGTTTTATGTGATTGAATAAGTGTGTGAAATGAATTAACATATTATAATTAGATTTAAGTATGTGTTTAATCTTGATTAGCATAATGTGTGTGTAATGTTTGTGGTTGGTCTTAGAGAAAAAGACAAAAATTCTAAGGATTAAATGTAGCATATATGTTGGATCTTCTAGTTAAGGGTTAACAGGTGCATATAGAAAAAATAATAATGAAAGTATCTCCAACATTCTCATCCATACGTTTCTCTATCCGTTCTTCCCCTCCATCGTTTTCAACTTTCTTATTTTCTTCAAAATCATAAAAACTTAATATTTCTCTTTTTCCTTCTTTCACTCTGCAAAGAAATCAGTTATCTCCTCTACAACCCTTCCTACTTTCCATCTTCAAATTAGATATTCGAAAACTACTTCTTTGCCTAAAGTAATGTTTTCCCCCCTTATCTTCAATGTTTAAAATTATGTTACTTGAGAATGCATTTGAGCAAAATTGTTTAAGGAATGGAAGATTCCTAAATAAATAAATAAAAATGTTTTAATTTGGATGTTTGATTTCTAGAAATATCTTTAGTTGATCACAAGAGATATTTGTACAATTTTTTACTTTCCTCCTCTTCAAGAATTAGTTCCTGAAAATATAAAGCTAAGGTAAGAACAACTAGTTCTAATCTAGATTCTTATTTAGGTAAGCTATGGATTAATTTTTTATACGAATTTTTGCATGTGTGAAATTTATGAAGCACATTGAGATTGGTGTGAAGAACAATTTTTTATTAGGCTTTTGCCTTTGGCATTTCGATAGCAAGTGCTCTTGATTTCTGAAATTTGAGTTTATATCCTTATATGTAATGAAAACTAACATTTCATTTAAATTTAAGTTGAATTTATAAATGAGGAAGTGGGTTGGATTTTGATTTATAAATCATCGTAAATTGTGGCTGCTAACACCATCAGAGTGTGGTGCAACAGAAAATTTTGGTCAGGTGACAACTTTTGAAAAATAGAGTAAATGTATTTGGGCAACAATCTTTTGGTCTAAAACTTAGAAAGCAAATCGAGCAACGCAAGTATAAAGACAGATAAATGAAAAAAAAAAAAAAAAAAAAAAATATAAAAAAAAAAAAAAAACAAAAACGTATACAACATAAAAGAATATTGAATTAGGTGTTAGAGGCCAAATTGAATTTTTGAACACCTAATTAAAAAAGCAGCACTATTCCCCAGACATGAGTCAAGAGTTCATTCCTACAAGAATCAACACTAAAAAGAGGCAGCTTAGCCCACACAACCTTTTCCAAAGGCAATAGTAATATTAATTCTTTTTAATAGTTTTCCTTTTTCATATGCTTTTGTCTCTTCCACCATGCATGCTCGGGGTTTTTTTTAGTCTTTAACTTATTTTTCTTTGAGTATCTTAGTGATTACCAAAATAAATTATTTCTACTTGTTTTAAACATCTCGATATAGATAGAGACATTATCAGTTATTTCGGTCTGTTTTAAAAAAGAAGAAAATACAAGTGGAAGTTTTAAACAAATGTCAACTATGTTTTAAAATATTTTTTTATCATAAATTAATTAGAAATGACTTTAATCATGTTTTTTGTTTTAAATATTATTATAAACTCAGTTATTTTAATATGAAAATTTATAATTGGATCCCGATAAAAAAAAATATGGTAACAATCTAAATTTATTACAGTATTTTCCTATACAATTTTTTTAATTGTATTATCAATATTATTTGATAATATAAATATTTTATCATTTTTAAATTTTTAATATATTATATAGGTAAAGTAACATTAAATAACTATTAAATAGATAAGAAAAAATATATAAAATGTTATTTGTAAAAATAATAAACACTAAAAAAAGAAGGTTGAATCGTATTTAAAAATATTTCACAATTTTTCATAAGTTTTGTCTGACAATTTATAGTAAGACGAAATGTTTAATATTTAGTTAAACAAAGTAATAAGGAATTTCGCTAAAATGATTTAAAAAACTTCTCTTCTTTATGTTAGTATACTAAATAACATGTAATGTAAGAGACCACACTCCAAAAAAACATAGTTTATATCGGTTATTAGTGAACTTTTACATCAACTGATGATGTAGATACTACTGATTATATCAATTCAAATTTAACCATAAATTAAAACTTGCATTTTTTGTGACAGTGCAATGACTCATGTTGGAGGTGCTCTTTGGGACCAAGAGAAGCACAAGGTGGACACTAGTGCTTTCCGCGAAAAACATTGTTACATTAGTTATTATAGCAATCAATATAATATATACAACAAAAATAATTGATTAAAACGTTTATTTAAATAATCATGCTTTTATATGGTTATACTACATAAGCTGTGTAATTTATGCCTTTTTACATCAATTTCAATTTAACTAATCTAATATATATTCTAATATTTATAAAATTGTCACCCTATTTACTTTAACACTAGTTTCTTTTAATCGATCTAGTAGGTCGTTATTAAAATATGTTTTTTAATAGTATAACAAGAAGAAGGATTTCTCAATATTTTATATCAATTTATTTGTCGAAATAAATTATTTTCAATTTTCAACCAATCAACCAAGTTGTACTAAATAGACTACTATGAAATATAGATAAATATTCTTCCAATCACATTCAAACATATATATAAATATACAAAATTTGTTAATTAAACATCAAATGCAAAATGAAAACACTAAAAAAAAGTGTCAACAACTAATTTTTGTTCAGATAATTAAAGAAAAAAAAGAGATAAGATTTTGTCTGATTAATAAAAACGATGATTAAAAAAATGATCATTAATTTGAGAAAAAATGATAAAAATTATTTTTTTATTCTAATTTTAAAAGTATAACTAATAAAATTAAAGAAAAAAATAAAATAATATAATTTTTTTAAAGCTCTTTTTTCAAATATTAAAAAAAACTATTTTCTTTTTCATTAAATATTCTAATGTTTAAAAATATATATTTTAGGTTTTTATTTTATTTTTAACTTTTTAATAAAAAAGCACGAAAAAAGAAAAAAGTAGGGTCCACCCCGTTAAATTCTGCCCTAATTTTAACCTAAAGTAGGAGGGGGAAAAATGAAAAGAAGACAACAGTACATGAGGACAGTGGCATTAAAAGAGAGTAAGGGCAGAAAAAGAATGAAGAGAAAGAAAAAGGAGAGCGAAGCCCTAAGAGACATTGGTCAAATTTCTTAGGCAAGGGAAGTCAACCATGGGTTCAGACTTTCAGTTTGTTAATTATGAATTTTGAATAAGAAGTGTGGCGCTGGAAGTAAGGTACACGGGTGGCTTTACTAGAATGCATGCAACATCAAGGCCTTTGGCATTTCTTCTTCTTCAAGTTCCACACCACCGTCTGCGCCGTCTCCCTCTGCTTTGTAGGCGCATGCGTATAATTATGTGTGATTTCTTTTGCTGTTTGCGTTTCTGTACGTCGATATTTCTTCTTTATTTGCATGAAGACCAGTTCTTTCAGGTTAAAATTTTGGATACTTTTATTATATTTTCATATTTAAATAATAACTTATGATCAAGATGACGAGAACTCTTTACATGTTCTTGTCAAATAAATTTTCGTTTAACTTCCGGCTTCTCATATAATACATTTAGTCTACTAAGTCAAACACAGAAAAACCATATAATCTCTTAGCTTATTCTCAACTTATTAAATCATCCAAAACAAAAAAAAAATATATATTAAATGCTTCATTGTAAAAATATAATTTATATTTTTTGAGATGGTACACTTTTAACAAGTCATTCCTGGTTTGAACCAAATATTCTTTCAACAAATTATTTTTGGCTTAATTTCAAATATTATTTTCACAAATCATTCATGATTTAACCAAGTATTTTTTTTTCTTACAAGTGGCTCTTAGCTTAACTAAATATTCTTTTCTGAAGTCATACAAGTATAATGGTTTTATAAGCAACACATTATGTTTCTTGATATATATAATGGTTTGGACTGTCTCAACTAATTTGCCAAAATGAACACAAACAATATTATTTCATAGCTTTAAGTGTACACAGAATATGACAACTAGTTGAGATAGAGTTAAGAATAACTTATGTAAGGAGAGATAACAAATATTTTAACTTTAGCTTGAATTTCAAGATATATTTTAATAAAACTTTTGTTGGATCTCTTTGGTAGTAAATGATAAAGACACTCTTTGTATTACAAACTTAAGCTTCAAAAATATTCTTTTAAGTACATGTCAACTTGTAGTTTTCAATTTTACTTATTGTCTAATCATCTTTTATCATTTATAAGATGAAATCTACTTGATCTTCTTATCATTTATGAAATAAAATACTTACTCTCGCTTTTTCTTTACTGTTTATCAGATGAAATTTCACACTTAATCAAAATTATAAGGTGTTGAGCTTTTATTCTAATAAATTCATAAAAAAAAAGAAAAAAAAAAGAGTTTATGTAGCTGCTAAGGTTTATCTACGTATACAGGGAGTTCAAAATTAAAGGTAGACGAAATTACCAAATCATATTCAATTCCAACCACAAGCAATATGCTATATTTAGTTATAGGTAAGGCAAACCTCAAAATTCAAAGAGTGTAAAAAGAGCTATAGAGTGTGATAAAATTTAGTCATTTTCGTGTTTTTATTAAATTATTTTTAATCAATGGAATACCTTTAATATCATTGTCTACTTATTTTTATGTTATTTATAATTATTTTAATGGAGTGTTTTCAATCTCGTTTTATTTACATTTGTTTGTTATTTATAATTATTATTGACTGACATGTATCTCTAACCTTATTTTGTTTAATTATTCTATGTTATTTAAAATTATAATTATATATATTCATTTAATTTAGAATATAAATATTATTAATTCTAAATTTTATTATAATATTATGACGGTGATTGTCAATTATACACTAAAACTAGTAACAAAATTAAATTAGAAATAATAATAATAATTAAAAAGATTTGGAGTAAGTTGTACAAAAAGGTTTGACTTAAAGATTTAAATAAGAAATTTTAAAAAAGATTAAATAATTTTGTATATTTTGATAATTAGATATACAAAAATATTTCACATATTTTTGAATAAATATAAATATTTGTATATGAATAAAAATGTGATGAGATTTACATAGATATATTGATTTACATATATATAAATATACTAAATTTTATAATAGTTTTAAAAATAACATGAAAGATAGTTTTTAATTAATGGATCTGACGGTGATATTATTTGTAATGCAAAATCTATAAAGTTACTTTTAAAAATACACATTCAATCATGCACTACACTTTGTGAATATGGTGTTATAGGCTTAACACATTAACAACCTATCGTAGATTCATAATGCAGTTTCAAACATACTTTCAATCAGCACCATATATTATACATACACTCTTCTGCCGAAAGCAAACATTTCCAGCCTGTAATTAATATTTATCAATTAAAAAATGCATTATATTCTTTTATATATATACATCAAATCAATCTCCAAATAAGACTACGAAATGAATTAAAAATAAAAAATAAAGATACGAGACCAGATTAATTTACCTGTAAAATTCCTAAGTTTCAAACCACAAGTTCACGTGCTTGTGGTTTCGTTTTCATATATTGCCAAACACACAACAAGTGGAGGAAAAGAAAATTATAAATTGGAATTTTCACTTTAATAATTACAGTTGTTAATATTTGTTTAGGGTTACCAATGCAGATCAGCTCTCAGCACCCAATAAAATAGGGACGGATTACATATTTTAATTAATTTGCTAGGCTAATATGAAATCTTTTTATTAATTCTTTATTATTATATACAATTATTATTGTGCTGAATATCTTCTGTTGATAGTATCATGTCAGTGTCAAAATGGAACACAAAGTCAGAGTCTACGTGAATCATTATAATAATACTATTCATGTTTAGGCCGAGGATCGTAGTGTTTGTGTCCACATGTCATGTTTTCAAGTCTACGCTTTGAATACACATTTTTTTTATTTTATTTCTTCTATCATCACTGATCAAGTCAAAATATGTGTACTTCATTATTAGTTTTTGTATTCTATTTCTTGACCTTTAAGTAATGATACAAATTATATAATGGAGATATTATATATGGTGATTTTTTGGGTTGAATTACATAATAGAATTCCTTTTTTTTTTTTCGTTTATTTTTACTACTTGGTATAAAGAATTTTATAAAACTTGAAACTTTCAAATATTAATTAATATATAATCGGCGCATTGACTATGCATGTGATAGTTAAAGAATGTTTGATAATGCATGTTATCCTTATCACTTATAGTTTTTAATTCATTATTTATATATGCATAGTATAACTTATATGCTATATTAATTCAATAATTTCTAATTAAAATTTCACTTTTACAAATCATCATCATCAGATGGAAAATTTCTTTTATATAGATTGTGTATACACAATTTTTGATTAATTTAAAATTATTTCATATCTCACACAAGTAAGGTAATATATATTTTTCAAAATACTTATATAAATATTAATATAAATAATCTGGTCATATTTTTTTGTTATTCATTTATTTTTGGCAAGACATAGATCAGTTAAATTTATGAAACATTCCAACAACACCAATTTCATTTATAATTTTTTAAAACTTATTTGTTTGTTCTTTTTTTAAGTCGCTTAATGTTCAATGAGTTTTGCGATATTGGTGTCTATTTGTTTTTTTCCTATTTTTTTTGTTATCAAAACCTAGCTTAAATAATCATTACAAGATTTTTTTTTTACTGGGATTGAATCAATGATATTTAAATATTAAAAAATAGTTACTGAAACTAAAAATATAAATCAAAGTACAGAACCTCTTGGAAATTCATAATAAGTAGCTGAGAAACCTATTCAATAACAATATAGAGACTACTAATTCTCAAATTTTCAAATAATTTTTAAATCCATACATATGATTAATGTTTTTCTAAATTATTTTTTATCTAATATTTTTTCTACTGAATCAAGATAATAATCAATTATAATTTATTTTATAGTTATTAAAAATACATTTCATACAAGGTTATATAATAATTGGTTTAAGTATGTTGGAATCCTTTGTTTATATATACACACTTGTGGTTTGATGCAAATTCAATTGATTGGCAAATTATATCTTTTGTTAGATAGTTGTTAAATTAAAAATATTTTTAAAATTCGCATGAGAAACAAAATAACGGATTTAAGAAAATTATAAAAGATAAGTATGATTTAGTTTACACTTAAATATTACATTCAAATTAAATTATATTATTATTTTTTTAATTTAAATATTTTTTTATGTAAACTTCAAATCAAATTAAACAAGAAACTTTAAATAATTGATCTTAAAATTATTCATAAATATACTAATAATAGTGTCATTGATTTGATTTAGAAATTATAAATATTGATAATAAAAAAAATTGTTATTCTTTTACATGAAAATAGGAACCCTGTCTTTAATTTAATTATATTGATTTAGTCTTAAATTTTGTTACTTTTTTCCCTAAAAAAAGAAAAACTAAATAACACATCGTATCGCACCATCCCCCAAATCTCTCGACGGAGCTATGTTGGTGTTAGGCATTCAGCCACAGTGGGTTTCCTTATTATAATTTTCCTTTTATTCATTTACATCATCATATTACTTGCACTATTCTTTTTCTTTTATCTTTTTAGAAATCAACGAACATAATACTTCCTCCTTACTATTATAATCATTGGATTAAAAATAAATAAATTACAAAAATAAGTAAATTGTCGATCATGAAGTTACTTTTATACAAATACACTTAAAAAATAAAATAAGTTATTTATTTTATTTTATTCTCTTACTTATGAAAAGGTTTAAAGATTCTTAGCTTGAATTGGTTAAGTCACATAAGGTTACCACAGTTGGCAAACTCTGAATTCTTCCACTTGTTGAAAGTGTACCTCCATTGTCGTCTTCCCATGGATATGTTAAAGCTGCACAATTAGGTTAGAGAAAAGCTCACCACGCAAGAGATAATGTTTCACAGCGAACCAAAGTGAACAAGTGTCTATAGTTGTTTAATAAAAATATATCAATAACAAAGCAAAGTTGAACTAAGCCTAAAATCTACTTTTTAAAATAATATCAGAATTTATATTTGATAAACTTATGAAACTAAATATTTAGTCTTATATCATATCATTTATAAATATCAAATCTCGTTGCAAAAATGTGTTAGACATGGAGACATATCCCGTGTGATATGAGAGACGTAGAAGAATAATGTGGTTGGAAAGGTACATGACTTAGGTTAATGAACCATCATTCACTAACTATAGGACCCATGTCCTGTTTTGACTTATCACCAATCTCTCATTGGACACGCAATAATTGACTTAGATAAGCTCTTAAGATGGTCGTATATCTCTGCTCCTTAACTTTGTTATCAACTACGTCCGTGTCTAATTTGTATGCTATTTTCAAACAATCCTCCTATAAATAAAATATAAACATAAAAGTAAATAAATAAAATTTTAAGTTGGAATAATTTTATAATAAATTACAATTAGATGGAAAAGATGTCATAATATAAAAATATTGTAATTTCAGTATAAGAAGATAATCTATTATGTAAATCACTTAAAATAAAATTACTTGTGAATTTCAATATCATCAACACATTAAAATAGAAATTAAATTTATTATCATTTTAATCCCTGAAAAATATAATCATTAAATATATAAATCAAGAGTTTGTAAAGATCTTTAATTAAAACCAATTCGTTCCTTACAATAATTCCAATGAATTAAGTACTTGTTATTTCTAACATTTTACGTTAAAAAACATCTCTATCTAATTGCAATTAAAACAAAGTGTTTATATGAGTTTGGATTAGTCTATTCAATCATAGTAAAAATAGTTACTTATATTTTTATAATATTTTTTTATGAATGAAAATCGATCCATAGTAAATATTTAGAGAGATGCTTTGTTGCTCTCAGCATTTTATATCTATTATGCCTACTGAAAGTTATAAAACTTCTTCCAAAAAATCTTTATTTATAAATATGTACTAGACTCTAATAAAATATATAACTTCTCTTATGTCTAAAGTTTGAGTTTTAACTGCAAAACTTTTCCAATGTGTTATGATTTGTTAATAATTAAACCTTTCATATCATCTATTAAATTTTCCAGGGTTTTTTCAAATGAGAAATACAATATAAATAACTTAAAAAAAAAAAAAAAGACTTAGCTTTAGGATAAAAGTTCTTAGTATCACATAGTGTTAAATTAAGAATGTGACAATCACATATATACAATATTCTAGGATTTATGTCTAATAATTTACTTTGCGCACGTTATTATTTACTTTTTATATTTAATCCATTATCATATTTCTAATTTCTCACATTGGTAACACTAAAATAAAGGATTTCTAAAACATATTTTCTTATTTTTCAAACAATCGTCGATATGTTGTATAATAAACTTTCAATTTCTTTTTAAAAAGTTCTATTTTTTCTTTATACTTGTGGAAATTCCACCTGAAAGCCATTGCTTTTGATAACTCACATAAAAAAGTGCAATTAAAAGTTACAAAAATATATATTTTTTTCTTTTTCACTTTTTATACTATTGCACTTTTAACTCATTTCCTAGCATGTCAATTAATTCATTTTGGATCTTATGACTAAGATAATGACATTAAATTTCGTTTTTTTTACGAGATCAAAACGTTATAGTGTGATTGGATTCTATTCAATAATTTCAATAAGAGAAAGAAATTCATTATTTTTTACATTAATCCTTTCATATTTATCACGAAAAGTTAAATTTTGTTCACCAAAATATCTAACAAAATGAAATATCCTAACTAAAACATCCTTCCAATGTTTTCTTTTCTTTACTTACAAGTTTTGAAGATGTTCATCAATTGTTGCAAACTTCTAAAAAAAAAGTTGACTTACAACTGAAATATTGCTCATAGATGAAAGTCATATGTACCTACTTGACATGTGTTTCTTTAAATATTTGAAACAAGATGTTTCCAATCATTAAAACCTTCATTTATTAAGTGATTTGTTTCACAAGTACCTAAAATCTTACCAAAAAGAGAAAAAAAAAAACAAATAAACTCATATATGTGTACAAAAGTGATTAATTAAAGACTTTTTTTTTTACCTCGTTAGCATATTTTTATTTTTTATTTTCCTTAATAGCATTCTTTAATTTTTATTTTCCTCAATATTACTCTTTATTCTTTAATTTCTAAAATAAATCCATTTTGTTTTCTGTAATAACACTTTTTTTTTTCTGTAATAATTATTAAAAAATGTGATTATTAATTTATTAAAATTAAGATAAAAAACAATATAAAAATAATTAAATTAAAATTAAAAGAAAAAGAATACAAAGAAAATAAAATGAAATATTATATAGGTTTTTTAACTAATTAATTATTATAGGAAAAATGATAAATTATTTTATTTTATAATAAATTTAAATTTGGAATAATAAATTATATTAAAATAAATTATAATAATTTTGTGATTTTATTTTTATATTAAAAATAATATTGGAAGAAAAAATTATAATAAATTATAAAATTGTTATTTGAATTAAAATTTGTTTTTTAAGTTTGTTAAAAAATATCTAAATAATTAATGCCAAAAATCAAATAAAATTTTGATAAAGATAAAATTTGATAAAGATAAAGATAAATTTTGATTTTTGACAAAAATAGAATTTGATTTTTGATAAAGATAAAATTTGATATTTTATTAAAGATGTCATTTGATTTTTATAAAATAAAATTTGATTTTCGATAAAGATGTAATTGATTTTTTATAAAGATAAAATTTGAGTTTTGATAAAATAAAATTTATGTTTCAATTCACGAAAAGTATTTCGTGTACCATTAACTAAACTATTTAGTAACTATATAATTGTCATTTATTTTACTCTTTATGTTGAACTGTATATTGCATCATTTCAATAATTAACAATTTTTAAGTAATAAACATAACATTTAAAAATAATTCACAAATAAATTAAATTTTATTTAAAATTTTTAAACCATTTAATTAATATTTATTTACAAAAATACTTCAACAATTTTATTTAGTTTTGCTATTAATTATTTAGATATATTTTTAACAAATGAAAAATACAAATTTTAATTCAAATAATAATTTATAACTTATAATATTTTTTTCTTCCAATATCAATTTTAGTACAAAAATACAATCAGTAAATTATTATAATAAAATACAATCACAAAATCATAAAAAAGAAATAAAAATAAAAAAATAAAAATTATAATTAATGTACTAACTATACAAAAAAATAAAAAATAAAAAAATAAAAGAATGTTATTTCAGTGTAGAAAAAATATGAAAGAAAAAAAAAGAGTGTTATTTCAAGGATTAAAGAGTAAAAATGTCAATTGAAAGAAATAAAAAATAAAGAAGTGCTAGAGAATGAAAAAAGTCAACAAAAGAGTGCTAGTTTAACGTAAAAAAAAAGTGTTATTTTAGGAATTAAAGAATAAAGAGTGTTGTTGAGAAAAATAAAAAATAAAAAAGTGTTAGTGGGGTAAAAGAGTGGAGAATCATTATATTAATAAATAATAAATAATTATTAATGTACTCCGTATATAGAGTAGTTTTCTTTCATCAATTGTGTGATCCCTTCTACTACAATGTGTGCATATCTTACTATTGTACTGCTTGTCATCCTTGGTTTATCTCTTGGTTTGAGAATTTCTGTTGTAGGAACCATAATGGCCATGTGAGCAATTACCTGAGGAGGCAGAGGAACCTGTTGGGAAAATCGAGGGGGCAAAATCGGGAAGATCTCACAAGAATGAGAACCGGACCAAACACATAAGGGAATGACACCACCTTCAACCCAAAACCTTAAAGGCATTGGGTTTGTGAGTCTTCTTTCTTATATTTTGCTCAATAATCTCATATCTACTCAATGTGGGACTTAGACTCACACTTGGATACCTACAATCTCCCCATCAAGTGAGAGTCCCTTCCTCATTGGTACACTCCCCTTCAAACACGAGTACCCCACAAACTCCCACTTGTACCGTCATTTACACACTTATATGGGACACGCTTGCCTGAAACTTCTGTTAGAAAGACTTTCGATACAGGGATCAAACTGTACTCGTCCAAGCCCGCAAACTTAGCTCTGATACCAGTTGATGGGAGTCAGGCAATGGAAGCAATAAGATTCACTTTTATCATAACAATATGGAAACACCCTAAACGCAATCAATCAATCCAAACAAAACCAATATGTAGTCGAAAATAGAAGAATAAATCAACACTAATAATTAACGTGGAAAAACCTCTTAATAAAGATAAAAATACCCACAAGACGATAAATACTCCAATAATACCAAAAGAAAGGTACAATGAGTCTCTCAAAATTAATCACAGAGCATATCAATACAACTCTGCCTAATCCTTAAACGGTCACCAACAATGGCCCAAAATATCAACAAATTAAAATTAATAAGAGTTCAAGAATCTCGTCACCAGAACAATAGACAACGTTCACGAATTTTCTGGAAACAACCTAAAGCTCCGATCTCAAATCCGACCGTCCAAAACAACGAAATGTGAGTGGTAAAGCTCTAGTAAAAATTTCAGAGCAATTAGAGAATATTTCACCGTTGGATTTCCGAAACAACCAAGAATGACGGTGACAAGAACTTCCTGCGGATAGCAGCTCTTTACAAAATTCCTGACGCTTCTACAGATTTCCAGTGGACAATCCCACCATCCATATTGAAAACATATGATTGAGGAATCTTCAATATAAATTGCAGCTTGATCAGATAAGATTTCACCGTTGGATCATCACAACAACCAACACAGGTTGCTATAAGAAGTAGCTGCGAACTGTATTTGCCATTTCCTCTCTTCTCTTCAAAGCGATTGTTCACACTTCTCCACACACACCAATGGTCTCACAGCTGCGCACACAGTTAAACACACTTACGGTTAGCCTTTTACCCTAATTATAATGAAGCATTATATTGGGCCTGTCATGTGTTATAGACACACCAAAACATAATGAGATTGCGTCTCACAAGGACAAAAACAACCCAATAGAACCATGAGCAATTGTAATAATTTTTGTTGCTTCACTATTTTCACTATAAAATTGTCTCTCCTGCTGTATTATCATAGAATACACCTTATTCATGCTTAGAAAGGGGTGGGTCCATCATGAGAATCTGCAATTTTGCTGTGGAAAATTTATCATGGAGACCTTTTTAAGAACCAAGAACCTCATTACACAATCTTGATCTATAATATCTTCAATAGTACAAGAGCGACAGTAAGCACACATGAATTGGATAAAAATCTTCTAATTGACACCATAAGCTCTTCATTTGTATGAAGAATCCTGTGACATACATGCTTCCTTGTTTGAGATAATACAACTCTTCTTGCAAATCCGCTACTCTGGTGTTAATTAGAAAATTTTCGTCCAATTTCCATGTGTGCTTATGGTTGTTCTTGTACTTGCAAAATTTATAGAGATCAAGATTACTGATGAGGTTCTTGAAAGATCTCAATGATCAATTTTCCATAGCAAGATTGCAGATTCTCATGATGGATCCCCTGCCAAGCAAGAATAAGGTGTATTTTTTGGTAATACAACAGGAGAGATAATTTTTGAGTGAGAATGGTAAAACAACAAAAATGATTGCAGTTGCACATGGTTTCTCTGCCTCCTCAAGTGATGGCTCACATGGCCATTATGGTTCCTACAACAAAAATTCTCATAATTCTCAAGCCAAGAGATGGACCAAGGATGACAAGCAATAGTATGAAATGCACATACTGTGGTAGGTGAGGTCACACAATTGATGAAAGAAAGTTACACTATGTATGAAGTATATGAAATAACAAGATCATAACATAATAGTTACTCTAATAGAATGGCTAATAATCTATATATAATAGTTATGTTTTTATCATTCATTAATATACTCTAACACTAACAGAATCGCTAATGATTCTCACATAATAATTATTTATCATTTATTAATATGAAAGAAAGCTACTCCATATATGGAGTATATGGAATATCAAGATTATAAACAGAATAATTACTCTAACAAAATTGCTAATAATCCTCACATAATAATTAATTACCATTCATTCATTAATATACTCTAATAAAATCTTTAATGTTTCTCACATAATAATTGACTTTTTTATCCGATTAGCACCTTTTTATTTTTTATTTGAGTCTCACAAGGAGAGAAACAACCCAATAGAACCATGAACAACTATAATCAATTTTTGTTGTTTCACCATTCTAACTAAAAAATTGTCTCTCTAGCTGTATTATCAGATAATACACCTTATTCATGCTTGGAAGGGGGTGGGTTCATCATGAGAATCTGCAATCTTGATGTGGAAAATTTATCATGGAGACCTTTCAAGAGCTAAGAACCTCATCACACAATCGTGACCTCTATACGTTTTGCAATAGTATAGGAGCGAAAATTGGACGAAAATCTTCTAATTGACACCATAAGTTCTTCATTTGTGTAAAGAATACCGTGACAACCATGCTTCCTTGTTTGAAAGAATACAACTCTTCTTGCAAATCCGCTATGTAGGTGTTAATTAGAAGATTTTCATCCAATTTCCATGTGTGCTTGTGGTTGTTCTTGTACTTGCAAATTTTATAGAGATCAAGATTACTGATGAGGTTCTTGAAAGATCTCAATGATTAATTTTCCACACCAAGAATGTATATTCTCATGATGAATCCCCATCCAAGCAAGAATAAGGTGTATTATTCGATAATACAGCAGGAGAGACAAGTTTCTAGTGAGAACGATGAAACAACAAAAATGATTGTAGTTGCTCATGGTTCCTCTGCCTCCTCAGGTGATGGCTCACATCGCTATTATGGTTCCTACAACAGAAATTTTCAGAATTCTCAAGCCAAGAGATGGGCCAAGGATGACAAGCAATAGTAAGAAATGCACATATTGTGGTAGGAGAGGTCACACAATTAATGAAAGAAAGTTACTCCATGTATGAAGTATATGAAATAACAAAATCATAACAGAATAGTTACTCTAACAGAATAGCTAATAATCTTCATATAATAGTTATTTTTTTTATCATTCATTAATATACTCTAACACTAACAGAATTGCTAATGATTCTCACATAATAATTATTTATCATTCATTAATATACTCTAATAATAATTCTCACATAATAATTATTTATCGTTTACTAATATGAAAGAAAGGTACTCCATATATGGAGTATATGAAATATCAAGATTATAAACAGAATAGTTACTATAAGAGAATCGCTAATAATCCTCGCATAATAATTATCTATCATTGATTCGTTAATATACTCTAATAAAATCTTTAATGATTCTCACATAATAGTTGACTTTTTTTTATCCAATTAACACTTTTTTATTTTTTATTTAGGTCTCACAAGGAGAGAAACAACCCAACAGAACCATGAGCAATTGTAATCATTTTTGTTGTTTCACCATTCTAACTAAAAAATTGTCTCTCCAGCTGTATTCTAAGAGAATACACCTTATTCATGCTTGGAAGGGGGTGGGTTCATCATGAGAATCTGCAATCTTGCTGTGGAAAATTTATCATGGAGACCTTTTAAGGACCAAGAACCTCATCACGCAATCTTGACCTCTATATGTTTTGCAACAGTTACAAGAGTGACAACAAGCATACATGAAAATTGGACGAAAATCTTCTAATTGACAACATAAGCTCTTCATTTGTGTGAAGAATCCCGTGACAGACATGCTTCCTTGTTTGAGAGAATACAACTCTTCTTGCGAATCCACTACTCTGGTGTTAATTAGAAGATTTTCGTCCAATTTCCATGTGTGCTTGTGATTGTTCTTGTACTTGCAAAATCTATAGAGATCAAGATTACTAATTAGGTTCTTGAAAGATCTCAATGATTAATTTTCCATAGCAACATTGCAGATTCTCATGATGGATTTCCTTCCAAGCAAGAATAGGGCGTATTCTATGGTAATAGAGCAGGAGAGACAATTTTTGAGTGAGAATGGTAAAACAACAAAAATGATTGCAGTTGCACATGGTTTCTCTGCCTCCTCAAGTGATGGCTCACATGGCCATTATGGTTCCTACAACAAAAATTCTCATAATTCTCAAGCCAAGAGATGGACCAAGGATGACAAGCAATAGTATGAAATGCACATACTGTGGTAGGTGAGGTCACACAATTGATGAAAGAAAGTTACACTATGTATGAAGTATATGAAATAACAAGATCATAACATAATAGTTACTCTAATAGAATGGCTAATAATCTATATATAATAGTTATGTTTTTATCATTCATTAATATACTCTAACACTAACAGAATCGCTAATGATTCTCACATAATAATTATTTATCATTTATTAATATGAAAGAAAGCTACTCCATATATGGAGTATATGGAATATCAAGATTATAAACAAAATAGTTACTCTAACAGAATCGCTAATAATCCTAACATAATAATTATTTATCTTTCATTCATTAATATAATTTAATAAAATCTTTAATGATTCTCACATAATAATTGACTTTTTTTATCCGATTAGCACCTTTATATTTTTTATTTGGGTCTCACAAGGAGAGAAACAACCTAACTGAACCATGAACAATTGTAATCAATTTTGTTGTTTCACCATTCTAACTAAAAAATTATCTCTCCAGCTGTATTATCAGATAATACACCTTATTCATGCTTGGAAGGGGGTGTGTTCGTCATGAGAATCTGAAATCTTGCTGTGGAAAATTTATCATGGAGACCTTTCAAGAACCAAGAACCTCATCACGCAACCTTGATCTCTATACGTTTTGCAATAGTACAAGAGTGACCGCAAGCACACATGAAAATTGGACGAAAATCTTCTAATTGACACCACAAACTCTTCATTTTGTGAAGAATCCTGTGACACACATGCTTACTTGTTTGAGAGAATACAACTCTTCTTGCAAATCCGCTACTCTACTGTGTTAATTAGAATATTTTCGTCCAACTTCCATGTGTGCTTGTGGTTGTTCTTGTACTTGCAGAATTTATAGAGATCAAGATTACTGATGAGGTTCTTGAAAGATCTCAACGATTAATTTTCCCCAGCAAGATTGCAGATTCTCATTATGGATCACCTTCCAAGCAAAAATAAGGTGTATTCTTTGATAATACAGCAGAAGAGACAATTCTTGAGTGAGAATGATAAAACAACAAAAATGAGTGCAGTTGCACATGGTTCCTCTGCCTTCTCAGGTGATGGCTCACATGGCCATTATGGTTCCTACAACAGAAATTCTCAGTATTCTCAAGCCTAAAAATGGACCAAGAATGACAAGCAATAGTACGAAATGCACATATTGTGGTAGGAGAGGCCA
>Ga0209489_103146_pt1:0-17500 | contig 32559 bp, 8 predicted proteins | sample SiratrowhiteBW_FD_187527 | JGI IMG/M metagenome (GOLD analysis project Ga0209489, IMG submission 187527) | Root nodule microbial communities of legume samples collected from California, USA - Siratro white BW (SPAdes) (version 2) | ecosystem: Host-associated > Plants > Roots > Nodule...
ATATATATATATATATATATATATATATATATATTAGTTGATTAAAAAAATTTGAAATATTTTTTATTCTTTAGAAGAGATTGATATGATTAAAATTTTAAATTGACTTCATGTATTTAACAATGAATAAACCTAACTCTACAATGAAAGTATGACTGGGTTTTTTTTATAGCATTTAATCACAATGATATTGTGACTACTTTTACATTCACGTTTTACATTCATATGATACATATAAAATATTAGAGTTATTTATTATATATGTTTATTATATATGTTTGAGCAGTTTTAATACAATTACACTTGCTATATAATACTTAATTTAACTAATTTTATATAAAATTAAGAAAATCAATTAAACAATTTAAATTTTGAATAAAACTAAAATTTATATTTTGTTCGTATTTAATTTAAATTCGTCTTTTAGAATAATTAATATATATATATATATATATATATATATATATATATAATCACAATTAAATATTCACCTGATAAGCAAAAAAATATTTTAGTTTACGAGAAAGAATTAACCAAATTTGATTTAGTATTACGTAAAGATTGATTGAAAATCATTCGATAATAGAAACAACAATTTTTTTTCCTGGTAGATGCTAAAGTAATTAAAACTACCTAAGTTGTTGCTTTTTTTTTTTTTTTTTACTATTGATTTAGATTATGCAATGAGAATTTTAATGGAAGAACCTAAATTTTGAACCAACTAGAATGCTCCATTTTGTTGTGAGTAACTCTTTCTTATCCAAACCATGTAATTTAAATAACTAGTTTAATGTCATGCCTGTACCTACAAAAGTAACAGAATACATTTTAAATAATTAAATAATTTAAAATAAATAATATGATATAACATAAAATTATAAAATAATTAATAAGATTAATATAATTAATAATATGAGAATAGAAATATTTAATAAGTGCAACAAATAAAACTTTAAAATATGTAAGTTAAAAACAATTTAATATTATAAATTTATGTAATATGTAGTTAATGTAAATTTTTAAATATATTATGATAAATCACAATATGGAAAGTCAATGTATTTTTAGTTCATTTTGAGTGCTGCTTTCCATCCCCTACACATTTCATTTTTGGGGATTTTTGAAGTTTTAATCTTTTGTACGTTAAGTGCAAATATATATATATATATTAAATGATAATTGATTTAATTTTTTGAAAATAGTTTTTTTTCTGTTTTTTCTTTTTCAAGTCCTTTCAAGAAATCACATTTAGCCTTTCATTTAGCATAATGTCCATTACAAATAAAATATAGTCAGCAATTTTTTATAATTAATGAAAATTCAAAATTAGTTTAATTATTCAATTTATTTATGTTTAAAAAATATTTAAAGATATTCCTAATATATCAAAATTGATTAAATATGTTTAAGTAGAATAATCCAAAAAGTATAATAAAGATATCCTTATTTCTAACTTAATCTCTTTTTATTTTTTATATAATATCTCCTTGGTTGAATTCATTTTAACATTTGAAGATTTCATTTTTATAATTAACAATTTTAAATAAACTCAATAAATATATCCATTGTGAAGATTTAGTTTTTAAAACTAATTATTTTAAACAAACAAACTAATTATTTAAAACTAATTACATCGCCTTGTAAGATCTACTAAAAATAGTGTATAAAATATTTTCAAGTAAACTACAAACATAAACTTCATATAGTTTATATCTTCTAATCATTTAATGAATTATAAATTATTTAGTGTCTAAACACCCCATTCAAAATCAAAGTTTTTGAAATCCCAACATTTTATATAAATTTATTATTTTTATTTTGAGATGAAATATTTTTTAATAATTCGATTAACAAATTTAAAATTATTATTTTTTAAATATTTTTACTTTTTCAAATTTGTTATGCTGGTTTAATTTTATATAAACACATTTTTATTTTCATTTTATTTTTTGAATAATCTGATTATTAAAATTATATATGTGAATTTTATTTATTAATTATACATTACAATAGTTTAGTATTTAAAGTTTAATTAATAAAATTATAAAAATTATTTAAAAATGAAAAATACATTCATTTAAAGAAACAAATTTATAAAATAAAAAGTGTAGAAAAGAAGAATTCTTAGTGTACCAAAGTATAAGTTATGTTTTGAAAGCAAAAATTTGTTTAAAATTTTTGAAGGTTAAATTTGTTTATAAGTTATGTTAGTAGATCTTATAAGTTATGTATTTATTATGAAGGTTAAATTTGTTTAACATTTATTCAAAGTTTGTTCATCTCAATAATTTTTAACAAAAATTGCATAAGTTAAGAAAATCAACATAAAGGAGATAAATCATAAATCATTCTAATTTTCAATAAGAACCAAACTAGAAGTTCTGTGGTTAACATTATCCATGAACTCCACATGCACAATTTTATTTTTTTTCATTTTTTGTAAATGCCTAAGAAAGGTTGACCATGCCCAAACATTTATTACAAGAAAAACATCTACACAAACATTTGACAGCAACATGCAAGCTAACAAGATGAGAAATCCAACATTAATGCATTAATTATCTTATCTTCTCTTCAACCTTCCTTGATCTTTCTTTGTAGACTTCAACCCATAGATTGGAAACCCACGCAAGGCTCCCAGCAATGGCCATCGACACCACAACCACCCACGAAATCCAAACCCATGTGGCAATAACACCCTCAGCACCTCCACGTGAGTAAAAAGCCGTCATTTGGAAAACAACGTAAGGCCCAAACACACCTCGTACCACAGAATACAAACAGTAAAATGGAACCGACACAGCTCTGTCTACACTCGCCGCAAAAGGGGCGTCGCTACGACGCGCACGCGCCAGTGCCCACGCGTTCTGCAACGCGCTGGTGGCCTCCGCGAGCGTCAAGAGCATGAGCACTGCCACCGCCCCGTGTGCAGTCACGTGCCGGCACGTGAGGATCACCCAGAGCGTGGCGAAGTGATGGAAGACGAACGTGAGGTCTCCGTTGCCGGAGAAGAACGTGGCGAGGTGGACGAGGTCTGCGGCGAAGTAGGCAGCACTGTAGTCGAGCACGAGGTTCTGGAAGTTTGTGTTTGCAGCGGCAAGGCTGCGGCTTTCAGCTGAGAGAATGGCCGCGACGGAGAGGAGCGCCGCCGGGGTGCCGTGGAAGATGGAGATGAGGCAGCTTGAAGCTTCGGGTTGCATCTTGGGACCCCATTTGCGAAAGATAATGAAGTAACCGAGGAGGTAAATGGAGAGGAACAAGGAGAAGAATTGGAAGACGCGGTTTTCCATTTTTTGTTGGCTTTTGAGAATTGAAGAGCGGAAAAGTTTGCATTTAATAAGGAAAAGTTTGCATTTAATAAGGTTTTCTTGGATTCGTTGTTAGTGTCGGTGTGTGGGAAAAGACTCAGAGATGAACAGGTGGGAGAGAAATAGAGGGGGAAGGGTGGTGGGAGGGGATCAACGGTTTTATTTTTAAACTTGGGTGAGAAAAAACGAACTCCGTTTGGTGTTGTTGAACGGCTGCATGACTTTAACAGAAAATTTCAGATGATTTCTGTTTTTTTTTACTTCAAAACACTGTTTTTATTAAGTTATGGTTTATTTTATGAGCATCGATACTTTAATTTACACCATTTTACATTTAAAAATAATATTATTTATTTAAAATATAATATTTTATTAAAAAATTAGTATAAAATGAGTGTAATTTTTTGCACATTACTATTAAAATATATTTATTTTTATTTTATTGGATTTGTAACAACTTTATTATCTTATTTAACTACCCTAAACAGTTTTTATTAAATAACTTAAATTTAAGTTTTAATTTAATATTTTATTAATAAAATTTTTTATTAAGTAGTTTAAGAAAAATCGATATAAAATTATCTTTTTCATATTTTACTTTTATAAGTTATGATATATTAACAACTCATTTTAACTCATACAACCGCCATATATCTTCGTAGTATCTTTCTTAAATAATTTTCATTATAATTACTATATTATTTTATAGTTTAATATTTTATTATTAAAAAGTAGTTGTTATATGGGCGTATAAAATTTAATGAGCCGTTAATATATTATAATTCTGTTTTTAGAATTTATGGGCCGATGTGGTAGTGGTCCGTTGATAGAAGTGATCTAAAAGAGTTTTCTAGGAGAATATTTGGAAAAGAAAGTAGTTATACTATACGTGTTTTTAAAATTTTAAGAATCATTCTGATTTCTTTTGTTTAATTTTAATGCTATTTTTCCATATTTTATGATATTTTAATAACTCTAATTATAATTTTATTTTTTGTCAATTTTCTTTTCTATTAAAACTTTTACTAAAAAGAACTTCGAACATTTATTGCAACCATTGGTTGTTCTTTATTCTCTATATATAATAAATAAAGTTTATATTATATTGTACTTTAAAGATTAAATTTTACCTCTAAAAAACAATCATAAAAATCTTTTGGTAGTTTCAATTTGTATTATTGATTTAATATTATGTGCTCTTAAAATTATGTTTCGTATGTTTAAATCAAAGGTGCTTATAGATTGCTAGCCTAAATAAAAATAACTTTTTATATTTTTTAAATTGACTTGCTTACATCTCTATTACAATTTTTTGGTAGAAAACAATAGTAGTATATTGATGGAATATGTTTTATTTACAAAGTTATATGAAATATATAATTTGGTTGATTTTAAGTGTATTAAAACTATATATGTTAATTTTCTGAGAATAGTATGAAATTTTATAAAAGTAACAAGTGAGAATATCATAATGATTATTCAATAAAATAACAACATGAATGGATATTAGAATACAAATTCACAAGAAATAACAAGTGTAAGTGTAGGGATTCAGTTCTGGGTGTAGGATAGAACAAGTTTAGTGAGTCACTATTTTAGTCTGAGTATAAGTATCAATTCTTTTTAGTAGTTTAGGATTTCTAAAAAAAGAAAATATGCGTACACTTTCTTGCATGTAGTCTTAGAGACATCAAGAATGATCCTGACTCGTTTTGGATACTTAGGGTAGATTTAGATCATTGATTAGATTTGTATGTTGCATGTTGAGTTATCATTGCAAGCGGTAGTTTGGAGTCTTTTACATGTGATTCTCCTCTTAGATAGGTAAGGGAAGCTGACTCTTAAATCACTCTATAGAACCCAAATTAGGAGACCTAAATGTGCTTGTATTACATATTTATCTATAATTTCTGGTATAGTTAGGAGTTATTGAGGTTTTGTGTTTTATGTTCGATTTGAGTATGTAGGTTTTGAGAAGTGAATGTGTTTGTGTTGGAGACATTGTGTGTTACTCAATTGGCAGGTCTGAATTGATTTTAAGCATAGAATGAGTTGAATTAATTTGATATTTTATTTTAATTTAGCTTTAATTTAGTGATAGAGAAATTCTCTGATATTGTTAGTCTAAGTAGCTTGATTTTGATAATTCTTTTAATTTATTGAAACATGTATAAGTAATAGCTTATGATTTTGAAGTGTTGATATGATGTTGTTGGAGTCATGGTATGTAATAGGATGATGAAACTTGATGTTTGATATTGTATGGATCCTTTAAAACTGGTTATTGAACTGCGCTTGGTGCACTTTAGTTTTATATGAATAATGTATGGTATTGTATTAAGATGTATGGTTTGTTATCGAGACATAATATCTTCAGGAAAGGAGATACCCCAATTGAGATTGTTCGTATGTGCATTGATTGAGGATTTATCGAGAATGACGTATTCAGACTTTACCGGTATATTGAAATCACATAAAGGAAGATTACTAGGTGGTAAGAGTCGATGGAGGTTCGGACTGAGTGACTGCAGTTTGAAATATAACTAGTCAAAAAAGTCTCATGGGGACTAGCCTTGTCATACAAGATTGATGATTCATTGATTTGGGGACTGCGTAGATTCACAGTTTGGAATTTATGATAGGTGCAAAACCTTTGAGTCTAACTCAATGCACAAGTCTTTCGAAGTAAAGTTAAATGTCTATGTATATGAGTCAATGTACATATAGCATGTGTTATTGTATAGAAATGAAAATGGTAGTTTGATGTATGAGATGATTGATGAATGTCTGAGTTGTGGTATTTTGGTTAATATAGAAGATTTAAACTTTATAATTCTACATTTTAAAGTCTCTAGATTATCCTTTTCTTTGGTATATTGTTTGTTTTGTTTTTAAATCTCCGATAATCGTGTGTTACATGTGAGTAGAGGATTTGACAGGTGCTGTAACTCCTTAGTAAGTTTATGCAAAAGTTTTATTTTATTTTATTTTGTGATTGTATGAAGGTGTTTTTATTAAATCTCTTGTAGAGAAGTGTATTTTGGAATACTCTTATGATTTTATGAAGATTTGTATTTAAGCATATTGTATAATTTCTATGCAATAAAGTTCCTATCATGTGAAAAATATGGGATGTTACAGTAACAATGGTCATTAACATGGCTACACCATCAAACCATGTTACATCACCTATACATTAATTATGAGTCTTGTTTGATAAAATGAATAAATTATGATCACAAAAATGGAAAATATTTCACTGTTCAATGTAAACTTTGTTGCTAAAGTAGAGACTTTGATACCTAAAAATCAAAATCATGAGATTCTTGCTAACAAGAGTGTTAGTACAAAATCCAAGTTTTAGAGTCCTTTTGCGTGAGATACTTGAACTACTTTCCCTAAGGAGCAGGAATGACTCATGGTTTAATAATCATTTTTCCTTTGAAGAACTTGAAAGGAAGGAATGATTAAAGATGATTAATAGTTAATAGGTAAGACATTGAAGTTGTGATTCAATGTTGGACAGAGCACAGGCAAAAAAGCTTTCCTTTTGGATGATTCTTAGATTGTTCCAAAGAGCAAGTTCTGTGATTTTCGGTGAAATAGGTGAAATATCTCACCATCATCTGTGGCTAGGAGATATCTTCATAATACTTTTAATTGTCAAACTCTTTACTTATTGAAAGATATAATAGATTAATCTCATATATACAACGAGCAAAGACAAATTTGTTTGCTTGATCTATTGAACAAACATATTTAGCGAGTGGTTTAGCATTATGGTTTCATTGAGGTTGAAGGATGCAACAAAAAGAAGGTTAGAGAGGAGAGTCTCCTAAGACTCCCAAAAGTCAGCTCCTTTAAGAAAAATACCTCTCGATCTATAAGCGAATGTAGCATAATGAGACTTGATCTTGGTGTAGAACCAGTTGGTTTTTATGGATACACTAAAATGTTTGGATTTTTATAAACATAAACATCCAAAGTGTGTACAGGAGAAGAAGGTTCTTCCTCATAGGTAATAGAGATTTCTTTGACTCCTTAGCGAACCAATTGTACAAGTGAGCAAAAGTCAAGAAAATTATCTAAATCTACCTTTGTTAGATTATCATAGTTTTTATATGTTGACATTCTTGTCATGGGTTAGGTTCTTCACTTTGAAGCCTCCTTTTCCACTTGTGGAAAAAACCACGAGTAATTCTGTAACTCACAAAGACCTATCAATTAAAGTGAAGTCATCTGAGTTTATTGCCCAGGAGAAATCTTCAGCATCAATCATGGGCTCCTGTTCATTTACTCCATGATGTCATTTGCATCTACAAAAGTTGTCACTGTCACAGGGATAACATTAATGACCATGTCATCCCATGTGCATCATCAATGATAGGCTCAAGTTGAAAAGGTTGAGGTGTAGGTGGAAAATGAGACATGAGTCACATCCACATAAGGATTGACACCACCTCCAACCCAAAATCTTAAGGTTATGCGTTTGTGAGTATTTTTTCCTTATATATTGCTCAACTTTCTTATTTCTACTTAATGTGAGACTTAGACTCACACTTGGATTCCTAACAATCTCTCCCTCAAGTAAGAGTCTCATCCACATTAGTATATCTCCCTCGAACATAAACAATTTTTTTAACTATGAGTACCTTATTGTACCACTGTTTTCATTAACATGACACACTTTCCTAAACCTTCCTTAGGAAGATTTTTCAATATAGGTCAAATGTATTCGTCTGAGCTAGTCATCAACACAAACTATCGACTTTGATATAACTTGTTGTGCCTTTCGAGGGGGAATTCATCGGGGAGATTCTACAATAATGAGACATGAGTCACATCCACATAAGGAATTGTTACTACCTCCAACCCAATGACCTTAAAACTATGTGTTTGTGATTCCTTTTTCCTTGTATGTTGTTCAACTTTCTCATTTCTACTCAATATATGACTTAGACCAACACTTAAATTCCTAAGAGGCTTGGTAGGGGAGAGAAAGGTGGTGTTGGTTTGAAATTGGTATATTTTGAAACATCAAAGAGGATGGTGGAAAAGGTTTGAGAAACTGAAATGGGAAGAGGCCATTTATGGGATTCAACATGCCATCAAACAAAGCAAATGGGTTCTGAGATGAAAGAGGTGTGAGGTTCAAGTTGTGAGCCTTTTGAAACTATCATAATTTCATTTAGTCATACAACTTTGAGGTGGTGACATCCCCAACATCAGCCAACCCTTCATCAGGAAACATAGTTTTCATAAACTAAATCTCTTTCGTTAAATCCATAACATTAACCATGTATTTGTGTAGGTCTACATCTGACAAGCTTTGATGCATACACTACAAAAAAAAAACCAAAATTACTAACTGGGCAAATCCCTCCAAAACACCCAAAATCAGTCGATAAATCGGTTGTATGTAAATTTACCAACAAATTTTTTGAGTCTGTCAGTAATTACTGACGAATTTATCTGTCAATAAATCAAAATTAATATTATAAAAATCAGTAAATATTAGTTAGAGACGAAGTTAAATCCTTCGGTAAATCTGTCGATAATTAACAAGAGATGATATCCGTTGATAAAATCCGTCGATAATAGTATTTTACCAACAAATAAAATTTCGTCAATAATGTTTCGTCGGTATTTTAACTTTTTTTTGTAGTGATATCGGTTTCTAAATACATGTGCTTGATGTATGCAACCTTGAATTTCCTTTTAGATTTAATTACTCATGCACCAACTCGATGGCATACTTCTCTTCCGTTTGCGGTTCAAGGATAAATAGTTTAGATTTCTCGGTTAGAGGAGTTTGCATAGGTAGATAATTTTTTTTTTTTTATGAGTTTGTAGTGAGGATTAGAATTTGTTTGTAACGATAGCTTAAAATAGGCTGTGATAGGTGACTCAGGAGGTGGTGAGACTATGATTAACAACATTTCTAATCATTGTAATAGTTAATCATACACAAAAATTGGAAGTTTGCCTGCTAAAGACAGACTTGACTTCTTCAAACACATGTATCTTGACTAGGGTGGAAGTATTCTACATTGAATATTATTATAATTTAATATTATCATTAATATTAATTTTGTTATTGCTATTCATACCGTTAATTAATATTATTATTGTTGTTAATATTATTATTAATAATAATATTAGTATTATTTTTACTATTATTATTATTTTCTAATATTATTAATATAACTTTTATCAATAATAATAATCATAATAATATAATTATAACAATAATATGAATAATAATAATTAAAATATAATTATAAAATTTATCTGGTGTAGTATTTTTAAGTCTTATAGATATATTTATATGATTTGAATTTGAATCCGTTTTGTATGAATGATAATAATAAAATAAATCATACTATAGTTCCCTTTTCAGAAAATGATAACTTTATTATAGTTTTATATTTAATTTAAATATAATATATAACGACTGAGATTTCGCTATCATATAATTTGAATGGCTAATTCGATTACAAAAGTATATTATTAGTAATCGATTTAAATTATTTATCGATCAGAAAGTGAAGTTACTAAAATACATTTTTTTTATGTTGTGTTAAAAGCTCAAAAACTTGATTTGAAACTGGAAAGTTAATAAATAAAGGTTAGTAATTGATAAATGAAAGAGGTTAAACTAACTTATTATATCATGAGTAGTTTAAAATAAATATTTATTAAAATATTTGATAAATATAAAATAGAACAATATACATGTTAATTTTGTAATTTTTTATTTACAAACAAATCACTTTAATTGTATATTTTACTTTCAATAATCAAGTATTTTTATACTATGTATGATACCAATTTAGGCTATATTTTTAAAAAAATTTCAATCAAATTTAAACAAAGTAAAATGTCATAGGTAGATATGATGCTTCTATTATGTTATTTAACATAATGGGTAAAGAGTGTGTGCATATAAAAACTATCGTCTATCAACATCTTGATGTTAATCTCTAAATAATAAAATAAATATTGTAAATAGTATAATCGTTGAGAAATAAATAATGAAATAATACAAAAATAATTATTAACTTTTATTATAAATATTTTATTTCATAAAAAGTAAAAATATAAATAATCTTTTATAAAAATAATAAAATGTTCTCTTATAATCAAATGAAGATAACCAACGATGTGTGTGTTTTGGTACTTGTATATCATTGGATTTTAAGCCTGCAATTTAAATTGTAACTTTGAACTATATTGCTATTGTTATTATTTTTCTTTTTTTCTTTTTTTTTAATAGCTTTAGACGAGTCAACCAAAGGAATTTATTACCAGTACTAAATATTGAGGGAGAAACGTTATTAGTGAATGTTCTTTTAAGTGAAGCTTGCAAGGGAAATGAAAAAGAAAAATAAATTTATCAAAAACAGGTGGAAAGAGAAAAAAGAGTGAAGACCGCTTCTTTCTCCATCTCCTAGTCTTTTTGGAACACCTCCAAAATTTAAAAAAAATCTCAAGTTTATCTTTTAATAAATTGTCATAGTATATTTTTAGTTTAAAAAATAATAAAACAGTATATGATCGAGGTGGGAGACGAAAGATGACATGGTAGTGCTTCAAGGTTATGTGTGGTAGTGTAGGTGAGTTCTGTGCATTGGCGGCGGCGGAAGAGTGGAACTGTAGCGGCACGGTGGAATAAAAGCAGCATAATGTTGTTTGAGATAAATGGGATGGGTTAGGATATTTCAAAACACGTGTTTCGAAATAATTTTTGTTTTACGAATAAATTACGGAACCATCCATTCTGCAACTTATATACGGATTCATAAGGAAGTTGTGGAATAGGTGATTCCACAACACAAACAGTTCGAAAAAAACTCACTCCGAAATCACATACATCTCACGAAATTCTTCTAAATACATTACAAATCTTATAATAGATGATACGTACCTCAAATGATTGACAAATGCAATACTAATCGACGATTTCGGAATGAAGTGGCCAATGAAATTACAGCTCGGATCCATAGAAATGGCGCACGCAATGCAAAGGATGAAGAAGATGGGTTTTGAAATATTAGGATGTAAGGACAAAATAGTCTTCACAATACAAAAATAAGAATATTTTTATTTATTTAACAAATTTTGGAGGTGCACGAAGAACTACTTAGAAGTGCAGTAAGAAGCAGTCAAGAGTGAAACCTAATATTGGGCTGGTAGACTACCATGTTTGGTCCATGGCTTAAAACAAACCCCATAATTGAATAACAGTATGTGGGATTTTGCTTTCTGCACCCCGGCATTACTAACTGCATTTCCATACTAAAGAAAGAGACTAAAATATCCTCCCTTGTTTGCTATCATCTGCACCTCTATTATCCATTGTGCCTTGCACTCTTTGAAAAGAAGAAGAGAGAGTTGTTTGTTTGTTTTAAAAGTTTTGTTAAAAAAATTCAATGATATCATGTTGTGAAAAGTTTCTTCTAAAAATTTTGTTTTAGAAAAATTGTTTTAGAATATATTTCATGTGTTTTGAAAAAAATGTTCTAAAAATATTAAGCTTCTTTCATAAAATTTCTGAAAAAATAATTCAAAAGTCACTTTTACAAAAGACAAAAATATTATTTTAAAAATTATTAGGGGTGCGGTTAGAAATTATGAGGGTGAAGGAGAAAACGTCCAGTATTTGTAGTCCTAAATTGGGCTTTCCTAAACAGGTTAATGCAACCTAAAATGATGTCTTACAAAAAAACCAAAAACTTATTCAATCATAGTGAATGGTAAACTGTCATTTTTAGATAATATTATTTATTAAATTAATTTGATTATTTACTTTAATGGGACCAAATTTTATTATCTTGTTTATATAACAAAACTACCTTTCCCTCATATCAATGTAACCTATCTCACCATCTTTCATGCATATATATGTCTCGTGTAGAAAATTTATGCTTGTTTATATATGAACGTTTATCTCAAATGTCACCCAAAGTTTAAATGGTAATAGATAATATCAAAATTTTGTTCATATAATGAGTTTGTCAAATATAAATTAGTTAAAATATCTAAAATTTTACATAATAAAAAATATATGCAATTTCCTAAACTGTTATATGCGTATAAGCTCAAACAAAAAAGTCACAACAAATATTTTATGAAACTCATGAATAAAAGTTATACCATATAAATGAAGCTTAACGACATACATAAGTATATACCAGCTTTCATCTCATAATCTTCTAAGTAATTAACTTTAAGGGCTGCATAGAACATTAAAAAACATAATCAAACTCAATTTTAGATATAAATCTCACCTTTACTTATTATAATGAAAGTATATGAAAAAAAGCTTGAATTAATGATGTTACTCCATGTCCCTCCACTGATGATAAGCATTTGTTATTTTATTAAAACCAATTATTTTTAAAATGTTTTTTTTTCTTATTTTCCATCAATATTTTTATTTTAGGAAAACGCTAATTAACGCATTATTTGTCACTTTATTTTAGAATAATATCAAATCTCGTTGCTACTTGGACTAAAAAAATAAATATAATCCATCCTAAATAATAAAAAATGTTCACCATAATATGGAATCTTTTTTTTTTTTTATTATATCATGGCCATCATCTAAATATCAAGACATGTTTCAAACAAATAATAGATTTTATTAAGACAGGTAATCGGAAGAAAACTATTCTCCTTTATTATAATGTCAAAATCTTAGGACACTCGTTCTCTCTTGATCTATTTAAGGCCAAGTGCACAAGTTTACTAAGTTTACTATTTCTATAATATTTAATTATGATATTATTATTCCCTACTTATGAAAAATAATTTTAAATAATTTTTAGTTATTACATTATTATATGTTTAATAAACTGAAAAGGTAATAGCAAACTATTTATTATATCAAATAAGTTCCTTAAATTAAATCAAAATTAAAAAGTTAAAGTTTTATATTTAAAATAGATGATTTTAAGAATAATAAAAGGTTCAAATTTTAATAAAAAAGTTGAAATTTAAAGTTAAATTGGAATTTTAATTATTAAGTTATTTATTTACAAAATTTTATTTCTTTAAATATTTTTCCTTTCTATTTTCTTTGACTTCTTTCCAATTTCTTTTAAATTGATTCTCATTAGTTTCTTGATAAAATACCAGTAAAATAGTAACAGAGGGAAGATAAATTTTAACTTATCTATTTTTTTTTAGTATAATTCAACCTTATCAATTTCGAAAACAATCAATCTTTATTCATATAATACGATTATCTTATCTGACTTTTCAATAGACATGACATTAAGTTATTCATAAATAAATTGTTATTAAGTCGAAATATTAGTTTAATATTTATTTCACATTATTATTATTATATTTTATCAAAATGAAAAATAATTTCCATATATATAGATAAATAGGTAGATAGATTAATAATCTATACTAAGATAATATTGAGGTGTTACAACAATATCATTCTATGCAACTTATTTAAAACAACACAATATATATTTTAAATTTTTTATATCGTCCAATGTTTAAAGGACGTAAACCACATATTTTGAATACAAAAATATTAAAGAAAAATCTATTAAAAAAACTACGTATAAGACACATGTGTTAATACCAATCAAATATGAAAATATTAAATTAAAAAAATAACATTTATATATTTTATATTATTGAGATTTATAAAGATAAATTTATAATTAATTTAAAAAATACTATATGGGTATTATTAATATTTATCTTCTTTTTTCTGTATCACATGATATACGCCAGAAACTTCCACTTTATTAAAAAAACTGTATAGTTTTTTATTTTTATAAATGTAAAAGGGCTACTTTAAACAGTAGGGAATAATTTTGAAGGGTTGGAAATGCAAAAGGTGACGAAATAAATAAAATCATAGAAAATAAATGAAATAATAAATTCAAAGGATTTAGAAAATAAAAAATGAAAAAGGTTATGTGGCAAATTTGACTTAAAGTAAAAACATAAATACTATATAGTTAAATTCCTTGTTTGTGCTACTAAAATAATGTGGTCCTAGATTCTTTAATAAGACTATAAAATTGCAATCATTATTCATGAAAGAATCTTGAGAATTAAAGAAATTGATGCTAGTATTGACACTTCCATATAAAATTACAGTAATTAATCATTAAAGAACCATTTGCTAGAGCTACCCTTTCATCAAATATTCAGCTTGTTGTAGTTCAACCTAAAATTTCACCTGCTTTACTGAATTATAGTTAGCTTAATTTTAAGAAGAACTTACATTTGTATAAGGTGAAAATATACTAAATTATAAGGTGGGTAATTAGTATATTTAAATCAAACTGCTGCAGTTTTGCAATGATCCGGTCCAATAAAAATCCATTTTATTTAAATTTATTTATTTATATTTAATTCATATTTAATAACTTTTTCATATCAGAATTCCATTTTATTAATACATACTTTAAAATTGGAACATTCGAATTTTCAATCTAAATTACATTTAGCTCAAAGGAGATGAGAAGTACATCTCAACTCTCTTCTCTCTTCCATCTTTTTCAATTGATGCCTAAATTTGAATGTGAAAAGGTAAATCTAACTTTGAACTGATTTTCACTTTTTTCTTTTATTGTTTTTTCTTCGCATTTTGCTTCTTTTATCTTCTTCCATGTTAATCTTTGGCTAACAGTATTTATTCAATTTTTCAAAAAGGTCAAAATTATATCAAATTAACTCCAACTCATTTTCTTGCATTTATTTTTGTCTTTTTTTCGTTATGATTAAGTTGTGTTGGCTCAATAGCAATATTTCATGTTAGTCAAATTATTAGACTTGAAAATTTTAATTTAAAAATTAATGATTAAATAAAAACTTTTAAATTTTACTATTTAATTAATATTAAACATTTTTCATTAGACCAACACAAGTTAATAGTAGTAAAAAATAAAATAAAACAAATGACAATTGTTCTAGTTATGAATAATTAGAGAAGATAATCTTTCTTTCTCAATAAGTTTTCATGCTTATTGTGAAGTGTATTTTCTATTATTATTTTTTTAAATAATTTCTAAGATATGAGAAAGTCAAAACTCATACTGTTAGAAATAGATTTTTTAGTTGCTCGATTGAGTCTACTTCATCTATAAATATGAACTATATAATTCAAAAGAATCACTTTCGTCTTGTACTAGTAAAATAATTAGAAAGGTTTTCATTTATTGTATAAATAAATTTGTTTAATATTTTATAGATTCATGATGTTTTTATCTAACGACGGTTTACTTTAACATACTTACATTTAATGATTGGATGTCAATTTAAAGTACTTTTGTCTACTGGTTAATCAAATTGAACACTTGAAAATGATTAACTAGATGTAATTTAATGACATACAGAAAATTTTGAGAAAGTAGCCTAAGTGAACTTTATTTTATCAAAAAAAATTTCAATAGCATATGTGATAGAAATTAGAGTTATCAAATGGCTTAAACGATCAATACCAGATCTTATGATAATAGATAAAAGTGTAATATTATAAAGTAATAAATTAGAAACTCGATTAGTATGATTAATGTTCGTGTAATAGTAAAATTTAGAGAACATCAATTTAAAAATATAAAATCTTTTTTATTTTAGAATTGTAGTATAAAGTTATTCTAGGTCTACACAATAGAAATGATCCTTCTAATGGATGTGGATCCTACTTCATCAAAGCTTCTTTAATTTTGATTCAGATTGAAAGTATATTAGAAAATTGAGTTTTCAATAAGAAATAGAGAGTGATATTAGATCTTATGATGATGAATAAAAGTGTGATACAACAAATTAATGAGCTAAAATGATAAATCGTACTCTCCATCATTCTTTTGACAAACTATTTTAAATATAGTAGAGCAATCTATTGAAAAAGAAGTTATAAATATCAGTTCACTTTGTTTACGTAAGTTAGCATCAAGTCATACATATTTATATATATACATATAAAAAAGTATATCTTACATCCTTACTTCCTATTATATATTTTCTTCCTTCATCTTAATTTTGTAATAACTGGAAAGAGGTTGATCAAAGGGTTATTATAAAATATTAGAGACAAAAAAAGGTCAGAATCAATGGTTCATCTAATACTAAGGGAATGTCCTAACTTGAGTGAAGCTCAAAATCGAGTGAACAATTTATCTAAATACAACTAAATTTTCTACTACATTAATACTCTATCTATTTCTAGAGAAGTAATTCCATATTTCAGCTATCAATGAGTAGAAAAAAATATAAACATCCAATAAATAAATAAATAAATAAATATATATATATATATATATTAAGACAAATTTTGCATCAAAACAATATAATATAAAATATAAATGAGATAAGTTATTCAAACGATTTGAAACATGTTATCACAAATAATTTGGTATAAATGAAATAAGAATAATATGAAACAATATTAAGAATAATATGCACAAACAGTGAGAATACATAAATAATCACTAACATCATCATCTAACCAACAATATATTAACTTCTAATAATTTAATCCTAAGAATCCAATCTTATCTGCAAACATTCCTATTAGACACAATATAATCATGGGATCCTTAAATATAGAATTATAACAAGAATCAAATACAACAATAAATATGAAAAGAAATTTGTATAAAACCTCTTTAAACAACAATAAATATCCAAAATCACCCACAACAATAGATAGTTAAAGCGGGATCCATTTATAGGGGTGCAAAAATTTCAATCTTCTATTGCAGATTTTGGAATTCACCCTGGGAAAACAAGATTTGTTATTTATGGCAAACTCTATCGTGCCAATTTCAGAATTAATTATGTAGTTGCAACTTGCAAGGTAGTCAATCAAATTGATAGGCAAAATAAAAATGGCATCCTAACAAGTTGCTTCTCCTTAAACACTTTTACATACGAAAATATTAGCAAAAGTATATTTACATGTAAAATCCCGTACACGTGGCTAGAATATTGCTAGAAAGAAAATAATGAGCTAAATAAATTAGATATTATATTTACGAAAAAATTTCACTTTATATGACTCTAATAGATAGTTCCAAACGTGCGTGTTATGTGCAGATATTCACATGCTAATATTTCAGTACCAAAATTAATGTTTTAAAGCCATTCGGCAAATCACAGGACAAGAAAAATAATAAAGCAAAAGGGTAGTAAAAAAGAAAGATTAAGCATCAATT
>Ga0209489_103146_pt1:22500-32559 | contig 32559 bp, 8 predicted proteins | sample SiratrowhiteBW_FD_187527 | JGI IMG/M metagenome (GOLD analysis project Ga0209489, IMG submission 187527) | Root nodule microbial communities of legume samples collected from California, USA - Siratro white BW (SPAdes) (version 2) | ecosystem: Host-associated > Plants > Roots > Nodule...
TTTTTTAACTTATTTACTTTTCTCCTGCTTCTTTTTACAATACTTCGACTTTTCTCTTTTTACTCAGCTTCACTGTATGTACTATCTTGAGATTCAAACGGAAAAAAAAAAATGTGAATCAATTTAGGTGATCAGTTTAATTAAAGGGACATAACTAATTTAGAAAAAAATATTAAATAAATAAAAAACAAATCTATATGCGCATAAACTATCTTCTATTTTATTTGAGTAATTTGTAAATTAGTTTAATCAATAAAAAAATACTTAGTAAATATTTCAAAAATAGTTTATTTCAAGAACTTCTAGGTTATACATTATAAATTTTCTAATTTATATTAAAGTAATTAATTATACAAATTTAAACATTAAAATTTGTTAAAAAAATGTAATGTAACAATAATTTAAATTGAGAAATAAAAAAATAAATTTCGAAAATAAAAAATAAATTTAATTAATAGTTATTATATTAGGTTATTTAAATAAAAATGACTTTTCTAAATCATAAAAAAATTGTATAACTTTTAAAAATATAAATAAAAATAATAAAAAGTATAATAAAATTTTTATTTAAAAAATATTCTAAAATTATAATTATATAATAATATATTTTAGTCTAAAAAACACTAATTTCATTTATATAATAAAACTTATATAATTATATTTTTGTATATTATTTTTTATATCAACTACTTTATAGTTCGGAACTTATAGGTTAGAAGCTTTATCAACTAACCCAACTAGTTTACGAGCTAATTTTACCAAATACATCTTAAAAAACAATAGTCCACATAAGTTGACTAGTATCAATGAAACTTAGATTTAAATATTAAAATATATTTAATCTCAATTATTACAAATATTTTAAATAGATATAAAAAAACTGATAAATTGCATTTTTTTTAGTTTTTAATGTTATAATATAAATATTATTTTATGTATTATTAGTTGTTATTATTATTATTATTCTCTTAAAATAATTTCCACTACTGTTAAATTATAAATAAATATTTAATCTTAAATTATTATATTGATAAAGTTGATAATAAGTTCCATTTTAACAACATTAATTTTATATTTACTAATACGACAATATTGATACATTGCAATCGTTGAATCTTTAAATGCTATCTTTATTAGTTTGGTGTCCAATTCCATCTCAAGAACACTCATTTTATTTGATAATTCCTAACATTTATTTAAAATTTGTTCTAAAAACAAGTTAAATATAAGCAATAAATTACACTCACTTTTTACATTTATTTTTCAAAGTTTTTAAAATTATTGTACTTATACCTCGTCTTGTTAGCGTTAGATGGGAAGTTTTATTAGACATAAATTTAAAATGAATAAAAATAAAACAATTTATAAATACTTATTTTTTATTTTAATAAATATTTTTCTTATCCAAAACTAAATTTTTATTTAGAATTTTAAAGTTTGAACTAATCTATTTAATTAAGGTAATAATATAAAGGTTGTATCTACGTGTCTCTAAGATAATAGGAAACATATATACTTTAAAACATTTGGAGACCACAAGTCTTATGGTACTTATCAAAAGAAAACTTATCAAATCAATATCATCATATTTTGAGATGGATCCATCAACCCTCGATGCCTTCAAAGCCAACTTGAAGACTCTCCTTTAGAAAAATGAGTAGAATATACAAAATAACTAGCATGCCAAACAAAATCGACAAGGGCTTAGAGCTCTTGTTGAATCATTGTAGTGTTGAGTTACACGGGCTTATGGACAACTCGTCATACTACACTAGGACTGGACCATACACCGATCTGAGCAGAATTTGTAACCACATACTTAACATACCGACTAGGTTGTTGAATCCATATAACCCTAATTGCAAAACATGATGAAGGTGGTTCTCAACTAGTGTGTCATACTAGGTCCCAAAGGGTGGTCATTGACTCACGCACACAATGGATCCAAGCCAGTAGTCAATCTCAGACTACTAACGAAACCAACAACATAACATGGCCTCTAGGCCAGACAAAAAGAATCACAACTTTTTTACCAGCATATATATTTTAAAGTTGTTCCAAAGTCCCCGCTATATATGACTATGAGAGCCAACCTTACTAGTTTTCATCCCTTCACGCTAGACGTCATGAGAGCCCGACTTTCTGATAAAGGAAAATAGTTGTGTATTGAAAAATACGATAGATCGTTCGATCCTGAAGCACATGTTAAAGCTTATCAAACCCAAGCCAATCTCTTTTTCGAAGACTTGGGAGTACATTGCAGATTGTTCTCCACTCTCAAGGGACCAGCCCTAGAATGGTACTACTTTCTTCCTCGAAATTCTATATATTCTTTTAACACATTATGTGCAAGGTTTTTAGCTCGGTTTGCTAACTAGAAACCCATAGTCACAACCTCGGCCCCCCTACACAATGTCATATGGGATCCTAAGCCTCTTCAACAGAACATGACCCGATTTGCTAAAGTGTTTACCAACATTCCTGATTTTAATCTGACATGGATATGCACGATCTTTTAGTGGGACTTCGTCTAGGATAATCTTGGATACATTGTATGTTGAACTACCCACCAATATGGTGAGCTTTGTACTCAAGCATCTTGGAGCATCAATATTAAAGAGAACTTGAATGTCTGAAAAAAAGTAATGAAATTCCCTTTTGCGACCTCTTCTCCCAATACACAAACCTTTAAGAATAGATGTGTTAGAAAGTATAATAATTATACCCCTTTGAATGGTAGTTGATATGTCATCATCCGAGAGACATTTAATCTCGAACTAGTTTAGCTACCTCAACCTAAACCTTCTCTTGCTTTGCTAATCCAACCAAGAGGTGTAGTTATCATCAAAGCCAAGGTCACACTACAAAAGAATGACACAAAATGTGTAATCTAATTGAAGACCTCTTCCGATTTGGGAACTTAAGACATTTCATGCAGAATGATGAAGCTAGACGACGCCAAGGACAAGGGGATTGGAGAGGAGGTGGTCAAGATAGAGGATTTTGTGGTGGTTTCCAAGGTCAAGGCAGAGAAAATTACTAAAAAGACCAGGTAGTGGCGTCTTAGTTTGAGCAAGAGTAAAAGGAGTAATCTCAGCAAAAATTCTAACGATGTTAAAAGAACGATCAACATCATTGTCGAAAGATTTACTAGGTGGAAGGGGTGGGGGAAATTTGAGCACTGCAAAGAAAAGACATCTTTGAAGTATAAACTCGATGAATTTGCTACCACCTCTCTCTCTCACACACATCTATCACATTTACGAATAAAGATTTATGTATCAACCACCCTTAATAAGATAATCCAACCATTGTCACTACCACCATAGCCAAGGGTCAGCAAAATCCTCATCAATCTAAGCCCTAAATTATTATTAATAAGATTAATAATGATATTAACATTAATATTAATATTAACATTAATATTATATTTACTACTACTAATAATAATAAAATTTTAACTTAATAAAAGATAAAACGACAAATATAATTTTAAAAAATAAAAAAGAATTTTAATTAAAAGTAAAATAATGAAGGTGTTGTCTTCTTATCATCCGAAGGGTCTATTCCTTTCCCTCGAGTATCCATCATCCATAGTAAGTTCACGTTAGGTTCGACAATAACAATACACGTGTTTAATTCACACTATCTCGATGGACCCACCCTTTCTTCCCTCAAACTTCTTGCACAAATTATTTGTAATGCATGGAATCTTACTACAATGTTATAATTAAAGATATTGAAGGTTTAATAAGAGATTCCCAAAAGAGGTAATATTATTAAAAGTTGGTGATATATATGTATTTAAATACTTATTTATTATCATATATATATATATATATATATATTTTTTTTTTTATATATATATATATATATATATATATATATATATATATATATATATATATATATATATATATGACATTATTACCATATTTATTTTTCTCTTGCAAATTTGATTTTCTTTTATTTATAAATATATTATCATAGTTAACTATAATAATAAATAAATTTAGAACAATATATATTACCATAAAATTAATAAATGAAATAATAAATTTTGATTTTATGATTATCATAATTCTTTTATTATAAGATTTTAATAATAAAGAAAATTATTTAAAAATATATATTACTATAAAAATACTAGATAAAATAATAAATTTTGATTTTACAATTATCATAATTATTTTATTTTCAAGATTTTACGACAAGTTATCATAATGATATTGTATCGATATTAATCCATATTACGTTTATTATGGATATAAATCATTTAAATAATGTCATGTTAAATTAAATTAATTGTTGATATTTCCTTTATCACATTTTCATGCTCAAATCAAGTTATTTATTAATTATTGAGAATAACTTACATTATATGAAGTAGCTGCATTACTCTTGTAGGAAATTTCAATGCCTAGTAATGTAGAGAGATGTTATTCTTCAAACACAAAGAAGGCATTTAGCAATGTATTTCTACCATAAGTATTGCATATTTAGTGTTGCAACATCTTCTTTTGTGTCCTTGAACAGGAGACGAATATATATATATGGAGTGCCTTAGAATGAGTTTTTAGTTAAATATTAAAAAAAAGTAAAGAGTTAGAATAAGAAGATTTATGCATCCAGACTTCAAAAGAGACATATAAAACATTTCCAATTGTTCAAGTTTAACGATTATTTTAACAACTTTTTGAGAATGCTTATAACATGATAAGAACTCCTAAAAAATGTGACAGCACAAAATGTACGAAGATGAATCAATCCTTAAAAGATAAACTAATCTCACCACACAAGAAAGCACATATTGTATTGCCTTCATCTTTATGGTGACAAGATATATGTCAAGATGCTATGGGTATATTTAGATGGGTTGGTTATGTAAATTTATTTATAACTTTCACATATGACCATAAATGTCCAATGACAAGTCAAAGTTAAAGGATAGGTTAGAAATTATTTGTGTGAATGTTTAAGATGAAGCTAACACAATTTATGAAGGATATTACTTTCAATAGTTTATAAGTGGGTGCAAGCCTCATTTTACAAGCCGGATTTATAAGGCTAAGTTAGGTTTAAAGTCTACTTCTTGATACGGTATTAGGGTCTATTCTAGCAAGGTTGTTGGACCTATTGGGCCGTTATGAGACCACCCTTAAATATAAGTTTCACGCTTGAGTTGAGAAATCTCAGGTAAGGGGGTGTGATGGAGATCCTACATCAACTAGAGATGAGATCTTTCAATAATAGGTAAATGAAACTATTCTAGCTTTCATTTTTATGCTTGTTTCAATAAATTAAAATTCTTGTTAATATATATATATTATTGGATTTTAAGAATTTTAAAAGTGTAATTATCTCATCTTCATATTATGATATTTTTCATCGTAAGTATAAAATTTTTGATGAAAATGTTTATTTAAAGTTGTTTAAAATAGTCAAATCTTTAATGATACATGGTTATTGTGAATTTCAAAATAAAAGATATCCATATATGTAAAATGTGAAGTGCACAACATATTTTTTTTTAATAAATTTGTGGATAAACCAACTATCGACCATGATGTTTATCTCTTATATAAAAGAGGTGATAACATAATAAAAAGATAGAAAATTCTTCATTTGATAATAGATTTCTTAAGAGATATAAAGTACATATAAATCTTGAAAAGTATGTGAACAAATGTCATGAAAATGTCGAAACAACATTTTATGAATCTAGAAAGAAAAATCAAGAAGATAATGAAATTAAGAAGTATTACGATTGTAGACATTTGTCTTCACACGAAGTGACCTGGAGAGAATATTTATCTTTCATATTCGTTATAAAAACCTTTTTGTAGAAAGGTTATCCTTTCACTTACCAAACTAGGATGTTTTTGTCTTCAATGATAATATTTGCATCAATTCTTTGTTTCAAAAACTACATGTTCATCAATCATGATTTTATAATGAATGAAAGTCAATATAATGTACTAAAGTAAAGAACCTTATGTTGAATTTCAGACAAATTTTGTTTGAATTCCTAAAAAGTAATGTTGGGCTCCTAAAAAGTCAAAATTCTTTATTCGAAGGTTGTATTTTGTTCACTATAACTAAATGTCCATCATTATATTTAGAGCAAAAATTATAAATAATGTAATATCCTACCTTTAACTATGTTTGTAATGGTATGAACCTTTTAGATGATGACAAGGAGTACGTTAATACAATTAAAGAAGCCAGACATTGACACACAATAATATATTTTCGAAAGGCTATTCACAATATTGTTGCTATCAAATCAACTTTCTACTTCTAAATTTGTTTGAAAATAGATTGGGGAATTTTAAGTAATGACATTCTTTATAGATAACAATCACTTTTGTAGGGAGACGATAAGTTACCTTTAACTGACTCATTATTTACCTTCTAATTTACAAAATTATTTAAATTTATAGTTCTTTAATTTTAGCTAATCTTCATAAATGCATTAAAGATTTAACTATTTATGAAGATGAGCTAAAAAAATTTGATACTTGCATAGATAGATAACCTGTTGTAGAGTATTGATAAGATATTATCTTATTTTACAACAATATTTTAGGGGAGAAAACATCAACCATTAGTCAAAGATTATCTTTTTTATGGTCCATAAGGGAGAGAATAGATACAGTTTTAGATATGCTAAAGAGATTAAGCTTCAGCTAAGGGGTAGCTTAGCTGGAGATCTTATAAACTCGATAAACAATGCTTCTTTGAGGGGGATCCAAAAAGAAATAGACAAAAGAAAAAGACTTTAATTTCCTCTGTTTCTTCTACTATATATTTCATCTTCCTTTTCTTGAAGTTTTCTTTTTATGAAAACTTGATATGATGAAACTGCTTTTTTTAATATATATATATATATATATATATATATAAACTTTATTGTTTTAAGAATAAAAAAAAGGAGAGATTGCTAGATAAAAGTTTAACAATCCTTTTGTTTAGTTTTGATTTTTTGCTTAAACAACAAAGTGTAAAATATAATCTTATGAGCATTAGATCCTGTCATACACAAGTTTTTAGTTTACTCCAACAGATGTCAGATGTGTGGATAAGCAAACACAAGCCCTATTTGTTATGTATTTTGTTTAATAGACGTAAGCAATTTTCTTATGCTCTTCGTCTGATAAGATTTGGCTTGAACAGACACAAACATATATACTTTGTTCGATAAGCTTTTGCTCGAACAAATAATAAGTACACTTAGTCTGACAGATGCAAGCCTTAAGCATGATACACCTCAAATTTATAAATCTTTATAGGGAATGTTCACTTCTTTATTCTATAAGAAGATTTCACAACACTTTGTCTACCAACTATGTTAGGCCATTTGCTTGTTACTGAAGAGGAAAGAAGCTACCTACTAAGCATGTTAAGCCCTACCATATTTCAAAGGTGTTACACAAAGAAGTCACACACATTTAGTGCTAAGTTAAGAGCATTAATGTTTCTCTAAGCTCCAACCATTGTCAGATGATAGTTGAAGAAGAAGAATTTAATGAAGATATCTATAAAGAAGGAAGGTTGATGTATGCCTTGCAATAAGAACAAGAACAAACTCTTATAATATTTAACAATCATTTAACCTTGTATTTGTAAGGAAGAACATTGTTGATATTCGAGAGCAACCTAAAAGAGTGGTTATCATCTAGTATTCGTCTTAGGACATTACCATCTTTTAATTAGGAACCGAGTGATATTTGAAATCACACCCTTTGTAAAATGTGGCTTAGTAAGAAGCAGGTTGATCCAAAGAATATTCGGTCTTATCCAAGAGTAGTTGTTATCCAAAGAATACTCATGTTTAGCCAGAATTGGCTATGTCTAAATAATACTTGGGGTTTAGTCAGGAGTGGCGGGTTTCAAATAATACTCGATTCTTGTCAAGAGTGGCCTAGTTCCAAATAATACTCGTGTTTAGCCAGAAATTGCTAGGTCCAAATAATACTTGTTTTATACCTTGCAATGTTACTCTTTCATAGTGAAACATGATTGTGTTAATCAAGAATTGGACATCGTATAGGTTATCAAATGAACCAATATAAAAATATATTAGATAAGTTTCTCTATCTCTTATCTTTTTATGTTACATGTTATAAATTGTGTTTAACCTAAGAAGCAAAGTTTTGTAAAAACAGGTTTTGAAAAGTGTTTTTGATAACACATATGTCAAACTTGAATTTGTGTTTGAGATTACTCATCAGATGCTACTTTTAAGAAAACTTATTAACACTGCACATGTCAAGTATAAACTTCGTTTATTTGCGTTCATCAAACGAAACTTTGCAAATTTTTTTAAATTTTTTTAATAAACAATTCAATTCTTATTTCTTATGTATTTAACCCTTTCTCCACAAATATGCAATAAAACATCATATTTCTATTGAAAGTAATATGACTTCAAACATTTTTCTAATCTAGCAAATGATGAAAATAATGGTGATGATGATGAGAATTAGGATGATCAATTTATAATTAAAATGAAAGAAAAAATCAAGCAGATGAACAAAGGAATAAGTTGAAAAGTTTTTTAGAAAATGATATTGAAGATGATAATTATGGATTTGACCTTTTGGCATGGTGGAAGATGAGAGACACCAAATTTATTTCATTTTTTAATAGCTAGAAATATATTGGTTATTCTTATGTTTAGGGTGTCAATTGAGTCTAATATAAGAGGGTGTGTACTTTATCTCTTTTTTTTAAATGTATAATCGTGATCCAATCCTTATTTTTGTTTATATTTTAATTCATCTATTTTTTTCCAATTTAACTTTTGACTTAAAATACCAAGGCACCATAAAAAAATTATTTAATTAATTAAATTTTAAAAATAGGATAAATAAGCATGAGTAAAATTAAAATTTGAGTCAAAATTACATATTTCTAAAAGGCTAAAATCAGCATCAACACTTCAAGAAATATCAAAATTGCAATTTAGTTATAAAAAAAAACTATAAATAGACACATTACATTCAACCCACCAATTCCACGGTAATGATTAAAAATAGAAACAAAATTTTAGCAAATGTGGGAAGGTTTGAGGATTGGAAAGAGAACAGAACATGTCCCTGTCGAGTACAGTGACGCAGGAAACAGATCTAGCACGAGATACACTTAGGGGCAAACATGCAAGCATAAGACACTACGATTCGTCGTTTGGAGCAACGTTAAGATTTTACGAGATTTGTGTCGCACGCGTTGTGTCTGACTCCGTAAAGTTGATGGCCCTCTTTGTGTTCTTATTGGCGCGTGGGGAATACGCGCTCTGACTTGAGATTATGATAAGAAGTGAGTTGGGGCAAGACTTTTAAGATGAATCGACACGTGGTTCGCCAGTAGAACCAAATCACGTGTCCACATTCTCTAACCTCCTTATCCATCGCATACGTTTACTTCACATAATTTTCAATGGTAACCCCACCCAACCATGCATTTTCATTTTGGTATCATAATTGTACAAATAAAAGAAATTGTTTAATTGTATATTTTAGGAGTAAATATATTTTAGATGTTTAAAATGTGAGTTTCTATTCTTTTTAATACATATACTTCATCCATGATTTTTAAGGTTTTGTTTTGTACTAATGTGACTGAAATAAAGATAAGTAGAATTTAACCAATGATTGTTTTAATTTTAGTTCCCCTATAAAAAAATTATTTGTTTTTAGTGTTTTTAAATGGGAAAGTCACTACTTTTTTATTTTAATATTATATAATATTAGGTCATTGTTAATGTATTAAATAGAAATTCCGTTTATTTTTGAAGTGATTCATAGTCTTGTGATATAATATAAGATGACATTTTAAAAATCTTTAAAATCTATAAATAGATGCTATGTATTTATCTTAAAATAAATATTAGGGAGTAAAAACATTATTTGAAATTTTTAATATGAAATTAAAGAAAAATATTTAATAAAAGTTAAAAATAAAATTCAAAAATTTTATAACCTAAAAACATGCATTTGAAATCTTGTAAGGATAGAACATATAGAAAAAAAAAAAAAAAAAAAATATAAAAAAAAA
>Ga0209489_103147_pt1 | contig 32557 bp, 16 predicted proteins | sample SiratrowhiteBW_FD_187527 | JGI IMG/M metagenome (GOLD analysis project Ga0209489, IMG submission 187527) | Root nodule microbial communities of legume samples collected from California, USA - Siratro white BW (SPAdes) (version 2) | ecosystem: Host-associated > Plants > Roots > Nodule | place...
TATATATATATATATATATATATATATATATATATATATATATATATATATATATATATATATATATGTATGTATACTTTTTTAAAAGCGTATTAAATATATAATTACAATATATGCGGATCAAATTGAAATAACATTTCTTTGATATTATCAAAATAAAAAATTATAAGTTATTAACGTTATAAAAATAGTAGTGCTTTATAGATTTCGAACTTCATTGATAAAATTTTAAAACTTTCAATTCAAAATCATCTTTAAAACCCTACAGCTGTTGCTTGTGAGGCTTACAATCCGATACCTATAAGGAGGGAGGCAATATAGTTATTAAAGTGGACATTATGAAAACATTTTATATGTTAGAATGAAAATTCTTTTGAAAGTGTTTCAAGGTTTTGACTTTCATGCTTTTCATGCAAAATTTTGTAATTGGTTATAATTCTGAATTATAACCATTCTTAAGATCTGTAATTGGATTATAATCATCCTCAAGATTAGTTACATTATATTTTTTGTGTTAACATGAATATTGTAAGGTATTTTATATGTAAACAGAAGAGTCTTCTAATAATATCCTTTATCTCTTTTTTTTTTGGAGGATATTCTTTGTAAGATTATCACGAGATTGATGCAACAACACTTAATATTATTCATGATAGGTATGGAAAGCATCAACCTCCTTTTCTCATATTTTCTATGCTAATGATTTCTTTATTTTTTGTCCTTCTAATAAGAAAAGTTTGATGAATCTTATAGAGATTTATGGTGATGTCTGTAGTAGGTTATTAGTGTTGAGAAAAGTCATTTTTACACTGATAATAACAATAAGAGAAAGCTTGATATAATTTAGAGATATTTGGGGTTTGGAAAGGTAATGACACTCTTGATATACTTTGGTTTACCTATCTTTAAGGGTTTCCTAGGATCATTCATGAAGTTCATGGGATCATGAATAAGCTTAAGGTTAAACTCATTAGATGGAAGGAAACATGTCATCTATTATGGGTAAAGTTTCAGGCTCTCCAATATATTGGTAAAGAGGTTGAAAAAGTGTTACACAAAGTCATAGATATTTCAAGCAATTAGTCTTCATAGAGAATAAAGGATTGTTGGAAAGTGTTGTGGTAGTTAATGAAGTTATACATAAAGTTAAGAGAGAAAATGAGGAATGTATAGTAGTAAAGGTAGACTTTGATAAAAGATAAGATTAAGTGAGTTGGAACTATCTTAAATATATGATGAGAAAGTTTGTTTTTTTTTAAATAGATCAAATGGATAAGAGGATATTTAGGGTCATTATCAGTATCAATTATAGTTAATGAAAGTTCCATAGATGAATTCAAGTTTGAGAAAGGACTAAGACAAGGTGACCCATTTTCTTTTTCTAATTGAAGCAAAGGGTTATCAAGGGTAGTTAGACTGGGAAAAAAAAAAAAAAAAAAAAGACCTACTAGAAGGTATAAGGATGAGTACAAATGGTGTTAGGAGGTAAAGACATTGGGTTGGATGGGTCTTGGGTTACCCATAGCTAACTCATCACCCAACATATCTAAGAGTGGGTTTGGTTGGTTAAGTTTGACCCAACTAGAAATGAAGTTTAATACAATTTATTTGGATAAAATTGAGTAAGATTGATTCCTTGAGCCACATAATATAAGGAACACTCTTACACCTTACTTACACATATGATAATTTATTTTAACAGATTATTTTAAGAGTAATTTTCACATGAGGTTTTAATTTATTTTTTGTATGTCTCATTATACCATATTATTTGTCAGACCTTGATAATTTTTATTTAATTGTTGACATAAAGAAATGCTTTTATTTTTTTTTCTCCTGAGATTTTATTTAAAATCCACAATATTAAATTTTATGTCATATTTTATATTTTAATAAGAAATCTTAACAAAACTAAATTTTAAACATATAAGTCTAGATGACTCATGCAATAAGTTGATAAGGTTACTCCCAAACACATAAGTTTTGCATATTTATTCTAATATCATGCATTGACTCTTCTCACCAAAACAAAACTTATGGTGCACTTGTCCAAACTTGATCTCTTATGACACTGCTCCTAAAATGCCGAACTTACTTGTTAAAATTAGACTTGTATTTGATCATGATACACACTTCAATGTCATAACCATCAAACCATTATTTTTTATATTTTGGAGAAATCGTATATCTTATAAGAGAAGAGCAAGTTAGCTAACTCTAAAGAAGTTAGTTCATTTTTAATAAACAAAAGCAATCACATCGTATGCTTAAATATTCATTATATCAAATCAAAGTCACAAATAATTAGAAGTAACACACGGTAGACTCTTGTATTATTTTTTCTTTAATAAAAACATTCTTAATTATAAATCATTTTCCTTTGAATTTATTAAATAACTAGTTAAAAGTATTAATGTATTTGCCTCTTTCACTAATTTGTTGAAAATTTTATATCAATTCAAGATAAAATCAATTTGAAAATATACGTGCAAGATAAATTTTATCTTACTGAGTTAGTTTTGTGAATATGAATTATACTAAAATTCACTTTAAATATGATATTTAAAATCTACTATAGTCAAAATTTGGACCTATCTATTATCTATTAAAAGACTTTTTTTAATTTTCATATTTGATATCTTCTGTATATGAGAGTATTGAAAATCTTATATCAATTAAAAATAAAATCAATTTAAAATCTTATAAGATGGCCTAAATTCATTTTCTAACAAAGTTTAATTTTTTTATGTAAAGAATTTGAAAATTTAGATTTAACTATTATATACCCGAATATATTAATGATAAAAAGAACATTAAAAAGCTAAATCTAAAATATTACTTAAAATAAAAATAGGCTGTTAATATTAATATTAAGAATTATTTGACAATATATAAATTCAAGATAAGTTTAATAATACTAGTTATATTAATTAATTTTTTAATACTCAGTTAATTGAGTAAGATCGAACAAAGAATTAAGATGATTATATTTAATATTTCTTCAACTTATTTTGTGATTAAACTAGTTTTTCTTTAACCTCTCAATGACGTAATTTGGATGCATCTTTATCACATCAAACAATAAAAAAAAATAAGCACATTTCAATCTTCTTTTACTTTGATTTTTTAAAATAATAGTATAAAATAAATGAAACTGTTGTTGTCTTAATCTCTTCAATTTGATCGTGTTAGAGATAAAGCCAAAAGTAAAAGTATAAGGATATGTGTATTGTGCATTGGGAATAAAGACAAAAATGTGAATGCGTGCTTTTATTAAATTAGTTTGTTAGTAGTTAATTAATTATAATAAAGTCTCTTTCAATGACGCCCATAGAAATCCATCTAACTATCTTTCACATAAGGACAAATCTTAGAATATGATGTAATCAAACTTTAATATTGGCTACACATGACCAACAAGATACCTATCTATGTGTTTTCAAAGTTGAGTACTCACTTAATCTCATACTTACTCATTAAATATTTAATTTAATTATCTTTATATTTTTACTAAGTTATCGTGGGAGGATCTTCTATAGATAGATTATTTGGTGCCTTATCTGCAAAGTTCAACAACCATTATGAAATAAGATCTAGCTTCGTCAAAGTTCAGTTCACTCAAAATCAATATTAATTCACATTGAAGAGTTCCAACTCATTTCATTAAGAACATTTGACATTTATCGTGTGGTCTATGTAAAAATTGTTCCTGAACCACAAGCCTTATGGTACTCACTAGAGGTAGAATTGTTGAGTCAACATATCAGTCCCAACTGAGCTTACGACTAAATAACTCGAGGACTCAACATAACGAGCAGATTGTTGAGTCTCGCTAGCAAAACTCGACGAGGTCTTTCAACCTTGTCCACCACGAAACATTGTGTAATCACATACACGGTAGACTAAAGTCGGTGATCAGTCTCAAGCTCCTAGAGGGACCTCAATTTAACACTGCCAAAAAATTGTCCTCGAAGAGCTGACATACGTAGGGAATCTTGAGAGTGTGATCAATTGTTGCCTTTCAAAGTCATGCAAACACCTCTGTTGAATGGAAAGATGCAAGGATGGTTTTTATCCTTTCACATCGGACGTCATGTAAGCTTAACTACTTGACAAATGGAAGTGGTTAAATGTTAAAGCGTGTAACTACACCTTTAACCCAAAGGCACATGTGAAGGTTTACCTCACCCAAGTCAACCTTTTCTCCAAGAATTTAAGGGTTCATTACCGACTATTTTCCACAACTCTAAAGGGAACAACTCTAGAATGATAGTACTAACTTCCTTAGAGCTCAATTGATTCCTTTCATATCCTTTGTGCCATGTTCACAACTTGATTTATTGGTAGCAAGCCAATGTTGCATGTTCAACATCACTACAACACGTCACGCAGGGCAGTGTCGAACCTTTGTGGCAATATATGGCTTAGTTCTCTAAAACCTTCTTGATTATTCCCAATTTGCACCCAACAATGGTCATGCTCGCTCTCATGGTCAGTTTTCTTTCAGGGATCCTTTTAGAGTCTTTGTATGTTGAACCTTTTATAAATATGGATGCACTTCAGGCTAGAGCAGACATATACATCAGCACTGAAAAAAAAAAGTCAAAAGCCAGAAAAAGGTTAAAGGTTTTGACTACAACGCCAATCTCTAATGATCTATCCTTCAAGGAGAGGTGTGTAAGTAAATATGAAAATTACACCCCTGAATACTAACTGAGAAGTTATAATTCAAGAAGCATACAATCTCAAGCTAGTCCAACTTCCTCAGCCTACACCTTCTCCTCCGTTTGCCAATCCCACCAAGAGGTGCAACTATCATCAAAACCAAGGTCATACTAATGTTACAAAGTCCATGACGTGATTGAGGAGTTCATCCACTTTGGAGCCTTGAGATGTTTTGTCCAGAATGATAAAGCTGGAGAGGAGGAGGACATAGATGGCATGGTGATGACCAAGGATGTGGCTTCTAAGGTGGATATCAAGGTCAGGGTAGACGACATCATCAAGATCAAGCAACTACACCTCAGCCTCAGCCTAAACAAGAGTAGAAGGAGCATCCAAGCAAAATCCCAATGAACTCAGAGGGACCATCAAAAGCATAGCAGGAGGATTTGCTGGTGGAGGTAGTTTGAACTTGACAAGGAAGAGGCATCTCTAAAGCATCAAATCAGTGAACATGTTGCCACCATGACCCCTTTCGTAGGATAACCTAGTTGTCATCACCATTATTAAAGACAATTGGCGAGTTCATAAAGTGCTCATCAATCAGGGAAGCTTTACATTCATTCTTTACTAGTCAACTTTCCAAAACCTTGATGTTCTTACTCCCTTCATCCAATCTTACTATCCTATTGTAGTTCGCATGTGAATGAGTGTACATAAGGCAGTCAACCTGGTCGGATGTCTTGATTCTGCAAAAGTTATGTCGACTACAGGCATGGAAATTAGAGCACAAGAACCAAGAGCTGCTGAAAGAGAGGTTCGAGATTAACCATACTCTTACTGTCAAGTAATTGGAAATTGCAAAAGGCTAGGGTAGAGTCAATGTCATTGAAGTCAAGGTAGGGTTGTTAAAGGCTTGAAAGTGATGAGGAAGTGAGGAATAAATTGAAGGAGGTTCAAGCTCGAGTTTTGCCCGTCTAAGAGGATATTTGGACACTTAACAAGCGTGAGGTAGAACTGAAGGACGAAATTCCCGAACTAGGAGAAGTTGGCTTAGAGGGATATGCCCAAAATAATTAAATATAACCAAATCATGACATTTGGCCTAGATCATTAATTGTGGCTGAATTATGGCATTCGACCGAGATCATTAAATATGACCGAATTGTGACGTTCGACCTAGATCATTAATTGTGACAGAGTGAATTATACTCAGCCAAAACCATTAAGTTGTAACTAAATAGGTTGTATCATTAGTCTGTAACCGAGCATGTTATACCCGACCTTTACCATTAAAATAATCATTGGTATGTGACCAAGTAGGTTATACCCAATCCTTACCATTAAATAACCATAAGTGACCTCAGGAGCCCTTATTGTCATGTATGCAAGTGAACTTGGGGGCCCTCATTATGAGTGATCTCGGGGGCCCTCATTATCAAGTATGTAAGTGATGGATCATAATATATCTTTATTGAGAGATTTTATTGCAAGAATGTGCCTTATTAAAACCTTGTTTGACAAAACCTTTCTTAGAGACAAAATCCGAGCTAAGGAGAAAGAGTACACATTTTTATTTACAAAAAATAAAGAATTGATTATGTTAAGAATTGAATTGAACTTGGACCACAAGCTTATCAAAAGTGGGACAATTCTCTTCGAACTCAGCCCTAGGATCAAGATCTGTCTCCTCTTCAAAGGAAGTGTGAGGTGCCTCTTCAATGTTGTGACACTGTTGGATAATATCACATTCTTCAAGTAACTCCAAATTAAAGTTGGTTTGGGTGGTAATGCCACTGGAAGGAGCCTTAACCAAGAATAGGCAACTTTGAGGATTTAATCATAACATTCTTGAGCTACTTTTGGATTGGTCTCATGTAATAATCGTGTCATCCTTAGTAATGAACTTTATAATTACAACATAGAAATAATGCCACCGAGCTTATCAAGCATTCGACCAATAATTGTGTTTAGGATGTGTTCGCCTTGACCAAAATGTACTAAATTGTCAATGTCCAATATGTCGTGCTCGTCCCAAAGGTTTTCAATTTGCACTTCTTGCAACACATCGCATCAGATTCACTTGGATATTCACGTGCCATAACGAGTTGCTGTTAGCAGCCGTAGTGGATATGATCGCTCAAGTAAGGAGACTTTCTCATCCTCAAACTATCAACCCTGTTAGAGGAGGTCATTTGTCCTCGGACATTGGGTGAGGATGAGGAATAGTTGATGAAGTGGGTTGAGCAACAAGTGTTTGAAGTGTTGGAAACGAAGAGTTAAAAAGCTCAGATGCAACATTTAAATCAACTTCCCAATGTTTAATTTGGCAAGGGCACAAAGCATTGCATCATAGGGCAACATGGCAGTGGTTAGGTGAAGCGTTATCCACCTAACTAACGTACACTTTGAAGCCCTAAACCTCATAATTACTTTTGAAACCCCTCATTAATGCTATTGAGGATTTAAATCTTACCTCGAAAGTAATAATTATATTAAGATAAACCAAATGAGCTTAAAAAACAATCACAAATAGTTCAACCTATAACAAGTCATCAAACCATGGCTTTAGACATAAGGCTTGGCCTGAATAACTTGTCTAAAAACCTCTAAACTACCAAGTTTAACTTTAAGCTCATTCATCTTATACATCAGATTCTGAGTTTGGGAGGCTTGTGTACTACCTAGTACCAGAACAATATGAAGAAAATAAATCTCAATTGAAAAAAGATTAGTATAATATATAATATAATATTACCATTTATAATATATAGGTAACCACTTACAGATTCGAATAATATAGATTAATCTACAACTAATTTCTATTATTAGGCTTAGCAACCTATAATAGGATAACCACATGTCAGGTCCAAACACCTATAAATACAGTATCACTTTTTAGGAAGTTTTCACTCAATCTCATACTTATTCATTATAAATATCTTTATGTTCTTACTAACTTCAACATCAGAGAATATTCTTCAGGGATATCTCTATTTATGTCTCATTAGCAAAGTTCAACAAACATTATAAAAGAACAATTAAAAGAATTATGGATAGATGCACAATCTCTAATTCTTAAAAGGATTATGTAGTAAGATTTTAAGGGCTATGAACCCGTTAAACGAGTGTTTAACACGAATTGATTTTTTTTATCTCGTGTTGATCTTGAAAGCCTAACACATACTGTTGTTTTTGGTGATGTATTGATGCACTTTTTAGGTGTTAGTAATGTTTTGTTCGAATTAGAGGATAAAAAGTGAGAAAATAAGAAAAGGAAAAAATTTTTTGGATTGAGTAATATAGTTAGAAATGAAAAGAAAGTCAAAATATATTTATTTATTTATTAGTATTTTATTTTTATTATAATATAATTGATTTATTTATTTTATTATAATATTATATTATAAATATTTTGTTAATATTTATGATATAATTAATTACATATTCATATATAATTAATTATACATGACTTTATGTGTTGTATCTAGTTTTTTGCATTTATGACTTTTTTATTCCTTGCTTTGAATGCTTTCCATTTCTTTTTAATCTTTTATTATTTACATTTTTTTCTCATAAACAAAAGAAACCCTTTGAAATTTGAAAATTTATATTTAAGTTGAACAAAGAACATAATAATAGATTGTATTAAATATAATCAATTTTTTTAAATGATCAATTTTTAAAATTGATGTAGTCTTGAAATAATTAAATGTTTTTTTATTAATTGATTATCATAAATTGTACAATTAATTTTTTTAAAATATATTTGATATTTTGATTCATGATGTTCAAAATAATTAATTCATTTATAATATGTTTCTAGTGAAAATAAAACAATTTATTACCACTTATAATAATCAATTAAATTTGCTTTTAAATCCTATTTACTATCGGTCTCCTTTATATATGCGTTCTTAGGTGTAAATTTTGGATACAATAGCTCTATTCTGAAAAGTTTGATATTTTTAGTAACAATAAAAGTCTGGAATATTTATTTGATAAGAGGGAATTGAATATGAGATTGAGAAGATAGATTCTTAAAGAATTGAATTTCAGTTGTTATACCATCTAAGAATGCGAATGTAAGTTTATGTTTTGATAAGAAAGAAGATTCAAATGTCATGTCACTTTTATAGTAAAAGAATTGGAACTAATAGAGAAATAGATTTGAATTTTAGAGTAAAGTTGGTGTTTGATCATATGTTTTCTATCACTAGTGACTTTCTTAGGATGATAAAGGAAAAAAGCCTTAGATCCAAGCTTAAAACATACTATACATTTGATAGGTATGTATCAAGCGAAGGAATTTTATTTGAGTGTAGATGAAGTGTTAAGGTTAAGAGGGAGGGTTTGTATACCCGGGGATGTGAAAGTTAAATAGATAATCTTAGAGGAAGGACATAAATGTAAGCTTAGTATGCATCCAAGTATAATTAAAATGTACCGATATCTAAATAACTTTTTTTTCCTAGTATGAAAGATACGTAGCTTAGTTTGTGACATCTTGTTTAACTTGTTAGAAAGCAAAGGTAAAGCATAAATAAAATCAAGAGCTATCTTGCAACAACTAGAAGTTTCAAAACGAAAATGATAACATATTTGTGAATTTTGTTACTCATTTATCTATATTTGTAAAAGGGCATGATGCAAGACTGCATATTTTTAAGGTATAAATATGAGAATATCTATAGAGAAGTTGGCCCAATTGTATGTCAAGAAAATAGTAAAGTTGTACGATGTGTCTTCCAACATTATGTTTAATAGAAATCTTAGATTTGCTTTTAGGATCTGATAGACTATTTTGAAAGATTTGAAAACTAAGTTAATACTTAGTTTAACTTATCATCCCCATATTGATGAACAATCCATAAAATATTTGTTGAGAATTTACTTTTTAGATTATCTAGATAGTTGGGATTAGATGATGCCTTTAATGGAGTTTACCTACAACAATAATTGTTATGCTAGTATTGACATGACACCTTTTAAAGCTTTGCATGGAAGAAAATGTATATTTCAACTAAGTTGGTTTCATGATGGAGATGAGTTTTTGGTAGGACTTGATTTATAGAAGCATACTTTCGAGAAAATCAACTTGATTCAAGATAGAATAAAGATATCTTTAAATAAGAAAAATTCATATGCATACCAGATAAGGACATCACTAAAGTTTATGTTAATGATAATATTTTTCTTTTAGTTTCTTCTATCATGATTATTAGGAAAATAATCTATTCAAAAGTTTATATCTCACAAGTTTATTGGATCATACCAAATTTTTAAGAGGGTATGTTTACTTATTTATGACTTTTTTTACTTTCTCTCTGACTAATATGCACAGTAAGTTTCATATTTCTCATTTGAAGAAACAAGTTTCGGATCCAAAGGATGTTATAATATTGTTAAGTTCAAGTTAGAGACCTTATTTGTTGATGTTAAAACAATGCCAATTGAGAATGATGAGATAAAATAGTTGTGTGGTAGAAGCATATAATGGTTATGATGCTCCGAACACAAATGTTTTTTTATTGTTTTCTATGAATATTTTAAACTTTTTTTCTCTACAACTTATAGAATAAACCAAAACCAGTATCCTTTTCCAAATTTAATTAATTTTTTAATTTAAATAAAAATTTACTTTTACTTTTTGGTACACATAGCATCTTCATACTTTTTTTCAGCATTCATTCAAACGCGACAAAACACATATTGCACACTAGAATTACTGCAAATTCTATCAAATTTTACCAACTTCTAATCTTAATTGTCGTTTTGGTTTTCCGATCTTCTAATTCTTGCGATGGTATCGAGGGTTAAGAAAGGTTGGACAAGGATATGATAACTATGAACAAAAAAAACAAAGAATATGATAACATGGAAGAAGGTTTTTTTATTGAATGTGTATCTCTTTGTTTACAATAGCTCACTTAATATAAAAAATTCTAGGAAACTGAATATAGAAATTATTCTAAATAAATACATTTGATATTATCTGATATTCTACTGATATTCTCTAATACTCCCTTGATTATCTTTGATATTCTACTGATTTGTTTCTTTGATACTCCCTTGATTATCTCTCTGATATTCTCTTGATTATCTCTGATATTCTATTGATTTGATTTATTTCCATAATAATAATATTCTAACACTCCCCCTCAAGGTGAGCAGTGGGATCACCAATGCTTAGCTTGCTGAGGACACGGGTAAATGTTTTGTCTATAACTGCTTTGGTGAAAATGTCTGCCAACTGGTCTTCTGACTTTACAAATGGAAGCTCAATACTGCTATCCTCAATCTTCTCCTTGATGGAGTGTCTGTTCACTTCAACGTGCTTGGTTTTGTCATGTTGTACAAGATTCTTTGTTTTCATAACTTCTTGCCATTCGCCCTTCTTACTGGCTTCATGAACTCTTTTAGGAATAAGAAAAGCTCTTGCAATTCTGTTACTCCTTCTCTGGTTATCTTCATAGGATACCTGATATTCTGAGAAACATGTTTTGGAGAATATCGATCAGGTGGTACCCCTCTGTTTCTTCTTGGCAGAAGTGTGAAAGGCTCTGGTTCTAGTGTTAACCTGTCACTATTAGTGACTTCACTCATAACAGGAGACAACTCAGTAGGAAGTGTGAAAGGCTCTAGTTCTGGTGCTAACCTGTCATTATTAGTGACTTCATTTATATCAGGAGACAACTCAGTAGAGTGAAGATCACTTACCTCTTGTTGGACATTCTCAGAAAGATCCTCATTGGTTGTGTTGGTCTCTCCTACGTTGACAGAGACATGCTCGTTGGCTCCATCTACTTGCTCTTTTGGAACAATTTCTTGGCAACTAAGGTTACTTAACCAACTTAGTGGTTCACTAGTTTTCTCCCCTCTGAACATCAAGTTGGCTACTAAAAAAATATTTTGATTCTAAAAAATCACAATCCATAGTTACATATACACGGTGAGTGATTGGGTTGTAACATCGATACCCCTTTTGATGTGTAGCATATCCAACAAAGACACATTTCTCATCATATGGATCAAATTTGGTTCTGTTAACTTTGGAAATATGAACAAACATAGAGCACCCAAAAACTCGTGGTGGTAACATTTGGATAGGAGGGATATTAGTCTGAGTAGCTAGGATATGTAGGGGTGTTTTGTGGTTAAGGGTTTGGAAGGGTAACCTATTCAAAAGATAGGCCGAGGTAGCAGCAGCTTCGGGCCAAAACCGTGTTGGAACCTGTGCATCAAAAATCATGGCCCGAGTCATCTCTAGTAGCTTACGATTTTTTCGTTCTGCTACACCATTCTGTTGGGGTGTGTTTAGATAGGAAGTTTGATGAATTAAACCATTTTCTCTGAAAAACTCTTGCATTGATTTGTTAACAAATTATCCACCATTATCTGATCTAAGTACTTGGATTTTCTTGCCAAACTGAGTGTGAATCATTTGATAGAATGCATAGAACTTATCGGGTACTTCAGATTTGTATTTAAGAAAATATACCCATGTCATGCGAGAGAAATCATCCACAAATAAAAAAAAATTACTGAAATTGATTATTATGGGAATTAGGAGCTGGACCCCACACATCAGAATGTACTAATGAAAAAGTAGAATTGACTCTATTATTGTTGGGAGGAAAAGTAACTCTATGATTCTTTGCCCATATATAAGTTTCATATTTGATGGGCTCAGTTACTAGTAAATAAACTAGGAAATAAAATCTTAAGGTACCAAAAGGAAGGATGACCCAAACGTCTAAGCCATAACCAGAGTTGCCTTATAACCGTTTCGTGAGCAAGCATGGCATGTCCCTTGTGAGCAACCTCATCAACGTAGTAAAGACCTCCACGTTCAGTACCATGCCCAATGATCTCCTTCGTAAGAATGTCCTGTAAAAGGCAAAAAGTAAGAAACATGAGAACCACACAATTCAAATCCTTTGTAACTTGGCTTATAGAAAGTAATTTTGATGATAGTGCAGGAACATAGAGACAATTTTCTAATTTTAATTATTTTGAAAAAATAATTGAGCCCTCTCCTTGGACCGCAACTAATTTTCCATTGGCTGTCTCAATATGAGTTTTAATAGGTGTGGAGAGATTGTTAAAATCATGAGGATCATGGGTCATGGTGTCAGTTGCCCCACAATAAAAAATCCACTGATCAGATTTTTCTGGGCTGGTATCCTCCTCTCTTCTTTTACCTCTATGAGTGACTGCGGCTCTTCAATGAAAGACTTGCAGTTTTGCTTCTTCCTCTCTTCTGGTGTCACCATTACAGTTACTAGTGGTTTGCGGGATGCCCACGATGGTGGCAACCTTGCGATTTTTTTGTTTAAAATCTTCCCACCATTCGGGATAACCCATGATTTTGAAGCAAGTATCCTTGGTGTGTTTCTTCATTCCACAATGAGTACAGTGGAGGTGGCTTTTGTCTTCCTTGTCTCATTGTGATGGACGTTGTCCGGCAGTTTCTGGGCGACTTCATCCCTGTCCCTGTTCCGGTGGTCTGTTTCTTGCGGTTAAGCCAATTCCGACCTCTTCTAATGATGTGTTTTCTTCGCTACTAATGGTAGGCTTTAGAATTTGGAGTCGGGCCGCCTCCCTTCGGACAACAGCTTAGGCGGACTCTACTGAAGGGGTCTTCTCTTGCATCAAAAGATATCTTCTGATGACTTCAAATTTTTCATCTATCCCTGTTAGAAATTGATATAGTATTTGTTCTTGTTTGATTTTGTTGAAGGTTGCAATATCATCTGAGCATTTCATAGGGTTCAGTTGTTTTCTGTCAATCGTCATCCATATAGCTTGTAATTTGTTCCAAAAATCCTCTAAGGTATCCTTTTCCTGTTTCTGTGTGTTTGCTTTTTGGTGTAAATCATAGATTTGCATCAGGTCTGTGCCGCTTCCATAGGTAGTAGCCAATCCCTCCCATAAAGCCTTGGCAGTTGGGAACTGAGAAACATTGTTTATCGAACTAATATCAATATTCTGAATTATCCAAGTGAAGACAGTTTGGCCTGCCTGTTCTCATTTTTCATATACTGGTTCTATCTCTTATGGTGCCGGAGGTATACTTGTTAGATGACTTCTTTCCTCTACCACCGATAGCTTTCTTCATGAGTGTTGCCCACAATGGATAATTGTCTCCATTTAATTTAAAACCAATTGACAAATTGTCAAGATTGGATTGTGTTTGCTGAATCCCTAGGCCATTACAAAATATTTGCAATTTGCAAAGTTAGCTCATCAGTAATGGTTGAGGAGTTATTCTGGTTTTGATTCATGTTGTTGCCAATTTCATCATCTGAAAATGACATTTTTGGTTTTTTGGTGTTTTTCAGCTGTGAGGGGTAATGGAACAATGATGTTGGTTTTTAAGTTTCCAAGATCTAACACCGCTTTGATACCATCTTGCGATGGTATTGAGGGTTAAGAAAGGTTGGACAAGGATATGATAACTATGAACAAAAAAGAACAAAGAATATGATAACATGGAAGAAGATTTTTTTTTATTAAATGTGTATGTCTTTGTTTACAATAGCTCACTTAATATAAAATTCTAGGAAACTAAATATGAAAATTATTCTAAATAAATACATTTGATATTATCTGATATTCTACTGATATTATCTGATACTCCCTTGATTATCTTTGATATTCTACTGATTTTTGTTTATTTGATACTCCCTTGATTATCTCTCTGATATTTTCTTGATTATCTCTGATATTCTATTGATTTGATTTGTTTTCATAATAATAATATTCTAACACTAATGTTCCTAAATTTAAGCTGCAATGCAAACCGTTTCTCTTCTGAACAAGGTTTTTACTCTCTGATGAAGTTATAAATACCACTGTTAGTAAAACAAAAAAAGTTTTTTTTTCAAAAAAAAATAAAATCAAAGATCAAGGAGTAGAAACAAAGTGTAACGGAAGAAGCAAACAAGATACTTACAATCGAAATTATAAAAAATCATAAAAATACAAAATCGTAAAAAAACATGTTTTATCAGCAAAACAAATAAAAAAAATAAAAAAATTTATTTGATGAATATTTCAAGAAAATAAAATAATAAAAAATACACAACAGCATCTTATCTTAATTCAAATTGAAATCCATCCAATTTACAAGAAAGTGAACTATGGAATACACAATATTTTTAATTAAGTTTAAAATTTGTTTTAAATTTTAATTATATTAATTTTAATTTGATAGTATTACTGTTATCAATACACATTTCAGACTAAAATTTAATTATATTAATTTTAATTAAAATTAAGTTTAAACTTACATTTCCAATGAATTTAAGTTCATACAGAAAAAGGTTTAAAAAAAAATTAAAGTCACACATTTTATTTAAATGTCCTTACGATTTTATTATTTAAAGATATTAAACAGAATTTGAATCGCCTCTAGTATATATATATATATAATGCTAGAATTTTATGATTAGAAAGATATCTAGGCCAGATCGAAATAATTTTCAAGCTACGTCTCCTTCTCAAAGCATGACTTTCCCTTTTCCTATTTCTCTCTTTATCACTGATGCTTTAGACATTAAATGTTTATAAAATCCCCTTTTATTTGACATGTGAACATATGGAATCTTATGCCAAGTTTTCTATTTCTTTTTAGTTATTTTACTAGTTAGATGTAAGAGGTCGTTGCAAATATTGGAATACGAGAGCTCAACATGTGTGTTGGGCCAAACTCCTTCCATCCAATATTTTATTATTTAAAGAAGACAAATGTTTTGGGTCGAAGGACCTTAAATCTCCTTAGACATAGGTAAGTTTTTAAATAAATAGCTGAAAAGGATATATTTATCATTATTAATATGAGTGAATATATATATATATATATATATATATATATATATATATAATTAATTAATTAATTAATTAATTAAGAGCATATCCATTATAAGAGTAGTATACATAGTCATAAGTTTAAAACCTTAGTCGTATAAAATCGTTGTATTGAAATATACTGACATAATAATAAAAATAAAATTATGGATCATATAATAAAAAAATTGTTTTTGTATTAAATTCAACTACTCTTATTTTATATATTTTTAAGATTGAAGTGTATATAAAATATCATTAAATAGGTCTTAGAAGATTGTTGTATTGGAATATGCTAGAATAACAATAAAAATAAGATCATGGGTTATAGAATAAAAAAAATATTTTTTGCATCAAATCCAACTATTTTTATGTTATATATTTTTAAAGTTAAAGTGAATAAAAAATAGCATTAAATGAGATCATAAAAATGATATGAGATACTCAAATCTACCTAAAGTGAATTAAGATCTTCCTACAATGTCCTAAAATTTTAAAAAACTTTCTAATTACTATTCTTTTTTTTAATTTGGTGTTAGTTTTCTTGGATAACAAGTCATAAATAATATGTTAATAGGTATTCTTTTGTGGAGTTAAAGTTTGTACGATATTTTCTACCTAATTTAGAATTTTCAAGATAATTTCTTGTGATTTTTTTAAACCAAGAAATCTGGATATAGTTCTTCTGTAAATTTAAAATTAACATACACGTTATACTAAAAAAATTATGTTGCTTTTCTATAAACTCTTAACATTAAGTAATTTGTATACAAATTTAAAATTCAGAATATCATTTAGAGAAACATTTTGTTAATTTTGAAATCCTGCTTTACCTTAGTATTTTTCCATTTCAATTAATCTCCAAAACTCCTTCCGTCTTTTCTCTTCCTGGTCATTTTCTTGAGACTCAAATAAGTTTCAGGAAAAAGAGTAGCATAGCCTAAAGAATAATAATAATAAAAGCAGAAAATAATTTGAAAACAAGAGTTATAACATTGGAAATTTACAATAAAGTATAATAGTTATAAGTGAGACATAGGTGTAAGAAATTGATGTCCACATGCAAAAGGCCATTAATCTTATTTATGAAACACCAGCAAAGACATCTAAAGCATTGTGATTGAGAGTAGAAACATAGTATTTGAAATAATCTCCATAATTAAATGGCCTGTAACGAAGAGGGTGAATGTTGGCTTCCACCAGCTCTGCAGGCACCTCAATCTTCACCTCGTCTTTTGGCACTGCAAATAGTGCAAACGAGTATCTCTCTCTTCCTTCTTTCATCATAACTCTATGTGTGGCAGCATGAAGTCTCCCATTGCTCCATGCCTGTAAATCAGACATACATTATATTATATATTACGCATTCTGACGTAACACAGATATTTTATAGATATACTTCCACACATATAATTTCTAAAATATAGGATATAGAAACAAGAATCTATATATAACATTATTATGAGTTATATAAATTCACTATGTTTTCAAAATTTATCTAAAAAAAGTTAGCCAAATATTACACAAAAATAAATATAATTCATCTATCTAAAATTTAAAAAGTGAAAAAAATATAATTCATCTAAAGATTTTAGATTATATATAGGATTTATTTCTTATTTATCCTAAGTAGCCTTTAAGCGTAATTAAATCTTACAAAACTGGTTTGTTTGTAAAGTGAGGTTTGTACTCTATTTATAAACTATTGAAACCCTCACGCCCAGATTGCTCAACTCGTATGCGGGACTATATATTTAAGAGTAGTTCGATAACGGCCCAATAGCGGGTGACCTAATAGGCCCTACAACTTTGGTAGGATATAAGTTATGATACCATATTAAGAAGTGAATTTTAAGCCTAACTCAACCTTCAAAAATCATTTATAAAATGAGGTTTACACCTAATTATAAACTATTAAAAAAATTCATTTTTAGTCGAGATAGAATCTTCAATAATTTATATAATAAATTTATGAATTTTTAAAAAATTACTATATTAATTACTTTTAAAATTATGTTAGAACAGTATTAAAATCAATACATACCAATAAAATACTTTTAAACTAAGTATTTCACATATATGTATTACGCTAGTGTCATGCGCATATCATCAAACACTGACAAGAGACATTTAGATCATTCAATTCTTCTAAACATCACCAACGATCATGAATCAATCATAAGAAGAAAAAAAAATCAGTAATAATCATGAGATGAACATCTACTATATGCATGCATACCTTCAATACGTCACCAACGATCACGACAAACCCTTCCTGGGGTATCTTCACTGGAACCCATTGGTTTGATTTGGTGAGCACCTCAAGACCCTCCACTTGGTTTTCACACAAAACGGTTAGGGCACTTTTGTCTGTGTGAGGCAACAGTGCAGTTTTATAAACTTCACCATTTTCAGCAACTTTGTACTTCATCAAACGAAAATTACTCGAACTCTTCAACTCCTCAATCTCAGAACTATATTCCTTCGGAAGCCCATAACCCTCCACAATCATCTTCAGAATCTCCAAACTCAGATCAAGCAGCTTGGAGCTTGTGGAGTTCAATGTCTCACTGCATACATGCGCAGACACCAACCCAGATGACTTGAAAACATGTATCAAACTAATCAATGCTCTGTAAAGAGAGTTACTTTCAGAAGAAAATCGTTTAAAATCAGTTTTGATCTTAGATTGCCTTCGTGTATGCTTTACCTAAAGTACCTTGATATAACAATAAATTTGATGTCTTAGATTTTAGGAATAAAAAATCATACTTTTACCTTAAAAACAAATATTCTATAACAATAAAGTCTTATAATACTTTTGTATTAAAAAACTTGATATATAACATAAAAGTAAAGTAACAGAAATGAGATTAAAAAATAAATTAAAATATATTTTTAGAAGTTCATGATGTCTCTTTCATGCTTATCTGTATGTAAAAGATTTTCTTTTTTTGGAAAATAAGGCTTTATATGTTCAAAAGAAAAGTGGAACAAAATGAAAATGGGGTGAGAGATTGGATTCCAAAATTAAATGTGTATATGATGTACCTATCTCTTCATTTAAGAATATGATGTACCTATCTCTTCATTTAAGGTGATTGAAGCTTCTGAGTTTTAATATTTGTGTATGTTTCCAAAAGATGCAGACACAGATATTAATAAGAAAAAGAAATCTCACTGCACTAATTCTGGGACGTGAAATTGTACCACTTATGGCACAAACTCGAAATGGCACGATTCAGTTTACTATTACCACTTCTGAGAAAAATCAACCTGAGTTACTACTTTTCCATGATATAGAATAAACTCTCTTTCTATATCAAGAATGAAACCAAATAATTGAGTGCATGTTTTGAATTGCTGTTTCAAAAGAAATAATGTTTTAAGCGAAAACTTCTCTTGCAAAAAAATAAAATAAAATTAAAAGTTTTTGAAAACTAGTTAATGTAAGCATATCCCTCAGGGGTATGCTCACAAAGAGGCTAATTAATTTATGAAAAAAAGAGCAAAAAATAGCAAAATAAATCTAAAGAATGAAAGCACTTAAACTGACAGTCAATTACAAACTGTCATGCATTATAATTTTATTTTTGTAACTAATAGCATCTTAAAATTCATATTAAACTGACAAAAAGAGTCGATGCATTATAGTTTTATTTGTTTTTATAGCTAATAGCATCTTAAAATTCATATCAGTATAAAAAGAATGGCAAATAAAGAAGTTTAAATAAATGTAGTCAAATAAATATAAAGAGTAAATAGTATATAATTTCTTTCAATTATAAACCACCGTCTGTAATATATTTTATTGATTTTTATAATACTACTTTAACATCATGTCAACACAGATTTCTTATTAATTGACAATATAAAAAACTTTTCAGATATACATAAAACTAAGAGTATAAAACATTTTCTACACTCATCTGAACACAGATCATGGTTTTCAACTAAGATAATATGTAACTGAAGAGTCAAAAATAGTATACCAGAAAGTAGGGTTTCCCTGAGGAAACATGAGGTCAGTGAAGGCCTGAGATGTTTGAGGGAGAGGAGCATCATCGATTCCAAAACTTTGAGAAAGAGGAATAACTGGACAGTCACAATTGTAACCCCTATAAGGCTTGGGGCTTCTGTGCTTCCTCTTTGTTTCTTCAGGCAAATCAAACAACTCTTTCATGCATAAAAACATTTGATCACGTAGACCCTTTGGAACCTTATCATAAACCATGAGGAAGCAACCATGGCTCTCACAAGCATCCCTCACTTTCTTGCTCATCTTTCTCCATTCCTCACTCCCCTCTTTCAATCCCAACTCCACTCCAGAAAACTCCAGACATGGAATCCTCAAACCCTCACTTCCCATGATTTCTTTCTCACTCTCTAAAATTCTCTCTATCTCTCTATCTTTCTATGTCTTTGTTGTAAAGTTCTTGCACAAGGTTTGGTATTTAGGGAGAATTGGTACACATAACCATAGGTGCAGGAAGCTCTATATAGGGAATAGGGACAATGAAAGAGATATATATATAGTGTGGTCATAAATCAAATTATAAATGTATAAATTGAAACATTGAGTTCCAACACATATATTTAACGACACCATTTAGAAATCGTTTATGAGAACATTAATTTTTTTTCCTCCTTTGTATTTTCATTAAGATCAGATTGCTCAAGGAGGAATACATGTCCACCATAGTAAGCTACATGTTATAATTAGAAAATGGTTGGAATAAACGTTTTGAATACTTAAAAAGAAGAAAAATAAATAACATCAACTAAGTTAAAATTAATTTATACATAATAATTAGAAAAACTAATATGGGAGAAATTTTACAAATTTAGTTAATATTTTTTTTCTACCAAAAGTACTTATAAAAAGTTTATGTAAACCTTTGCTTTAACATTAGTGATTGTTTCTTTGTTCTGAAGAAATTTATGTACAGGTGTGAACTACAATTTAAGAATTAAACAAAATTTCATTTGAAACTACTTATACACTGTAAAAAAAAATACTTTTTAGAGATTGAATTAACGATAAAGAGTTAGTTATATTAAAGTAATTAGAATTAAAATTTAAAGTAACTAAAACAATGTTTTTTAATTTTGAAAATTGAATTAATGACTAATTCAGAAACATTTTTAATGGAAATAAAGCATGTAAGACCTAGTTTTTTCTAGATAGAGAATTTGGTTTAAGTTAAATGAAGAAGTTTATAAATAAGTTTAGAAAACTTAGTTTAAGTTATTTGAAAAATTTTGTAAATAGGTTTAGAAAAATTAGTTTCTCATTTAAACTAAAACTTATTCTCATTAGATATTTGAACTCTCTAAATATTCTTTCTGAGAATATTATAAGATCATTCACATGTTTTAGAATCAAATTATACCAATACGAAAATGTATGTAGATCAAGACATATGATCATAATCTTAGTTTGAGTTAGTTCTTATTTCTTTCACATTGATCATATCTCTTTTCTCTTTTTCCTTAACGTGTGGTTACTCCATTTTGTTTTAATCAACAAGAAATATGAATGTTTTGAGTAATCTAAAAAGTGAGATGTTATTTGTATAAGTCAAAGCTTTGGAGGTTCTGCTAGAGTAATTTCAGAAGCTTGAGTTAGGTTTTCTTTTTCTAAGTCAAGGTTTTAGATAAGAGGAGCTAATAACTTGCATTCTTTTTTTTCAATTTGTTTAGTTTAAATGTGTTGAAAATGTGATGAATGTTGTGGATTTAGTTAATACTTATATGAGATGCAAATATTGTAATTGTTAATTATACTCTTCACTTTTGTGCATGTATGTTTGCATAACATGAATTGAATGTTGGTATGAGTCAACTTGAGTTGGTCAATAAACAAGTTTGGGTGCAAAACAAACTTATTATGATAATTGAAACATGTTAGACCAATTAGGATTGAGTTATGTTACCATTTCATCTTGTATGAAATATTGTTATTTGGAACTCAGACGGTTTAATTTTGGCATAGCCTTTTCAAAAGAGTTTTGATAATAATAAATATTAAACGAAAGTAGTCTTATATGTTATATTTACATAAACCTTCTCATGTATATTTTATGTTAGTTAAAATTCACCAGACGAAGTTCATTAGATTATTTGTATATTAGATCATCTAAGAAACTCATCATACAATGTAAAATAATACTAATATACTTTTGTGATATTTTTTATATAAACTTTTTTGTAGTTTGTTCTTAAAATATACTTTGAGGTGTTTATAACTTTTCTTTTTTAAATAACTATTAAGATTTTTATTTGTAGATGAATTGTTTCAATTATAATTTTTAGTTTTTATCGTTATATGTTTTCATATTACACCTTGTATTATTAATTTTATGTTATATCTTAAAATATTTTCAATTGAGTAAAAATAATATCAACTTAAATAAATGCAAGATTTAATAGAAAACTAAAATAAATACATAATTATTAATTTCTTGAACTATAATAGTAATTAATAAAACAAATATTATAAACAATAAGATGATACTTAAAATAACATAATAGAATAAAAATACATAAACAAAACAAAAAAAAAATTACTAATTTATCTTATTTTGAAAGGGTAACAATAAAATTCAATAAATATTTAAAGAACAAGTGAATAAATAAAAATTTAAAAACTAACGTTTAAAAAAAACGATATTCTAATCAGTGTTTTAAAAAAAATACAAAAAAAAAAAACTATTGTAAATGTTTGTTTACCTAACACTTCTTGTTCAGACTAAACCAGTTTCTTCTATATTGATAAAAGAAACTATATTTTTATGACATTTGATAAAAAAAATTCGTGATTTGTTATTATCCACTTGGGGTAACATATTTTTGTAATATAACGCATTGATCACTAATTATTTCACAATTTTATTTTCATTTTATTTTTAATTTTTTTATTAAAAAAATTTCGTATATCTATACACATCATTTATCATAAATAAAAATATAATATTTTAAGTTTTATAATATTTATATTTTTTATTCATAATATAATTTATATTCTTAAATATTTATTAATCATAATTTTTTTAATTATATAAAGACAATATTTATAATCTATATTACAAACAGAAAATTATAAATTCATTCTTTGCTGTTAAAAAAAATTATAAGTTAAAATTAAAATTTGAGATTATGACAAAAAAAAAGGTAGTAATACATTTCCTAGTATATTTTTTTATTAATATGTTTATAATAATGGGTTGTAGTAAATGAAAGATTGTGCTTGTATATGAATATTTTAATTGATACTTTAAAATTAAAATGTAAAAAATAACATTTTTATATTAGACATACAATAATGTATTTATCTATTTTAGAGAAAAAATTTATAATCTTTTTAAAAATGAAAAAAAATTATTAAAATTATATTAATGATGTATAAATCTAATGAAAGACTTTTATTGCTCTTACACAAAAACATATCTTGTCATGTGTAAAATGTTACAGTGAACAACTCAATTATTCGGTCTCAATCTTTTTTCATTGAAATTCCGACAATAGTTGTTATTAGTGTATGAGGTAATAGTGGCATTCATGGTTTCTAATTTGTTTATTACAACTACAATTTAATATGAACATATATTTAACACAATTAATTCATATAGAAAATGTATAAATAATGTTTATTTAACTTAAATGCCTTCATTTCTACTTACATCTCATTTTTCTTTTGTACTTATTCTTTCAAAATGTTATCTTTAAGTAAGGTTCTAAAATAAAACGAGTTATAGAAGAATTACTAATAAATATAAAATACTTGTTTTTCATTACTGTTTTAATAGTTGAGGTTCTTTTTTATCGTTTTTGGCTAGTTCAAATGTTTTTTTTTTTTTCATATTCCAATATCTTGTATTTATACTTTTTTTTTTATATATTTCTATAATGAATTTAAAAGAAATTTAGTTATTATTAATGATCTATTATTAAATTTTAACAATTTAACAGAACATCCATAGTTAAATATGATTTGTATAAAATGATAATTTACGTGGTTTGTGATTTTTAACACTTGAACAGAAGTCCTATGTCCTAATTGGGCCTTTTCCAAATGGACGATATATACAACTTTTAAGTCATAAATGGATTTTTTTTTTACTCCTTTAATTTTATTTTGAGTCTAAAATTCATCTCCGACTCAGACGAGACACAAGCCCCTCAACTATGAGCCAAATAGGCAAAAAAGCTTTATTAGACCCATAATGTTTCTCTTAATGACTATTAAAGTCATTTCAAATGTAATGTTTACGGGGAAGTGTCTTTATACGTGACTCAAGTTTATTTGTTTTCATTCTAAGTTGCAGAAATTGTAAATGAAAATTTATCAACTTCACATGAGTTTAATATAATAGGTGTACCAAGTACATACCTGTAATTCACTTGTTATTATGAGTTATGGCTTTGTTTTGAAATATTTTGATAACATATATTGAAATCCCGAAGTGGTACGTTTTTGTAGACTGATTTTGGCATGTCTTAAAGATTCGGGGAGGCATGATTTTCGATTTCTGTATCATCATCTCTTTCGGTCATGGCTTTTAGTTTTGACATCATTAAGCCTCTCGGCTTTCACCTTATTGAGCCTTCTGGCTTCCATATCATCGAGCCTTTCGGCTTCTGTAACATCGAGTCTCTCAGCTTTTGTATTATCTAGCCTTTCGACTACTGTATCATCAAGCCTTTTGGCTACCGTATTATTGAGCCTTTTGGCTACCGTATCATTGAGCCTTTCAGCTACCGTATCATCGAGCCTTTCGGCTACTGTACTTTAGCCTTTTGGCTACGTATTCGAGCCTTTAGGCTATGGTATTAGAGCCTTTCAACTACGGTAATAGAGCCTTTTCAACTACAGTAATAGAGCCTTTCGGCTTTCACTTTGCGATTCTTATTAACATGTACCTTTTCGTCATGTTTTTGCGATCCATCAACATGGACTATTCGGTGACCGCTTTAGTTTAAGTACGCATCATTGGTGGCCGCTTTGGGGACGTACCATTCGGTGGCCACTTTAGGGACGCACTATTCGTGACCCGTTTAGTTTAGGGACGCACCATTCGGTAGCTGCTTTAGGAACATACTATTCGGTGGCCCGTTTAGTTTAGGGACATGTCATTTGGTGGCCTTAGAGATGCACCATTTAATTGCCACTTTAGGGACGCACCATTCGGTGACCCATTTTAGGGATGCACCATTCGGTGGTCACTTTAGGAACGCAATATTCGATGGCCCATGTTAGAGATGTACCATTCAGTGACTCGTTTTAGTAACATGCCTTTTGACCATATTTGTAGACAACAATTCCATCAAACTTAGAGATCAAAGTGCATAAATACCAAAACTTCATAAGGATTATGAATAGGTTAACATGCTCTTCCTCCATCGAATCGTCTGGCAATGGTATTGAGATCTCCTAGAGTTGGCCACTCATGCTGCTCATTCTCCGTGTTGCCTTGCAGTGTGTTCTTATTTCTCTGAATTTTCTGGATTGGCTCTAGGTAATCATCTAACTCTCCTTCTTCGACCATCTTGGCCAGTTGCTTGGACAAGATATAACAACTGTCGCTACTATGCCCTATAGTCTGATGAAATTCACACCATTCACTTGTTCTAAAGCCGAGTGGGCCATCGGATACCTAAGGGAATCTTAACTTGTCAACCACTTTCGGATCCTTCAAAAGTGTCCTCCCTCTACCCTCCATCTTTGCTCCTTCTTTATTCAGCATTTTAGCAGTCTAAGGCAGATATCGTCTTTCATCCACCACTCGCCCTCTGTCTTTTCTCATATTACCTTCTCCAAGATGATAGTTGCATTTGATCAAAGGGTGTCTCTCCCCTGCCTGTTTTTTATTCATAACTTTTTATGCTTCAATATGTGTAGTGGCTCTCCTTCGTACTTCCGCCATAGTTTCTACCTTATGTCGTAAAAGAGATTCGTTGAAAGGATTGGGACATAATCCCTTCACAAATGCTTTCGTAAATATCTTCTCATACGAAGAATCTATCTTAACCATAACTTCACATAATCGATTGAGATAGCCCCAAAGTAGTTCTCCCTCTTATTGGCGTATATCGAACAAATCTCTTAGTTTTTGGGGTTTGACCTGATTTGCTAAGAATTGTTGGAGGAGCAGTTGGGAGAAAGTCCTTAATGAGTCCACTGTTCCATCTGGAATCCTACTAAACCATTAGAGGGTCGTTCTAGTGAGAGTGTCCACGAATATTTTGCAACGAATGACATTAGAGCTCCTCGAGATTAGTATTTGGGTCCTGAAAGCCTTAAGTTATATTTCAGGATCTCCTGATCTCGAGTATGGGACGATTTTTTGAACCGTGAAGTGTGGCGACACTTGTTCTTTCATAATTTTCTATTTAAAAAGTTGGAGATCGACATTTAGTCTTGATATACGAGAACCTCTGAGTTTTGAACGAAGGGTTGTCTTTTTAATACTTGTTGTAGTTCCTCGTTGGTTTTCTACAACTCTTCGTAAGTCTTTATAGCTTTCTCCACCTGATAATGTGCATCATCCGCTTCATTCCTCAAACACTCTTACTCTATGCGGGCTTCTTATTTGTTTCTTTCGGTTTTTCGCTCGTTTCCTAAATTTTTCATTACTTTGTTGCAGTTTGACCATGATTTTTGAATAATTGATGAGTCGTGGTTTCCTCCCATGGTTTATGTAACATATATGTTTGTTTTCATATCATTTATTAACTAGTTTTGTTAATTTTATTATGGAACATATCCTACTGTTTTTTATCACTAAGATTCTAAAGTTGAAGTAGTCACACTTGTAAAAAACCTTAACATACTTAAATATTCATCCAATACTTTTAGAACTCTTCTTGGTAGTCGTGAATCTCTAAATATGTATTTTTTTTATTTGGTTTAATGACTAATAATGGTCATTATTACATAGGAAAAAGATTTGAAAACAATATAAAAGAAATTGATTTTAGAAAATTTTGTTAGGGTAAGTGAAATTGAATAAAGTTTAATTATTTTAAGTCCTTTGCTTGAATCTCATCCAGAACAAATAGAGAAACACCTGTTGATCACGGGAAATGTTAAATACCAAAAAAAGAATGTAAACACAAAGTTTGTGATGGGACTTCAAGTGACGTTTAATCTTCTTATTGATTGAGAAATAATTGGATCCACAACTCATGTTTTCGAATCAACATTTCAAATTTTTATATATTATTTTTTAACTTGTTCACATATCTTTTTTGTAATTTTAGGAAAGCATAATTTTTAGTAATGTGTAATCTTTTATTATACAAAGGAAATTAAATTAAATTTTAAATAAATAATTTAACAATATTTATCTATAGAATGCTACATATATATTGAAAAAATGTGACTAAAATTTTATAGTGACTTTTTAGGATGTTGTCTTTTATTTAAAAAATATTACTAACAAATTTTAGTAATATTCCTATAATATTACTTTTCTAATAAAAATTTAAAAATATTTTTAAAATATTATTACCTTTCTATTATAAAAAAATACCATATTTTTAGTGACATTTTTGTAGAAAAAAACATTAGTAATATAGGATATTATTAACATTTGATAAAATCTCACTAAATTATATTAATAACATTTCTTATATTTAGTAATATTTTTTAATATTATTAAATATTTATATATGCAGTAGTGTTCTCTATTTATTTTTAAATTAACAACTCTAAAATACCTACAGGTTATATACAATGAATATATTTATAAAATATTTTAAAATATATACATATATATATATATATACATATATATATATATATGTATATATATATATATATATGTATATATATATATAAATAAGGTTAGAGATATTAAATATATAAAATATATTAAAATTAAAAAGAATTATTTTAATTTATATATAAAAAATCCAACAAAACTCCATCACTAATAAACAAGATAAGTTTATTTAAACTTAAAATGAGTAATTTAGAATCAACAATTTTAGAATTCCTTGACAAGATATTGGCCATTATTATTTGCATCTATAGTAACAAAAATAGACCCCTCTAGAACTTAGGAAGTGCACGTAATTGACATAAATTAATTGCTTACACGATTCAACCACCATGTGTTGTGTACAAATCTCCATATCCAGTTGTTTGATCTTGTTTACAATAATATAATTAATTATTTGAAACAGATCCACTGTTCTAACTTCAAAGCAAGTCATTATCTTTCTTCTTTTGAGTACCTCATGAAAATTCTTTCCATTTTTTTTCCTTTTTCCTTTCAGTTTATGCCCTCATAAACATTTAATTTAGTTCCTGAATCTGAATTAGATGTTGTCTTTTCAGAGTTTAAACCCTAAATCAAATTAATCTGATGTTAAAAAATATAATAGTAACATGCTATTAAGAAATAAAATGATAATAAGTACTTAGTTCAGTTTGGAAACTTGTTTTATATACAAATTCATTTCATGGTTTTCAGTTTTAGTAGTGTCTACCACTTTATGGAATCTATTTGAATATTTTTTTTTCATATTTTTAGGTAAAAAATGAATTTTTTTTTTCATATGTTAAAAATGACTTGTGCAAATCAGGTTTTGGAGAACTTACAAAGGAAATTTTACAAATTAAATTATGTATAGGGTAGTTTTAGTTTGTGGAAAAGTTTATTTTATTTTTCTATTTTCTTTTTTCTCTTATAGTCATAGTTATATTCTTTCTGCATACATATAAAGTAAGTTGTTATTTTTTGTTTTATTCAGTTTTTTCCCAATGTGATGAGGCAAAGGAAATCCTCCCAGTTAGGTTGTCCCAGCTAGAACATTGGTAAGTTATGTAGAAATGATAGAAAAAGAGAAGAAAAAATAAACTTTGCTGCACTCAATGTCTGAACGCAAAAGGATAAGAAAAGAAAAGGGTGGTAGGTGTTTGACACATTGTAAGCATGGTATTTGTTATTTTTTGCTTTGTGTGGTAAGAAAGCATGGACTTTGTGAGGTGGTCCAAACTATGAATATAATAAGTCTTCCCATTATACATGGATAAATGCAAATTAGAGGATTCCAGCAGTTGAAGGTCCCTAATCTACATGATGGGGACCAAAATAGTGTGTTATTTTTTTCTTCTTTTATGTATTTTCTCTTTAGGCTTATGTATTCACATAACTTAGTCATGGTATGGAAAATTATGGTAGTGATTACCTACTATGCTGAATTTGTTGAGTTGTCTTTTACCCTTCTAGTTTTGTATAGGATGGAGAAGAAATTACAATTTGGATCTAAAGAATAGAAGTAAAGTTATACAAATATGTAATAAGTAAATGATAATGTTATAAATTTATAGTTTAATTAAATTTTAAATTACTCATATATGATTTTATATATTTTTTATTGAATTTCTATTAAAAAAATTGTTTTGTTAAATTATTATATTTTTTAATTGCATACCTGTCGTTTGATTTTGTCATTTAAATTTTATTATCGTTACTGTTTACGTCTCTACGTAGAAAATAAAAAATAATAATTAAATTTTAAGTCTCATAAATTTGGATATCTTCCACTGAATTCCTATTAAAAGAATTTTCAGTTGTATATCTAAAAATTTTATGCTTTTCAATTGAGATGACATGTCCTTTTAATTTTGTAATCTCAAATACATCATCACTAACTTGAATAATAAGAAAATAAAACTCTATCTTTATTAAACAATATTGATTCATGTTTTTCATTTCATTTTTATTTTAGTAAGAAAATTAAAACATTGTTATAAATATAATTAAAGTTTTATATATTATTTTTATTATTCCTTATGTTTATTATATTGTGGTGAAATTATAAAGATCACATAATCATATCACTTTACTTGATAGTAAAATGAAACTATAAAAAATCAATTAAAAATATAAATTTTTGAATAATTAATAAATACTTACTATATTATATTTTTTATTTTTTACGTGAAAATAAGTAAAAACATAATGATCATATCAGACATCACTGAAGGACAATTAAACAACATATAAAAACATAAAAAATATAGTATTCAATTACACTAAATCACTACTAGAAAAAGAAATCATTGATAGTGATTAAAAAATCGATCACCAAATGACTAACATTAGTCACGGATTAAAATAATTACTGAATTAGTGACCAAACGCATCAATCACTATTTTGTTGGTCGTTGATGTATAGTGATCGAATCAATGAACGATTTTATAACTAAATCTAATGACCGATTATGTGATCGAATTAGTGACCGATTATGTGATCGAATCAGTGACCGATTTTTAAAAATTAGTGAATATTATTTTTATTATAAAAAATATTATTTTTACATCTAATATTCATATTATTATTTATACTATTTTTATTATCCAGCCTTAATCATTACAATGAGGTTTTGGATAAAGTGTATCAAGGGAGAGTCAAATCCCGAACCTCTCAACAGCTTGAGAGAACTTATAACTATCATACCAAAACAACTTTTCCATCATGTTACGATTATTATTATACTTATTATTACAATTACAATTACTGTTATTATTATTATTAATATTATAATTATAAATATTACTATTATTATTATTATTAATATTAATATTAATATTATTATCATTATTATTATTATAATTCTTCTTCTTCTTCTTTTTTTATTATTATTACTATTAATATTATTATAATTATTATTCATATTATTACTGATATTATTATAACTATTCTTCTTTTTCCTTTTTTTTCTTCTTCTTTTTATTATTATTATTATTAGTAGTATTATTATTATTACTATTACTATTAAAATTATTATTTTATTATTATTATTATTATCAATGACCGAATTTGTGACTAAATCTGTAATCGAATGAGTGACAGAATTTGTGACCGATCAGTGACCAAATTTTTTAGTCACTGATTCGGTCACTGATAGTGACCGAATTTTTTTAGACACCGATTCGATCACCATTAATAATCGAGTTTTTCGATTACTAATTTCAATCACTATTCAATAATTTTCTGGTAATAAATATTTTAATAAATATTAAAATTAAAAACATTCAAATTTATAAAAGAAAATTAAAAGTTAAACCTAAATTTATTTACTTCACATATGGTTAGACTATTGTGAAAATTAACATGATCTATATTATTAGAAATATTAAAAATATGTGAATTGTTAGATGATGATAAATTGAAATGTGTAATGGTAATTAATATAATCAACTTATTAAAACTTTCATTAATGATTAACTATTTCACAAATAATTTATATTAATTATATTCATATTACATTCATTTCCCCACTCAATTGTGAAAAGAAAATCATTTCACCTAATCAGCCCCACATCGTACCCATAACAAATATAATATTTCTTCTCAAAAATTACAAAGAAATTGTGATAAAAAAATACATATTATAATATTGAAGACTAATGACTTCAGACAACCTTTATGAATGTTTTCATCTCTAAAAAAGAATGTTTCCAAAAAAATTTCATTCATTTGAAAGAAAAACATTTATCCCTACAATTAGGGTTGTCGCGACCTCGTCGACGATTACTAACGGCAATCCGAAAAATAGTGGAAAATGGAGTGAAAATAAAGAGATAGACTCGTCACCATAGTTTATTATGAGAAACTATGAAAAACCATAAAAAGAAAGAAATGGTTTGCGAATCAGAGATGAGTTCGGGAGTCGATTACGCGTGGGAAAGGTATTAACATCCCATAGCGCCTATCCTAAGACAGTACCTTTAATCAAATGAGCAAAACAAAATGTGGTTTATTAAATGTTTACTTTTCCCGAAAATTAAAAATAAAATGCAAATAAGAACAAAATAATTTTTAAATTAAAGGACCCGACAAGGATTGACCTTGCTCGTATGTATTTCTATCTGTGATAGAAAAGCAGAGCTCACGTAGTTCTAAAAAAAAGTTGAGTTATTTTGGAAAAAGAATATTTTTAGTTTTTTTGAAATTTTATATATAATTTTTATTTTTTAAAATTAAAATTTTTAGATATCGTTAGACGCAGACGTCCTTTTTATATTCCAAACAAGTCAAAACTTCCCATGACGCAGACGACCATTTAAGAACTTAATAAATTCAATTTCGAAAAGATCTCACATGACGCGTGCGATCATTTAAAGATTTAATCGAAAATGAAATACCAGAAAAAAATAAAAATTATTCTCAAAACTGGAGTGAAAACATAAGGAATATAGGTGCAAAAAAGTAAGTGCCAATTTATTGGGCCTAAATACAACCAAATCAAACCTTCTCTTTTCTCCAAAAAAATTTGGGCCTAGCTCAACGGCTGGCACCACACTCCCTCCTTGTCCTTTATTGAGTAACAAATAAAATATGAAAATGTGCCAAGCCCAGCGGTATGCCATGCCAAATTCAGACTTGATACTTCATTCTCCCTAACTTTATTTTCCCCTTTCATAAACCCTAATTACCGCTAGGAGCGGCGACAGAGGAAGTGATATGAAGTGGCATTGTTCAAATGTGGTTAATAACCGTTGTTGGAAACTGTTTTGGCTGAAATACAAGAGCGGGGTGAATTGGATTTCAAAACTTTTTGAAACAATTTGATATTTTTCAGTAAAATGCAATTCTGTTTCACAGACTGGATCTTTATTTGAATTTACTGAATCAGAACAGTTGCATCAAACAGTAAGCAGAATCAAGAGTCAATTCAAAACCCAGTTCAGTAATAATACAATTCAATACTCCAAACAAATATATCAGTATTTTATTTCTTTATACAGAATTGATTATAGTAAAAGCGGAAGCAGTTCAGTTAAGCACACTGAATTAGTAAGAATTAAGAAACCCAGTAAACTGGTCAACTGCTATTCAGAACCAGTTTCAGTAATTCAAAGTCTTTCTTTTAAAGAATACTTCTTGAACAAGAAACAGATATTAAACTGAGATTAAATTCAGAATAGACAGATTCCAAACAGTCAAGACAGTAAGTATTAAGATCACTGAATAGACTGAGTAAACACAGTCCAGTTACAGTTTTAGTTGATGAATGCAAATCTTG